>Ga0315908_10000758_pt1 | contig 25313 bp, 24 predicted proteins | sample LakEriMetagenome_12_FD_203520 | JGI IMG/M metagenome (GOLD analysis project Ga0315908, IMG submission 203520) | Freshwater fungal communities from buoy surface, Lake Erie, Ohio, United States - Buoy 4 MA124 | ecosystem: Environmental > Aquatic > Freshwater > Lake > Lake biofilm | place: USA...
GAAGCCGTTTGCGGGAATGGAAACCTGCTGGGCCGGATGCACCACGGGGGAGAATTTCGTGGTGGTAGGGGGGATTTTGATTTCGTGCAAATTGACGTTTTCCAATTCGAAGCTTCCCGTGATCGTCAGTTGAGTCAGGTTCCAAAGTTCGACAAAAGTAGTAACCTGGATGGTCACCTGGCCGTTCGCCGTGCCGGTCCACTCGTAGCGGTCGAACAGCTCATTGACAAACGGGTAGCTGTCCACGCCGCGGTAACCGGTGCCGAGAGTGGGATCGCTGTCGGCATCGGCATAGTCGATCATGCTCGCGGCCAATGTTTTCACATAGTCCTCACCTGCGGGAAAACCACCCTTGCGAGTGGTGAAAAGCGGCAGGTTGTTGTTGATGTGGCTGGCGATTTCATCAACATTTTTCTGCGCGATCATGTCGTTCAGATCCCTGGCGGGTTCGCCGGCGTTCTTGTAGTCAAAGCCCTGGGGAATCAGCGGCTTGGACTTCAACTGCTTCGGCAGGCTGTAGGTGATATAGGGTTCGATTTTATCGGCATCCGGCTTGTCGAGAATCAATCGGGTGCTCGCGGAGCTGCGCAGGTTGTTGCGTTGGGCAACAAGTTTGTCCTCCGGGCCGACACCGGCATCCTTGTCCACCTTGTCATTGAATATGGTGAACAATCCGGTTTCGGTCGGTCCCAGTCCTAACAAACGCGGATCAGCGCCGGCGTTCCGGCCATCGAGCCGACCAGTCAGGTCCTCGACCCACCAGGCATAGCGCATGTTGTACGGCGCGTTGGTGTTGTCGAGATCAACCCAGGCGGCTTGGGGGATGGTCGGGTCATTGTCGCGCTGGGGGGTAAGTTCCTTAGCTGTGAAGTTCTTCAGTGCCGTAGCGATCGAGGTTGTATCGGGCGTTTTGGCACCCGCGGTGATTTCCTTCAATCCGCTGACGAAGGGAAGGATGCGCCAGTTTTTTTTCCCGGTGTCGTACTGGGCGCCATAGGTGTAGAATTTCTGCTTCGTGGAGCTGCCCGCTGTGGTGCTTGGATCATCGATGCGGAACACCACGGTGTCGTCGCGCGAAGCAATTGGCGCGATGGTGGCGATGGCATCGGCCAGGCCGCTTTGCAGCGCCATGTCCGCGCGGGTGGCATTGGAATAAGAGCGCGCTGTTTTTCTTTCCAATGTGAGCATCGACAGCAGTCCGATGAGCATCAGCATCAGTCCCGAAATCGCAAGGATGGTCATCGGCAGGGCGAAACCCCGTCCGGCACGCCTTGATATTTTTTCAGAGGAAGATCGAGACAGGTTCATGGTGTCAGGTGTATGTTCTGCACAAAGCGCCTCACCGCCTCGCGCTGTTTGATATCGGTGCTGTCCGCAAGGTCAAGCCAGGCTTTTTGGCTCACCAGACGTTGTGCGGAAAAATCATCGGTGATATCCAGGGTGACTTCCAGTAATGATGGGGCTGTGGCGGAGGTTTCAACCCAGTTTTGCAGATTCCCCGCCGCATCGCGTTGCAGGGGTTTGACCTGGAATCGCACGACGTTGTAAACGACCGCATCATCGGTGGCGGGGTCGTGGGCCGGAAATGCCGCCTGTGCTCCCGCTTCGAGCAGCTTTTGCGTCTGCTCGCCGTTCAATACCCGACGGAAGATTTTTTGCGAGCCGCTGTTTTTTCCATCGGCTGTGAAAGCGACGTAATAAAGTGTCGTCGCGAGGTCGCCACCGTCGGGCAGTGCCTCGGGGTCATGAGTGCGGATGAAGGCGAACTCGTGGGAGCCGTTGGGGTTGAGCTTCCAGAAAAATTTGGTGTCGGCCACTCGTGTGGAAAGATCCTTTTGAATGAAATGGAGGAATGCGCGGGTGTCGGAAATCGTGCTGATTTTGCGCTGCGACAAGCGGTAATTGGTGCCGGATCGTCCCACCAGGGAGAACAGGGCAAACATCAACAGCGAGCTGATCAACATGGCCGTGAGCAACTCAACCAGGGAAAACCCCCGAACCACCCGTGGCATTGCCGGGTGGCCTGATGCAGGGGATAAAGACTTGTGGGTCATGGGGACGTTTGACGGGGGATAAGCACGACGAAGGAATTCGCGGTTCGTTTTTGTTTTGGTGCGCGAGCCGAGTTTTCAACCGATATTGTAACCCTGCTCATGCTGTCGCCGCCTCCGGTGATATTGTAAGCCGTCTGGCTCACGCCGTGGAGGGCAATCAAATAAACGGCTTTGGGGTTGGTGCTGCCCTTGGTATAATCCTCGGGTGTTCCTACTGCCAGAAACGCGCCTTCGTTGTCGTAGAGTATGACAGTGGGGTTTTCCGGGCTGGAAAATTGCGGGAATATGGGTTTTTTGACGAAAGCGGGCGAGGGGATGTTTTTCCAAGAGTCCGTGAGTTGACGCTGCAGATCCTGTGCCAACCAGGCTGATCGGGTGTCCGACTCTGCCTGGACTCGTGTCCTCGCCCCCGATGTCGTGGCTGCAAGAATCAGTGGCACAGCCACAGCAATCACGCCGAGAGCGATGACAGCTTCCATAAGGGTCAGACCCCGATGTCTATGGCGTTTTGCTCTAGGGAAATGGTTCATTGATTCTCGATGAGGCGTGCGCGGCCGGTGAGACGATTCACCTGTAACAAGTCATACGAAGTGGCGTTGCCGGTTTTTTCGGTGGCAACAGCGTTGCCGTTGACGAGGTTTGCCGAGCCCAGGGTGATCGCGATGGCCTTGTCGGCTGGATAAATGATTTCCCCGCTTGGGGCGAAAACGAGGAAGGTTCCCGTGACACTTTTTTTGTTGACAGTGGTGGCCAGTTTCTCGGTTTCCTCCATGATCGTTGGTTTTCCATTGCCGGTTATTTTCTGGTTGAGAAACATCACCTGCCCCGGCAGTTTCTCCCAGCGTTGCAGGACGTTGGCGACGCGATATGCGCTTTTCTTTGTTCCGGTGGTGTCGATCTTCCATTCGACCTCCGCAATCCCTAACATTTTTCCTGCCACACCGGTTTCAGCTGCGTAATCGATGAAGATGACCGCGGTATTTCCACCGGTGGCAATCGAATGCGAGCGGGCACGCATCAAATGACCTTTTACAATCTCCCGCGATGACTGGCGCGCCCTCGCGCTTGTTTTGAGAAATATCGGAACTGCAGCGATCAGCAGGATGACAAGAATGACCATCACAACCAGCATTTCGACCAAGGAAAACGCTTTGAGTCCATTCCTTGAATTGCTGGGGACTCGTCGGTTCATGAAGAGAAATGAAAGGAATTGTGGCATCTACAGCAATGCCGATACTAGCAACATTAATGCCAGCACTTTGTATATACTGTATGCTTCCCTTGGTAAATCCTTTATTGTGACCGTGTCGTCACATTGATTGCTTAAAAGAACCTCTAAAGACTAAGGTCAAAAAAATCTTTCATCACCTGACGGTAAACCTCCCGTTTAAATTCGGGCAGCCAGTCGAGGTCGAATTCCGCCGGTTCAATCCATCGGTATGCGGAAAATTCTCTTGGTTTTTGATTGATGTTAACTTCGGGAGCGTTTGGCTTGAGTCGGCACAAGTAGTAAGTTTGTTCCTGACCATGATAGCCGTGTTTTTTTCGCTTCTTGAATCGAACATCGGGAGGATAGATATAGCGGTAGCCATCGGCGTGTCGCAATACCTCGTAATGATCGGGCAGCAGTCCAATCTCCTCCTGAACTTCCCTTGCCAGTGCCTCATCAAGAGTCTCTCCTGGATCGACTCCGCCCTGGGGAAACTGCCAGGAATTTTTAAAAGTCGATCGTTCGCAGACTAGAAGTTGACCCTCTGGTCTCACAAAAAGTCCCGCGACATTTGGTCGAAAACGAACCACAAGGATGATTGTAAGTATTTCTTAATTAAATGCAAGAGGTAAAAGTTCTGTTGCAAAAAAAATAAATCAACACTGGTAAGTAGCGTGGTTATGTGTCACATTATTTCGTATGATGAAACATGCACTTTATCTGATGATGCTTACTGGTTCGCTGGCATTTGGTCAGGCTACAAACTCGAACGCGAATGCAAACTCGCAGGCCGCCGCTGATGCAAGCAAGAAACAGGAGGCACTGGAAGCGCGGGTGAAGGAGTTAGAAAGCCCTGGCCACAACCGTTTTTGGCAGGGCAATATGAATGGCGGGGAAATCATGGTGGCGGTGGACCGCATCGGTTCGATTAGCAAGACCCAGTATCTTCTCGACGGCGGCATCATCGTGACCGAAGTGGTGATTGACACGCACGGTGGGCAGTCGCTGACGCGGATTTACCATCTTGCCCCGGCAACTGACGGCACATCGTCGAATGCCGCCGCAAAAATTGTCGATCGGGCCAAAGAGTTGCTCGATAATACCGCCGCACGTGCTGGGACGAAGGCGCATGAAATGGTGCAAAAAACATATCCTGCCACGACCCACGCCCACACCGTGGAATTCAGAGTCATGCATTTGGAAGATCTGGATGCTCTTTATTCCAGTCTGAAAGCGACCTGGGTTACCGGCAAGGGCCGGACGTTTTCGATCAAATGATTCCACCCGGTGTCATCCGCCGCGTCTCTGAATCCACTCCACTGGAGGATCAGCTTGGCTATGTTTGCCGCAAGGCCATGCGCGGGGCTGGTATTGGCATAAATGAATTGGCCGAGAAATGCAGCATATCTTCTGGGGAGCTGGAGCAGATTTTTCGCGAGGGTCGCCCTGATAGCCTCATCCGCAAGGCGGCCGAAGTTATCTCCTTGTCCTCCGATGCGCTGCTCGGCTTGTCAAGTTATCGACCTGTGGTGCCGATTCTCCATGGTATTAGTCGGCTTGATATGCCATTTGAGGAGGATTCGGTCAACGCCTGGCTCATCCGCGATGAGGATCAAGCTCTGCTTTTCGACACGGGTTTCCTAGCGGATTCCGCAACCCGCCTGCTGTCCTCAATCGGTGTCGCGGAGGTGGAGTTATTCATGACCCACGATCATCGCGACCACGTTGGCGGACTGCCGATGCTCGCGCCGCTGCTGCGAAAAATCCATGTAATTCCCCATGGCCAAAGTCTAGCATTCGGTTCCCTGAGGGTCAAATGCATCGACCTGGCGGGTCACTGCATGCCGACATCCGGGTATGTCATCTCCGGGCTATCGCGACCGGTTTGCGTCACCGGAGATGCCATGTTCGCCGGATCGATCGGCGGCTGCGCGGACGCATTTTCCTATCAGATGGCGCTGCGCAACATCCGTCAGCACGTTCTGACGCTGCCGGACGAAACCATACTTCTTCCAGGTCATGGTCCCGCGACAACTGTGGGACAGGAGCGCGCGAATAATCCATTTCTGGCTTGAGCGCAGAGGATCGTAAAGCCGGTCAAATCGTCATAGAATGGAAGCCTCCGTCGACAATCAGTTCGAGACCGGTGATGAAGGAGCCGGCATTCGCAGATGCCAGCAGCAGGGTGGCGCCGATGAGTTCTTCGGCATTACCGAATCGCGACGCGGGCGTTTGGCGAAGAATATCGAGCACACGTGATTCATCCAAGACCTTGCGGTTTTGTTCCGCTGGAAAAAATCCCGGCACTAGAGTGTTGACGCGGATGTCCTTGTCGGCCCATTCGCGGGCAAGGTTTTTCGATAGATTATGCACAGCGGCCTTTGAGGCTGAGTAAGTGAACACCCGTGATAGCGGATTAAGTCCGGAGATTGAACCGATGTTGATTATTGAAGCCGCCTGAGAATTGTTGATGAAGTAGGTGCCGAACACTTGGCAGGAGCGGAACACCGCGGCAAGATTGGTGTCCATGATGCGAGCGTATTCCTCTTCGCTGATATCGAGAAACGGGGTTGGTGAATTGATGCCGGCACCGTTGATCAAGATATCGACCTGACCAGAACGTTTCAATACGGTGTCCAGTAAATCTTGCAGTGATTCGCGTGAGGTGACATCGACCGGGACAAAGTATCCCTTGCCGCTATGGGAATGAATTTCCGCGAGCCGCCGTTCCGCTTTTTCGGGGATGCGCCCGCCGAGCACGACTTCGGCTCCGGCGCGCGCCAGTCCCACGGCCATGGTGCCGCACAGTTCACCGGTGCCGCCTATTACGACGGCGACTTTTCCGGAAAGGTCAAAAAGTGATTTTAAAAAATTGGATGTATGCATTGATGCGTATTTTTAGTGTGAAAAACCCGTGGGACTCTGGGTGGCGATGGGTGATTATATTAACCTGTTTGCTTAGCATTACAAAGCCTTTTTCATCGTCTCGGGATGCCATTCCGCTCTACCAAGTTGCCGATTGATTTCATTGAATTCCACAAGTTCTGCAGCAGTGAAAAGCAAGCCGCCGTTGGCATCGGACTGCTGCCGCGCTTTTGCCTCAAGCTGGCCGGGAAGCATGGCGTTTTCGTTGCCGTGACCGAGAATATCTGCAATCACTGCTGTGAGATTTTTGAGTTGGGTCCGACCTTGGGCGAAGTTGTTTCCCGATAGTGCATCCGGATGAATTACTTGGAAATAGAATGCCGATGTGGATTTTTCACCTTCACTCGCCACCGGACGACCGCGAAGAGTGGGTAGGGAACCGCCGATCAGTGCCGCCATCAACTCGTTGATCAGCGAGAGACCGTAGCCTTTGTGCGCGCCAAAAGGAAGCAGCGAGACAACGGCATGCGGATCGGTGGTCGGATTCCCATCCTTGTCGACTGCCGACCCCGGTGGCAGTTGTTTTCCTTCTCGTTTCAAGGCTTGCACGCGACCCATCGCGACAGTGGATGTGGCCCAGTCGATCACCAGCGGAAACCCCGACGCGGCCATTGTCGGGATGCCCCACGAATGCGGATTGGTACCGAGGGTCGGAAACTTTCCACCAAATGGCACCACTTCGGCGAGTGTCGATGTGCAGTTCGTGTAGGCGATGTAGCCGCGCTCCGCCGCCGCCATGACATAGCCGCCACCCCAGAGGTAGTGAAAGGCGTTGTCGATGGAAATTTGCGCGATGCCATATTGGTCGGCAAGTTCGATGGCTCGGTCGATGGCCCGATACGCAACGCTTTGTCCAAGTTTCTTGTTAGCATTCCAGATTTCAGAAGCGGGAAATCGCGAGGGTAGAACTTCGATCTCAGCATCCGGCACACAGCCTCCGGTGGTAGATCCAAAGAGATGATCTAAATGCAGCGCCTTGAGCGCGTGGTGGGTGCGGATGCCATGACGCGCGGCTTCCGCGGCGAGGCGCGCGCCTTCGGCTGATTCTTCGGAGTTGTAACCGCGTGCCATGTAAGCAGCCTTCACGAGATCATCGTGATGCAGGCGTGGAAGAACGAGAAATTCGGACATAATTTTTTGTTAGAGAGTCTAATGCGTTAGAATGTAGGAGAGAATTTCTGATGGTGTGAGCGCTGAGTCGATAGTCAATGCCGATGCGGGAATTTCCAAAGTGGCGAGCTGGCTGTCGAGCAGGGACGCCGGCATGAAGTGATTATCTCGCTGAGTCAAGCGGTTCTCCAGTAATTTTCGAGAACCATGTAATAGAACGACACGCATCTCCGGACAGGAGCGACGCAAAATCTGGCGATGAACTTCCTTGAGGGCGGAACAAGCCAGGACAAAAGGGGCGGGGGAGAGTTGAGAGATTTTTGAAGCCAACGATGCGAGCCACGGTTCACGGTCATGCTCGGCCAAGGGAATACCCTGTCTCATTTTCTCCCGGTTTGACTCGGGGTGAAAGTCATCGGCCTCGAGAAACTCGGCACCGAGAGCATCGGCGAGCATGCGGGCGATGGTCGATTTACCGCTGCCGCAGACTCCCATGACCAAGAAACTCATATTATTCATGAGGGAGACCACTCGAGTTCACGCAGGATCATTTCAAGTTTTCGTCCATACGCTAGATAGGAATCGTAACACTGCTGCCAGTCAACCTGTGTTTTGTCTGCGACATGAAAAACGGTTGCGACGTGCGGTTCGATGGCAATGTAGCCGTCGTAACCGCAAGCTTTGGCATCGATGAGAATACTGCGCACGTGGGCTTCACCTTCACCAGGCCAGCAGTATTCCGGTTCTTCACCCAGTGCGCTAGGATAACGGCAGTCCTTGATGTGGATGTGCACCACGTGCTCGCGCACAGCACGCCAGAAGTCATAAGCGTTTTGCCATTCATCTGCCGCTGTCGCGCTGCGATCGATTTGAAACACTGGATTGCCGGTGTCGAAAACAAGTTTGAGGTTGGGGACTTCGTCGATCAAACGAAGGGTGTGTGCGGCGGAAAATCCTCCCCAGTTCATACAGTTTTCATGCGCAGCGGTGATTCCGGCATCGGCGAAACGACTGACAATTTCGCGCAGCCGACGAAAACGTTCCTGTTCGTACTGGTCCTCTCCCCATGGTTCCTGTGCGTAGGACATGATGCGCACGAGTTTGGTGCCGAGACGCTGCATGCGCGGAATAGCGCGCTCGATTTCCGCCCGGGTGATTTCGAAGTCACTCGCGATCTTCTTCGACCAGCTGCCGATCAAGGAGCCGAACTCAGGCACGTGGATATCCGCCGCGTCAAGCGCATCGGCTATGGCATCAAAGCTTTCCGACGTGTGGTCGTGAATATTAACGCCATCAATACCACGTGTGGAAATGTTCTTCCATCCCAATTCCCTAGTGGCCTTGATTTGCAAGTCAAGGGAAGGTCCCGCTTCGTCCGAAAATCCGGTGAGTTGCATGATGGTAAATGAGATTGTTAGGGCGATAATACGATGCGAGTGCCACTCTCGCGAGCCGATTGGTAAACGGCATTAATGAGAGCCACGGCCTTGCGGGCTTCTATTGCATCGACGGCGCAGGGCCGGTTTTCCTGGATGGCTGCAACGACTTCCTGAAAATTGCGTCGGTGACCATCAAAGTGGATCGCAGTCGGGTCATTGGCACCGAGTCCCCTAACGCTTCCCTGCATCAGAGTCTCGTGAATTTCTGCATCCGCAGGAAAAGGTTCGGCGAAGTCCCACACCCGGAAATTTTCATCAGCAAGAAAAACCGAGCCCTTGGTTCCGCAAATCTGCACTTCCGCTGGATGTCCGCCCGATGACCAGCAGCAGGTAGAGGCTTCGATTACTCCGCGGGCTCCGCTGGCAAATTCCAGAATTGCCACGCAGGAATCTTCGACTTCGATCCGCTCATGAGCCAGCAATGCAGTGGATGCCGTCACTGCGACGACCGGCCCAGCTATGTGCAGAAGCTGGTCAACCGTGTGAACACCTTGATTCATCAGCGCGCCACCGCCGTCGAGCGCCCAGGTGCCGCGCCAGGCACCTGAATCATAGTATTCCTGTGTGCGCCACCATTTGATTTGTGCGGAAGCAGAAGTAATTCTGCCAAAACGGTTTTGATCGCTGGCCAGTTTCAAGGATTCAATGGCGGGTTGAAAGCGACGGTTTAGAACTGCAGAAAGAGTTTTTCCTGCTGCTTTAGCAGCGGTGATCATTTCATCAATGCGCTCGGTGGTGATTTCCAGCGGTTTCTCACAGATGACATGTTTACCCGCCTGCAGCGCGGCGATGGCGGGGTCGCGGTGCGCGCCGGACGGGGTGCCGATAGTGACCACTTCCAGTTCAGGATCGGCAAGGAATTCCGCTAATTTGGAGAAAGCTTTGCAGCCATATTCCAGTGCCAGTTTTTCCGCACTTTCGAGACGTAAATCAAAAACCGAGTGAAGGCTCGATCCGGTCATGGACTGGATTGCCTTGGCATGAAAATGCCCGATCATTCCTGCTCCGATAATACCAAATTTCATGCGTGAAAGCGATGTTGGCATGATTTCATGCGGGTGTCAAACCGACTTGGTATCGCACCCTTTTCTGACCATGCATTCCTTCTCATAGGATTTCCACAACCACTGCCGTTGTATTGTCCCTACCGGAGTCGGTGATCGCTTCCCTGACCAGTAGCGGGGTGTTGAGTTGCCCTGAGGCATCGTTGGTTCGCGTCAGCTCTTCAATCTTACGATCCCACAAGCCATCCACCAATCCGTCGGAACAAATGAGAAATCGGTCGCCCTGACGGGCGCTGATGCGACCCATTTGCGGCTCGATCTTTTTCTGCCCCCCTCCGAGTGCCTGGTTGAGTGCATGGCGCTGCGGGTGATTGCGGGCTTCGCGCTCATTCAACTGACCCTGTCGCTGCAGCCAACCGACATAGGAATGATCTTCCGATACCTGGATCATCGGCCCGTCCACCGGAAGATAGTAGATGCGGCTGTCGCCAATGTGGCTGAAATGAACCCAGCCTGGCATGAACCAGCAAAGGCTCAGCGTAGCACCCATGCCGGCGCATTCTTCATAGTGGCGACCCATTTCCGTCATCGCCTTATGGATTTGTTCGAAAAGCTCCATCAGCACGTCATTGAGTCCGCCATCAAATTTTTGCGGACCCATACTAAAGCTCTTCGGTAGCAGCCGGGTGATTTTTTCCACAGCGATCCTGCTGGCGAACTCGCCGGATTTTGCTCCACCCATGCCGTCGCTCACTGCAAACAAATAATCGCCTTCGCCCAGCGATCCAGTGCCGGTTTTGCCCAGATAGCACAATTCCCGGGCATCAAAACGGAGTGCTAGAAAGGTGTCCTCGTTGTTCTTGCGAAAGCGCCCGACATCGGTTAGTCCGGACCAGCGTAGGGCAGGGGGCGATGCTTCATTTACAAAATTTTCCATGGTCCGCACGAGCCATAGAGAATTATTTCGGCTCGTGCAAATTGAAAAAAATTCATCGCACCGAAATATTGGCGTGAATTTTGCTTATTTGTAATTGCTGATAGTCCACCTCGCAGATTTCACTCGCAAGTCTGCGCGAAATGTACATTATCTGCGCGGTCCAAATAAACAAACATTAAACTAACATGCCCAAATTCAAACTGGAGTATATCTGGCTGGACGGTTACACACCCGTTCCTAATCTTCGTAGCAAAACCCAAATCAAGTCTTTTGATGACTTTCCCAAGTTGGAGGAGCTTCCAAACTGGGGATTTGACGGTAGTTCCACACAACAGGCGGAAGGACGCAGTTCCGATTGCGTGCTCAAGCCGGTCGCGCTTTTTCCTGATTCGACCCGTTTGAATGGAGTGCTGGTGATGTGTGAGGTCATGATGCCAGATGGCGTGACGCCGCATCCGACCAACACCCGCGCATCGATCCTCGATGATTCCGGCACTTGGTTTGGATTTGAGCAGGAGTATTTTCTCGTCCAGGGCGGCAAACCGCTCGGCTTCCCCAAGGACGGCTATCCAGCCCCTCAGGGCCCTTATTACTGCGGCGTCGGTTACACCAATGTCGGCGACATCGCCCGCCAGATTGTCGAAGAGCACCTCGATTTGTGCCTTGAAGCGGGAATCAACCACGAAGGCATTAATGCTGAGGTTGCCAAAGGCCAATGGGAGTTTCAGATTTTTGGAAAGGGATCGAAAAAAGCCGCTGATGAAGTATGGGTGGCCCGCTACATCCTCAACCGCGTCTGCGAAAGTTACGGTGTTGATGTGGAATACCACTGCAAACCGCTCAAGGGCGATTGGAATGGTTCCGGCATGCATTGCAATTTCTCCACGACACACATGCGCGATGTTGGCGGCAAGGAGTATTTCGAAGCACTGATGGCTGCGTTTGCCAAAAACGTCAACGAACATATCGCCGTTTACGGTCCAGATAACCACTTGCGTTTGACTGGTCATCACGAAACACAATCGATCGACAAATTCAGCTACGGATTGGCCGATCGCGGTGCTTCGATCCGCATGCCCCACAGTTTTGTAAACAATGGCTACAAAGGTTATCTCGAAGATCGCCGTCCGAACTCCCAAGGCGACCCCTATGCGATTGCCGGACGCGTGTTGAAGACGATTGCGGAAGTGCCGACGGCTTGATCGGATTGACTGAAGCCGTGTGAATTCCTCACGACCGCTCCACAATGGGGCGGTCGTTTTTTTGTTCTTCGGACGAATTGTATGCATACAAGTCGAGGCTGTTCTTTACATTTTGGAACGTCTGTGGCAATCGTGCCGCGCCATGTCAGAGTTGCCAAAAGCCTACGAGCCCGGGGATGTTGAAGCCAAGTGGTACGCCGCGTGGATGGAAGCCCGCTGTTTTGAAGCCGATCCGCAATCCGAAAAACCCGGTTATTCAATCGTGATCCCCCCCCCCAATGTGACAGGAATTCTGCACTTGGGGCATGTTTTAAACAATGCATTGCAGGATATTCTCGCCCGCCGTGCACGCCAAAAGGGCTTTGAAGTACTGTGGCTTCCCGGCACCGACCACGCTGGCATCGCCACGCAAACAAAAGTCGAACAACTAATCCGCAAGGAAGAGGGCAAGTCGCGTCGCGATCTCGGACGCGAGGAGTTTCTTAAGAGAGTTTGGGCCTGGAAGGATCAATACGGTGGCATCATTATTTCCCAACTGAAACGGCTGGGTTGTTCATGCGACTGGAGTCGCGAGCGGTTCACCATGGATGCCGAATATACGCGTGACGTTCAACAAGTCTTCGTAAACTTATTTGAAAAAGGAATGATTTACCGGGGGCTGCGCATGGTCAACTGGTGCCCGGCATCACTCACGGCATTGAGCGATGAGGAGGTGATCCTCAAGCCTCAATTGGGAAAATTTTACACCATGCGCTATGAGATCGTCGAGGAGCCGGGGCGTTTCCTTGAGATTTCAACCACCCGTCCTGAGACGCTGCTCGGCGATGTGGCTGTGGCCGTCAACCCCGGCGATGAAAGGTATCGCGATTTGCTGGGCAAGCATGTCTGGCGTCCTTTTCCACGCGCTATGATTCCAATCATCGGCGATGACGCAGTAGAGAAAGAATTCGGCACCGGCGCCCTGAAAGTCACGCCGGCCCACGATCGCGTCGATTTTGAGATCGGCGTGCGCCACAACCTACCAATAATTGACGTGTTGCATCCCGACGGTCGGATCAACTGTCCCGAATGCCCGGATCTCGACGGGGTAGATCGCTTCAAGGCCCGTAAATTGGCAGCGCTCAAACTCGCTGAAATGGGCGCACTGGTGAAGGAAGAGGATTACCAGAACAACGTCGGCTTCAGTGAGCGCGCCGATGTGCCCATCGAGCCCCGCCTTTCTTTGCAATGGTTCCTGCGTTATCCGTCGGTCGACCGCACTGCTGCGGCGGTAGCGAACGGCGAAATCGTTTTTCGACCCGAGCGCTGGCGCAAGACATTTGCACATTGGATGGAAAACCTTCAGGATTGGTGCATCAGCCGCCAACTGTGGTGGGGTCACCGGATTCCTGTTTGGTACCGCAAAGACCAGGCGGAGGCCCTGCAAAACGTCGACACCCTGGATCTGACCGATCGCGAAAAGGGGGCGATTCACGTCGGCACCACACCGCCGGAAGACATCGGCAACTGGGTGCAGGACGAGGACAGTATGGACACCTGGTTCAGTTCCTGGCTTTGGCCCTTCGCGACGATGGACGAGGCCACACGAAAAAAATTCTATCCAACAAATGATCTGGTTACGGGTCCCGACATTATCTTTTTTTGGGTCGCGCGGATGATAATGGCGGGTTACGAGTTCATGGATGAAATGCCATTTCGCAACGTTTTCTTCACCTCGATCATCCGCGATCATCTCGGCCGCAAGATGAGCAAACAGCTAGGTAACTCGCCCGACCCTTTGGAGCTGATGGGAAAATACGGTGCTGACGGACTGCGCTTCGGACTTTTGCGTATTGCTCCGCTGGGAAGCGACATTCGCTTCGATGAGTCACAGGTAGAGGAGGGCAGGAATTTTGCCAACAAGATCTATAATGCCTGTCGGTTCCGCCAGATGGCAGGCGGTGAGCGAAACACCGAGCTTCCGGCGCTTGATTTGCTGCGACCCTATCATGTCGACATCATGGCGAAGCTCGATTCTCTGTCGGCCCAGCTCGGGGAGTCGTATGCCGAGTATCGTTTTGGAGAGATCGCGCAGAAAATGCACGAATTCCTCTGGAGTGAATTCTGTGACTGGTTCCTGGAGGCGGTGAAAGGCGACCTTCGTCAGCAGGCTGCGGAGGTTGAACGCGAGAGAACCTTGGCGGTCTTTGATGCGGTAATGAGTCGTTACCTGCAGTTGCTGCATCCCTATATGCCTCATGTTACGGAGGAGTTATCGGCACGTATGGGCTATGTTGCCGAAGGGCATTTTTTGATGAATCAGCTGTTGCCTGTAGAGCCGTTGCTCCACGGCTTTGCTGCGACGACCAGCTGCCAGCGGGCAGCTGACATCTACGAAGCGGCAGGTCGATTACGCAACTTGAAGGCGGAATACCAGCTTGCCACGCGCCGCGACGTGACGTTTGTCGTGAAGTCCGCCGTGCTTTGGCTGGGAGAGGAACTCGATGTGCTGGCTCTCTTAGCTGGAGCCGCAGTGATCCGCATCGATGATGACTTCGCGGCGTCCAAGGGCACCCCTGCGGCCATCACGCCCGTTGGGGAAATTTACTTGCCGCTCGAAGGATTGATCGACGTTGAAGCTGAACGCCAGCGTTTATCTCGCGAGATTGAAAAATTGAGTAAAGAGGTAGTCAAGTGCGAGGCCAAACTTGGTAATGCCAGTTTTGTCGACCGCGCACCGCCCGAAGTTGTCGTGCAGGAAAAAGCTCGGCTGGAGGAATGGCAGGGCAAACTGGCTCAACTCGCCGAGATGCTGGCGGCGCTGAACTAGTCCTGGATAAAAAAAAACCGCGCTCGAACCTAGTTCAGACGCGGTTTTGTGAACAGGACTGGATAACAACCTCAATCCTCGATGATTGCAAATTCAGAGTGTGCCTCACGCACGCGCTTGCCGCCCTTGTATTCCTTACCGATTTTCTCCACCAAACCTCGGGTCACCAGATTCTGGAGCTTTTCGTAGGCGCGAAGACGAAGCATTTCTTCGCCGCCAGAAACAGCATTGCGAACCTTGAGTTTTTCAAAGGTCCGCTCAAAAAGGTCGTTGAAGGGGAAAACCTTGTCTTCGGATAAAACATTGACGAGTTCGTCAGTGACATGATCAGGAAGGCGACGTGAAAAGCGTGTACGTTTCGTAGTAATTGCCATAACAAGCTGGACCATACCATCTGGAAACGGCAAAGCGAGTGAAAAAAACGAATTGATCAAGAAATCTCGCTTTACTTGTCAAGTATATAAGATAAACGAATGTATAATATTTTGAATGTTTATCTGATTTCCAAATGATGAATGGTCAATGATTGATGTGCTAGTTCCCTGCAGCGTTGGAACTTTGGAGCACAGAGCCGGGATCTTGAAGTAAGGCTATCAAACCGTTAACGTCAAGTAGGGTGATACGTTCAGTCTACGGAAACTTTGATCGATGCTCAAAAAAAACGCCCTGACAGGCGAACCCGTCAAGGCGTGGAAGAAGTCCGAATCAATTATGCGATTTCCTGGGCGTGGAAACTGCCCCAGTCGTCGAGATTATTGAGGTTCACCGCATCGAGAATGCTACCGTCGTCCTCACGTTCCACTGAGGAAAGGATGGCTTTGCGGGTATCGTCCGAATGATTATAGCCGGTAATGGCCGCATTGAGAGCGCTGATCGCTTCGCAGTTGAGATTGCTTGCATTCGCTTTCACCCATGCCTCAGTTTGCACGTAGGTGGGCTTGCTGTTGATGAATGTTAGGAAGTCTTCCTTGTTGATGCCGATTCCGTCGAGCACCATCTGGTCATAGCCCATGCCGCATGCAGGGTAGTCAGAGTGCAGTTTTTCGACTGCCGCAAGGGAAGCTTTTTGCCAGAGACGTGGAAGGTGGAGAATGCCCAAGGGGCCCGCTGTGCCGCTACTAATGGTAGGTATGATCATGGTGGTTATTGTTGTTGTCGTTGCTATTTGTTTGAGACCGCCCGAATCCTGAACGGCATGTTGCAAAGATCAATAGAAAAAAATCGCTATTGTGTTAAGAATTCGTCGCAGTGTTCAAACTTGGAAGATAGTTTTTTCATTGGAGGAATCAATGACTGCGAAACGCTCGCGGTGCATTCCTGGATCGGAGCGAAAAATCAACCGCCCGGTGTGCTGGCGCTCCAATTCCATCAGGATTTTCGAGTCCTCGGTCCGGAACCGGTTTAGCACTTCGGTGTTGACCATCACTACGAGGTCACCCTGATGGGTGTTCTTCTGAATGAGGGTGTTCAACTGACGTTGGATTTCAACAGACATCGTCATTGTGGTTTTCACGCGTCCACGGCCCTGACAGTAAGGACAAGGTTCATACATCGAGTCGCGCAGTGATTCGTTGAGCCGCTGGCGGGTCATCTCCATCAGGCCGATCGCAGAAATCTGCAAGACCTGGGTTTTCGCCTTGTCCTTCTTGACGCGATCTTTCATGGTTTTGTAAACGGTCATCTGGTCTTTGCGATGGCGCATGTCAATGAAGTCTACAACCACCAGTCCGCCGATGTTGCGCAGTCGAAGTTGGCGTGCCACCGCCTGGGCGGCCTCGACGTTGGTTTCCATAATCATCTTGTCGACATCCTTCGATCCGCGGTTGCGACCGGTGTTGACGTCGATGGCGATTAGCGCCTCGGTTTCATCGATAACAATGTAACCGCCACAGGGCAGCCAGACTTGGCGGGAAAATGCCTCATCGATCTGATTTTGAATGCCGATTCGCTCAAAAATTGGCACGTGTCCCGCGAGGTAAGTCACTCGGCGTTTGGCGCGGCGCGAAACCTTTCCAGCGACCGCTTTGATGGCTTCAGTGGTATCCGGACAGTCGCAAATCACCTGGTCGATGTCATCGGTGAGCAAATCGCGCGCGGTTCTTTCGACGAGTCCAGGTTCCTGGAAAACGCAGCACGGTGCCGGACGGGCATCTCGCTGATGTTCCACATCGCGCCACTGTTCCAGCAGCATCGCGATATCGCGAATCAGGTGGCGTTTGCGCGTGCCGATGGCGGCGGTGCGCATGATGATTCCCATGCCCTCGGGGATTGTGAGTTTCTGCATGATCGTGCGCAGGCGGATGCGCTCCTTGGGGTCTTCGATCTTACGGGAAATGCCGAACTGTTCCGTGTAGGGCATGAGCACCAGGTAGCGCCCGGCCAGGGAGATGTTGGTCGTGACGCGGGGGCCTTTGGTGCCGATGGGACCCTTTGAAACCTGGATCATGATTTCAGAACCAATCGGATAGATGTTGGGAATGTCCTTAGATGATATTTTTTTCTGTTGTTTCTTAGGGCCGCGATCGATCTCCTCAAGTCCGGCGTCAAGAGCCGCGGGCAGGGCGTCCCAAAAATGAAGAAACGCGTTTTTATCCAGTCCGATATCCACGAACATAGCCTTGAGTCCCTGTTCAATGTTTTTGACGCGTCCTTTGAAAATGCCGCCGACGATGTTTTGATCGCCTTCGCGCTCGACAGAGTATTCCTCCAGCAAGCCGTTTTCTAAGAGCGCGACGCGTCGCTCGAGTTTTTCAACGTTGATGAGAATTGTATTTCCTTCCATGGGATTGTTGGAACCGAATCCGAGGAAGCGTTTGATGTGTTTAATCATAGTAATGAGATAGATGGTGTTATTGTTAAGTTTGAAGGGGATCACTCGTTGACGGGCTTAGCGCGTGGAATTGTGCTTGTTGAGTCAATTTCGGGAGTGATGGTTGGTATAGGGTGCATTTCTGCGGTGTTGTCTTCGGGGTTTGTGTTGTTGGCGCTAGTCTCTGTATTGACTTGGACATTTTCTGCCGTTTCAGTAAAATCTGTCGCCTCTACTGCGGCAAGAGTGTCTACTGGTAAAGTGATTTCTTCAATGGAATTGGTATTTCCCGGAACTTCGTCCTGTGGATGCAGCGGGAGTTTGAAACCTTCCTCCTGTGCGAACAGACCGCGATAAATCAAATGAACGAGCGGGCCGCAAACTTTTCCTCCTGATTTGCCGCCCACGACGAGCACGCAAACAGCATACTTGGGGTTTTCAAACGGGGCGAACGAGACCGTCCATGAATTATTTGACTTTTTCCCGCGGTCGATGCTCTGTGCTGTTCCGGTTTTTGCAGCAACCTCCATTTTGGGCATTTTTACTCGGCCCGCCGTTCCTCCGGGTTTATTGACCGCCATCCACATGCCTTGGCGGATGCGATCCATGTCGGCGGGCTTCATGCCATCCTTGATAAGATCAACGACTAGTTTTGGTTCGTCAGCCACGATGACCTTATTGCTGAGTACCACCTTTTTCACAACCCGAGGCTGATAATATTTGCCACCATTGGCAATAGCACAGGCGATGGAGGCAAGTTGCAGCGGCGAAGCGGAACTGACGCCTTGGCCGATCGCAAGAAATGCGGTGTCGACCGGTGTGACTGTTGTAGTCGGATTTTTCAACTTCCAAGCAGGTGAACCGATCACAGTGCCCGGCTTTTCGCTGGGAAGTTCAATGCCGGTGGGGCGACCGAGATTCAACATGGTGAATGTTTCAGCCATCCCGCGCGGGCCGACGGCATTGGCGAGTCGGAAAAAATAGGGATTGCACGATTGCTGGATCGCTTTTGAAACATTTTGAGCACCGTGCATGCCCCTGCTTTGGTTCCAAATCCAGCAGCCCGCCTTGTGGTTGCCGTATTGGACATATCCGTTGCAGGAGTATACTTTTTCACCGAGACCAGCTCTGGCGCCAGCGATCGCCGTGGGCAGCTTGAATGTTGAGCCCGGATCAAAACTCTCAGTGGCCCGGTTCATCAACGGCAGGCAGATGTTTTTTTTGCTATATTCGCTCCATTTCTGGGGCTCAATTGATGGAATAAAATTATTGGAGTCGTAGTTGGGGACGGAGGCCATTGCAATGACTTCACCGGTGTTGACATTCATCACCACAGCTGCCGCCCGTCCCGCACGACGCAATACATTTTCCACTAGGTATTGTGCCCGGGCATCGATCGATAGGATCACATCAGCGCCAATTTGCGGCTTGGTGTAGTCGGTCATGTTGACGACCCGGCCTTTTTCATCCTTCAAGATGCTTTTCACGCCTTCGGTACCTTTCAAATATTTGTCCATGGTCGCCTCGACACCGGCGATACCTTTTTCCTCGCCAATGTAGTGGTCAAATCGTCTCTGGCCCTCCTCGGGCACGTCGCCTTTTTCCCATTCCTTGGTGTAGCCGAGCACGTGGCAGGCGAGTGTTTTGTAGGGATACTGCCGCTCAGGGCGAAGGCTGATGTACACGCCAGGCAACTCCAGATTCAGCTCGGCGAAGCGGGAAAATTGTTCATAGGTAAGATCGGTGCGATAGGAAAATGGAACCAGACCACCGTGTGTGGCATAATGAATTTCCAAGGCTTTTGGGCTATATTGTTTGTCGAGCCCATATTCCGCTAGCCTATTGATGATCATTTCCCTGACGATCGCACTGATGTTTTTCTTTTTCGTCTTGCGGCTCATGCCATTTTCCGATCGCAATGTTTCAATAGTCGGTGAGTCATCATGCTGAAGCGCATAGGCATTTATAATCTCCTGGATATTGAATGATACTTCATAATGCCGGCTGTTGCGGGCAAGGATCACGCCGTTGCAGTCGCGGATTTCCCCGCGCACTCCTGGCTCTCGCACGGACACGTTTCTGGGGGAGGGAACCAGCGAGAGGTAGTGCTCCTTTCTAACGATCTGCACAGTGTGCAATCGGTGCAACAAGGTGCCAAAGCCAAGAAGGATCAGGGCGGTAAGCAGGTAAAGTCGCAGTCGGAAGGCGTTTTCCATGGCGTGAGGGGGGGGGGGTTAGGGGGAGAAGCCGAAGCGACCCTGCGAGCGTTTGCCTGCAGTGATTTGATGATCGACAAAGCGGGCAATCAGAAAAAGTGCGGCAAATACGAGCGGGGCCACCAGGGCGCTGAATAGCGAAGTATAGCTAATTTGTAATAACACGCCGCTATTGACAGTGAAAGAACCGCGGATGAAGTCGATAAGGCTGTATTCCACCAGAGTGTAGATGAATGTGGCGACTCCGGCGATGATCGAAGAGAGATACCATTTGCCGTGAACGAAAAGATGCTGGAACCCGTTCATGAACGCGCCAGCCAGGCCGAAGAGCAAGATCGAAGTGCCGAACCTTAGGGTGGATATTGTCGTGGGGAATACCGAAAGATCGAGTTTGTCTGTACTCAGTGCGCACTGCGCATCCCAAAAAAAACCGCAGATAAGCGCGTAAATGAAAACGACGGGAAGTGGCACAGTGACTGAAATGCACAGGAATACCACTAGCAAAAGAAAAATACGGGCATTGTGCAGCGGTTGGAACGCAGGCAGAAATTGCTGCAATACCACCGCTAGCAGGATTAGCAATAAGAGAAATAGAGCGTAGCGAAACACGGTGAGTTTACTGGGTTGATTTCGCGGAGGGGATGACGAAAACGGTGACCAGTTCATTGAAGTTCACGGCGGGGACTACGAGAGCTTCAGAATCAAGGGCACCGGGTTCGACCGATTCGATAGTTCCAAGAAGAATATTGGCGGGAATGATGCCACCACGACCATTGCTAAAAACGCGCTGCCCTTTTTTTAGATTGGCGTTTTTCGATAAAAACCGCATGCGTAGCTTGGGAGTTTTTTCGTAATCCGCGCGCTGCCCGCTGACGATTCCGACCTCGGGGGAACCTTCTACTTTGGCCGCGACCTGGCATTTTTCATCGGTGAGCAGAATGACCGTCGAGAAATCCTTGGCGCTGAGGTCGATTTTTCCCACCAAGCCCTCGGCTGTAACGACTGGATTTTGATTGCCGATGTATGATTCCTCGCCTTTGTTGATTTCGACAGTCTTATACCAATTTGTAGTTTGCCTGCGAGTGATTCGAGCCGCCACCAAGGTGAACGGTGCGTTTTGTTTGAATTCTAACGCAGAGCGCAGGCGGGCGTTTTCAGATTCAAGGGCGCTGAAGCGTTGCTCGATCTGTTTGAGCTTATCAAATTCAGCTTTGGTTGATTCTAGTTGAACTTCGAGTTCCGCGGAATGTTTGACTTCCTTGGGGAAATTCCTCGCCCTGGTTTCAATAGCCGATCCCGCTTTGAGAAAGGGGGAAAGCGCGCTGTAATAGGCTGCTTGGATCGAACGCACACTGGTGTCGCTTCTGGTCAGCGCCCATGTGGCGCCGCCAAGAAAACAGAGGAGGGCGATAAGATTTAGCGGCTTCATTGCCGGATTGCACCGAAGGGACCAAGGTTCAACTTAACCAATGTTTGCGATACGTTTCAGCAGCGCAATTTCTTGCAATGCTTTACCAGTCCCTTCAGCAACGGCACTGAGTGGATCCTCGGCGATGTGAACCGGCAGTCCGGTCTCTTCGCGAATCAATCGATCCAAGCCTTTGAGCAGGGCGCCACCACCCGCTAGAATGATCCCGCGGTCAACGAGGTCAGCCGCGAGCTCGGGCGGACAACGCTCGAGTGTCGAGCGAATGCCGTCAAGCACCTGGGAAAGGGGGTCGGCCATCGCCTCGCGGACCTCTTGAGAGGTGATGGTTATAGTTTTCGGAAGTCCGGCGACAAGATCTCGACCCTTGACTTCCATGGTCATCTCTTTCGGCAAAGGCGCAGCGGAGCCAATTCGGATTTTGATGTCTTCAGCTGTGCGCTCGCCAATCATAAGGTTGTAGGCGCGTTTCATATACGAAATGATCGCTTCGTCAAGTTCGTCGCCCGCGACGCGAACGCTGCGCGAGTATACGATGCCTGAGAGGGAAATCAATGCCACTTCGGTGGTGCCGCCGCCAATGTCGACAATCATGTTGCCGGCCGCATCCTGGACGGGCAACCCCACACCAATCGCAGCTGCCATCGGTTCTTCAATCAAATACACTTCGCGGGCACCAGCCTGCTCCGCTGATTCGCGCACAGCACGTTTTTCGACTTCGGTGATGCCTGATGGCACGGCAATGACAACCCGAGAATTGGAGCGACGGCCATTGTTCACTTTCTTGATGAAGTGCCGCAACATTGCCTCGGTCACTTGAAAGTCCGAGATCACGCCGTCGCGCAAGGGACGAATGGCGACAATATCACCCGGTGTTCGTCCCAGCATGCGCTTGGCGTCATCACCGACCGCCAGCACTTGATTTGTGCCTGCCTTGACAGCCACTACCGAGGGTTCTCGAAGCACAATCCCTTGGTCTTTAACGCAGACGAGGGTGTTGGCGGTGCCTAGATCGATGCCGATATCCTGTGACATCCAATTGCCAAAAAGCCTTTTAAAAATAGACATGGGAAGTAGTTAAAAAATCGCGGGTAGGGAGGTTTTGATGGATCGGAAAATGGAACAATATTTCATGAGCGAATGCAGGAAAGACAAGCTTATTTTCCTAATGCATGTTGCTGATTTTACGACATTCAAAATCGGGAGGCGATGCAAACAGAAATTTGAGATATGTCAATCAATATTTATGGAACGCGCGAGGATTCCGCCAATATATCGAGGGCTTGAGCTGCCGCAATCATTCCAAATGTGGCTGTTACAGGCGAAGCTGTGCCGTAGCCGGATTCGCAGTTCAGCCTTAGCGAACTGTTTGCGGGTTTTGTTGACGCCACCGAACCGTCGCACTGTGGGAAAACCGGCAATTCACGAGAAAAAACGGCGATTACCCCGAATTTCACGACTTTTTTCCCAATAGGTGCTTTAGGAAAACCATGGTTGCTGCGCAAATTCTTCCGGGTTTGCAACAGCAACGCATCATGACAGGTCACTGCTAAATCTGCAGTTTCGATCATCGACGGATCGCGCCGCCCTCCTGCAGCTCCACAAGTGATCACCGGAATGCCACGATTTTTGCACTCGGCAATCAACAGGCACTTCTGACGGACTGCGTCAATCGCATCAATAACAACGTCGAATCCAGCGTCGAGAATTTCATCGGAATTGCTCGCCGAGTAAAACGTTTGTTTTTCCTCCACCAAGACTTCTGGGTTGATCATGCGGATGCGTTCGGCCATTGCTGTCGTCTTCAAACGACCGATTTGACCATCCATGGCGTGGAGTTGTCGGTTGATGTTGCTGAGGCAGATCTCGTCGAGGTCGATCAGCGTCAGGCTGCCAACTCCGGAACGTGCCAATGCTTCGACAGACCAGGAACCCACTCCGCCGATGCCGACCACCGCGACTCGAGCCCGTTTGAAGTTATCGAGCCCCTGTTGGCTGTAAAGACGGGCTATACCGGAAAATCGCATGGCTGAATTGGGGGAGGGGGTTAGAACCTAATGTTTGCGACGGCAAGGGCGGCGTGAATTTTGAAGTCGATCAAACGATCGTTTTGTTGCTGGATTTCCAACCAGATACGCAGTTGCGGCAACGGGATTTTGTGAACGGTAATTTTCTCGCTCCCGACACCTCCACCTGAATGGGCGTGTCGCAAGTTGCCGGCTTGATAGATATGTGTCATTTCCGAAGTCATACCTGCCGAGGTAGGGGATTTCAGCAGCGCGACCATGGAGGCGGCCTCGTAGCCAGTTTCTTCCAGCAGTTCTCTTCTTGCCGTTTCTTCGAGCGACTCGCCGGCAAACTCGGGTTCATCGCCGACAAGTCCTGCCGGTATTTCGATGACATGACACTGGAGCGGGATGCGGTATTGTTCGACGAGCAGGATTTCATCGTCGTCGGTGATCGCGAGAATTCCCACCGCAGCATTAGAATTTGGCCGTTTGACGAATTCCCAATGACCGATTTTATGCAAAACAAGCCAGCGCGATGCGAAAAGAGTTTGCAATGTTGTCACTGCCGCAATGAAACGCAATGACAACCGAAAGGCAATGCTGATTTGTCGCGATGCTGTGAAACGCCCCCACAACTTGCCGTGGTTGAGATTTTCGACCAGCCAAGATGCGGCACGACTCAGTTTGTTTCAAAAGCGCCGATCGCAATGGCTTCAGCGTGCAGGGATTTTTGCAAATCCACTTCGGAGGCAACCCGGGCCAGCAGCACTTGTTGTCGCAGCGCGCTGTTTTTCCACAGGGAAAAGTGTTGCACGTAGGCGGCTTTGTATCTCTGAAGAGTGTTCGGCTCGATTCGATGAGGATGGCGGGTGTTGAGTTCGGCGTCGACGAATTCACAATTGCCGCTCCACCCGGGATCCACTTCGCTTTGCAGGAAGGGACAGAGAACGATGCCGCTGCCCTGGCGTTGATTGAGTGCGCGCAGGATCGGCTCGGCTTCGCCCGGATACAGCAGGTCGGAGATCAGGATGCGGATCGCATTCGGTCGCAGGGGCACGTGCATGATCTGCGGTGGCATTGCGGGGTCCTTTGGCACAAGTTTGTCGGCCGTCTCCCACCATGCGTGGCTGGCGACCACCTCATAGGGAATCATTCGCGTCTGGTCGCCTTTGATCAAGTGCGCATGCAACGAAGCACCCGATCGTTGGGCGGATTCGACACAGAGATAAAATAGATCAACCACCCGGCAGGCTTTTTGCTTGTCGAAAAACATCGATGCCGAAACATCAAGCACGACATCGACAACCGGCCGAACCTCTTCACGATAGAGCTTCATCGAGTAGGTGCCGGTTCTGGCATACGCCTGCCAGTTGATGTGGCGCGGGTCATCGCCCGGCGCATAGAGCCGGTGATCCTGAAAGTCCAGTGACGAGCCGGTTCCAGCCCCTGCGAACTCTCCCGCCTGGCCTCTCCAAACACGGGAGCGCAACGGCAGGTGCATGAGCGATGCGGTTGCGATGGCTCGGTGATGACAGACGTTGCATTCCTCGGAAGTCACGTTTCTAGTCTCTAGGGTCATCTCTAGGGTCAGTCCTCGCATTGTAACATTTTCTCAATTTCTTTGCATCGTTGCGATACGGTTTCATTGTCTTTTCCTTGTTTGATTAACCGACTCACTGATCGATTATGCCCCATTCCGAGCCGTTCGGCAATCCAGATGTTGCTCGCACTGGTATGGCGTTTGATCATGATCGCCATCGCTACTTTTCGGGGATCACCTTTTCTTGCGTTTTCTTCTAGCTCTTTTCCATCGGGCATTTTCCATAGTCGCAGACCGGTCTGAACGATTTTTTCGGCAGTGGTTTCATCGTGCTTTTGCAATGCTGGCCCGCTGTGGCTACCTTTCGATTTCAGGTCTTTTGCCCCTCTTTCTAGCAAGGCGAGGAGCTTGTCGCGGAATGTGTCTTCGCCGAGATACCAACCTTTCCGTAGCGCCTGCATCGCGGCATCGGGTAGCCTTCCACCGTCCTGGGCAGTTCTTATTCCTAACCATTCTTCATAAGCGCGTCTGCCACGTCCGCTGTGTGCAAGGGAAAAGGCATCAAGCACCCGATCAAATACCAACCACTCAGGTCCCTTGCCTTTGGCATACGCGGGTAAACT
>Ga0315908_10000760_pt1 | contig 25277 bp, 13 predicted proteins | sample LakEriMetagenome_12_FD_203520 | JGI IMG/M metagenome (GOLD analysis project Ga0315908, IMG submission 203520) | Freshwater fungal communities from buoy surface, Lake Erie, Ohio, United States - Buoy 4 MA124 | ecosystem: Environmental > Aquatic > Freshwater > Lake > Lake biofilm | place: USA...
CTTCACTCTCATAATAAAATAGACTTGGATTACAGCTACACTTTGACTGGCCACTCTTTAGGAGGAGCTATGAGTCAAGCTATCCTTTTGTTGTTCATCTTGTATCCTGTCAATTTCATTCCTGATTTTAAACTTTGAGTTAAAGCTTATACTTTTGGCTCTCCTCCTGTTTTTACAGATGACATTCACTCTCTTATTTAAGATCATCTTTTCAATCTCGTTTATAATCATGATGTTGTCCCTAGGCTCTAATTCTTAAATATTAAGGAAATTTCTAATTTTATCAAATAGCTCAACATTCTTGAAACTCAAGATAAAGGATTTAATCATAATATCTAATTATTTAAAAAACAGTTTTAAAAATATAAGACCAATCAGTAAGAAATTTCTGATTAAGATTTTAGCTTTTAAAAATTATTTTATATTGATATTTACAAGTATATTCTTTAAAAATCTTAATCTAATTAGAAGCTTTGTTTAGTAGGTAAAAATTTTCTTGTTATTAAAAAAAAAAAAACTGATATTTGTATATTTAAATAAATAAATGATAAAAAATTCTTTGAATAAATAATATTTTCAAAAAAATTGATTTAAAATCATATGCCTCATCATTATTAAAACTCTCTTGACAACTAAAATCAATTATTCATTATTTGATTTATATTTATAAATAAATAATTAAATAATATAATTAATTATTCAAATTATTAATTTGTAAAAGTATCTTATATTTTCAACATTTTCATTATATACTTATTAATTTTATTCATCCATAATCATAACTTAATTTATATCAAGCAAACATTTCTATTATATTATTATTTATTATATATTTACAAATTATTAATAAGTAACACTTAATGATTCAATTATTTATTAATTATTTAAATTTATATCTTAAATGAGCAAAAATAAATTTATTAATTATGTTTTTTCTTAATAATCAATGTAATCCATCTTTTAATTTATTATTTAATATTTATTACATTCCATTTAAAATTATTATTTTATTCCTAGCTAGTATATGGAGTATCACTTTTTACTTATTTTATCAATAATTATTTGTTAATTATTAAATTTATTTATAAGTCAAATATTCTCTTAATAATTTTATTTATCTAAAAATATAAATAATTTATTACTTTAAATTATATTTAAATATTAATTTTTAATTTATCTTATTTTAAGATACAATTAAAAATAATGGGAAGCTTTGAATTCAGCACATTAGGATTTAATTGATACTTTAAAATATTAATTTTCCTTTAATCCATTATTTAAAGTCTTAGCTTTAATATAAATTAAATAACTACTGAAATTTCGTTTACTCAAGCTTATTTTAAATCATAAATTTTGCATTGTAAATAAAATTTAATTTTTAAATATCAAAAAACTAATTTGATAAATTAATCATTAAATTATTTTTTTTTAAATTATCTTAAATTTAATCTATTTATATATATCCGTTTATATTTATTTGCTATACTTAGCATTTTTTAAAAATTATATAAACCTTTTCAAAAAAATTTTTTTTTAGTTAAATATTCTAATCAATATAAATTTAATAAATTTACTAAATTTGATTTTTTAATTAATATTAATTATCTTCATTAATCTATTTTGATAGATTAAATTTTTCCTTATCGTCCAATTTTTTTAAAAATTAATTATTATATTATATTTATCAATTATAATTAAAATTAATTTAATTTCAATTTTAAAAATTAAAAGCTTATTTAATTATTTAATTTTTTATCTAATTTTAAATTAAATTATCTTAGATTATTTTAACTATAATTTTTTTATTTTTATTTTTAAATTAAAATTAAAAATTAATCATACTCTACTATTAATACTATTTTTCTTATTATTAAATACAAAATATATTTGAAAGACTACAAATATTTTAATTTAAAAAATTATTTTATGAAAATATTTATTTATTATCTTATAAATCATTTTTAAGTTTTCCTGATATTAAAAATTCATTAATATATTCAAAATTAATATTATATTTTTCTAAAAATTAAGATTTATTCTTAAATTGTTTTTAAAGAGATTAATAAAACTCTGAAATTAAACAATTATTAAAAATATTAAAGATCTTATCAATTTTTATAAATAATGTATATTTTAACTAAAAATTAAAATATAAATATTAAGGTAATATTTATAATATTTATTTAAAAATTAATAAAATTAATTTAATAAAAAAAAATTTACTTTTTGCTAAATACTGTATTCATAAAAAATTTTAATGTTTTAATCAACTATAGATTCTTCTAAATAAGAAATTTCTTAAAGAATAAAATTTTTAGTTTCTTAATTGACTAAATTATTAAAAAGTGATAAGATAATTTTATCCTTTTTATTTTTAATAATAATACCAATCATTAATATTTAAATTAAATATAATATTCTATTTTTTATTATAATATAAAATTCATAAATTATATTTATTTTTCATTTTATTAGAAATATTAATATTTTTAACTTAACTTGTCACTTTAAATTGTTTTCCTTAACATGCATCTTTGAAAATTTCCTCATCAATAATATATTCTCTTCTAAAAAATACGAAGTTGTAACTAGTAGTAGTATTTTAAAAACAAATTATCGGTATTTTACTTTTTTAGAATAAAAAAGATTTAAAACCTATCATATATCTAATTTGATGCTAACTTATTCGCGAATTCAAAGACATAAATCCATTTTTCTCTATTATTAATGATTTTCCATCATTTCGTAATAAAATTTTTATTGGACTTTTAAGTATTCTATATTATGTTAAAAAAAATGCTACAGTTAAACCTAAAGCTAAATATAAAGGTATCATAACATCCTTTGTTTATATTTCATATTTATATCTTTAATCATAATAACTTTTTAAATTTAAACCAATAAATCCTAATAAACCTATTGATATTAATATATTAAATAATCTGTCTTTACTTTTATATATTAATAAAAATTCTTGGTTTTAGAATTTATCTATATTCAGAAAAATATCTTAATCATTTATTTTTTTTATTATTTTAAAATCTAGAGATTATATAGTTTTCTTTTTTGATAGAAAATTTCTGTCAAAAAAGGAGTTATGATTTTTGTAATAAATTTATAAAGGATTGTATTTTCTTTATGAGTTTATTGAAAAGCTTTTAATTGAATGAATAGATTTGATTTTTTAAAAGTTCATAATATATAATAATTATAAAGATAAAGAGAAAAAGTATGAACTAAATCTATTCTTATTGCTGAGATTGAAATAAATTATAAGTAGCCGCGATAGCTCAGTTGGGAGAGCATAAGACTGAAGATCTTAGGGTCGCTGGTTCGATCCCGGCTCACGGCAATTTCTTTTTGAAATTTAAAAAAGAATATAAAATAAATATTATAGATATTAGATATGATAATCAAAATATAATAATAATTTTTATGATTTAATTGAAGAATAAAAAATATTTTAGTACTTTAGCAATATTTGCAGGGTCTCCTTCAAGTGACGTTCATGGAGCTTAGATAATGAAGAGGATCAAATAACTATCCAAAGAAGAAGTGAACTTCATTGGTTTGGGAGGGTATTTATTCCAAAATATATTTTTTAAAAAGAGAAAAAATGAAGAAGGAAGGACTTACCAAAAATTATGGAAACATTAATAATTTTTTTGATAAGCCATTCTATCCTTACTAAAATTTTCATAGATATTATATCGAAAAACCAGCTCATCCTTTAATGGCTCCTCTTCATTATAAAGAATATATGATGAGGTAAGAAATGAAAAAAAACGAATTTTTCGATCATATTTTTGATATATAACCTGATTCTTACTTAGTTTTAGGCAATGAATTTTTTATGATAAAATTATATAAATCCCTTTCAGAAATATACTAATAGAGAAACAAAATTAAACCCCCTTGTATGATGTTAGATAAATTTATAATAAACCAAGAAAATGCTTTTAAAAGCTATGTTGATCATTATTTTTATTAATTACCTTTATAACCTGTTAACTGGTAATATTTTAAATTCCCTTCTACTTTTATAGGTAATTAGAAAATAAATTATAATATATTTTAATATTATTTATTTATTTTTAACGATATTTTTATTAGAATTAATATTTAGCTTTAAAATATTTATAAATTTAAATATTGATTAAAGTTAAAAAAATATAAAATATAAATGTTAGGAAAATAGGGAGTATTTAATGCTTTAGAATATGTATTAAAAAAAAGCAAAAATTATAGCAAATTAGTGGAAAATAATAAAATATGGTTAACAAAAGAATTCCATATGGAGGTAGTTGAAGATGCGATTAGAGAAGAAAGAAGTAGATTTAGAGAGAAATATTAGATATTAGAAGATTAAATAGTGATATTTATGGGATGTGGAAATAAGAAAGATGAAATATAATATAGTGTGGATTTAGGATTGAAGAGTGTGGAGGAATTATAGAAATAAAAAGTGCTAAATAATTAATTAGCAAGCAACTTTAAGGTGGTTATAAGTGTGGAGTAAGAATGGAGATGGGTTGTAGATGATATGGTGGAGAAACAAGAGTAGATAATTTTAGTTACTGAGAAAGAAGACAAATGGGCCGCAATGTGTGGCAGTGATATGGGTTTAGCTATTACAGGAGACATTCTCAATGAAGTCGCAGCTCTACATCTTCCTACTATTGCTCTTAATTATCAATCCAGTATTTAGTCTTATTTCACATCTCTTTATGGTCAATACGATTCCGATGTTAACATAGTTGCTAAGGGTGAAATCTTCCCTGAAAAATGGACAGGCAGAGGAGGTTATTATTTATTTATTAATCATTTTAAATACAACAAAATATATATATATGATATATTAAATAAATAAATTATAAAATATTATATAAAATATTATAAATAATATATATGATAAAAATATTATATAATATTATATAAAATATGATGTAAAAAATAAATATAATATAATAAAACATATAAATTTAAAATAGGAGATGCATTTCCTTAGAACATCGCAGAGAATTGGTGTCAATGGATTATAGACCCTCCTTCTAGATTTCATATGATTTAAAGACTACACAAAGTAATTCCTTCCCTTTTGCCTATTTCTGATCTAAGTTCATCCCATTAAAACACCAACTCTCTTATTTAAAGAACTAATATTAACTACTAGCCTGCTTCAAATCCTCATGACATTCTATCATAGAAAATTATCGAATCTATGGATTTTTATAAATTGCATTGTAAATCTCAATAAGCCTCTCAAAAAGAAAGCAATAGACCCTAAATGTTAAAATAAGTCCTAGGTCATAGTTTCACTCTAAATTGATTCAATATCAATTTTAAATATTATTATTATTATTATCATTATTATTATAATTATTATTATTATGATAACATATTTATGATTATCATTTTATTTTTTTGATCATTGTTGTTATTAATATTTTAATTATAATTTAAATTAGAAATGAAAGTAAAAATAGTGTAATGGAACACTGTGGCTTCTTGGGTGTGGGATTTAGAAAAAGATGATAAATTATGTGCAATATGTTAGTAATCATTTGAAAACACTTGCAATAGATGTAAAATGCCAGGAGATGACTGTCCTCCAGGTAATTTATAAATTTAATTTTAGTTTAAGGGGAATGTAATCATTATTTTCATCTCCACTGTATCATCAAGAATTTAGAATAAAATACTATAGGTAACTGTCCTCTCTGCAGAAAAAGATGGGTTGAAAAGACTTCGATATGATTAATTTCCTAGCTTTTCAATGAAAATTTTAATATTTCACATAATTTCAATTAATTATTATGATTTAATTTAATTAATAATATCAAGATATAAAATATTTATAAATGAAGAGTAAAATAATAGCCCTTTTGTTAATTATTCTATTAGTTTCTAATTGTAAAAGACATAAAAGCAATAAAAGGCATTCTAAAAGCAAAAAATAATTATGTGATAGGAAATGTGAAGAATATAAAGAATCTGCTCTTAAGTTATGGAAAAGCACTTTATTTTGTGGAGACAAATGGTAAATGTATCACACTTTATAATACAATGATGAACAAGTAAATATTAATAAAAATAAAAATTAAAGTGTTGTTTAGTTGCTCCTAATACTTGTGGTAGAAGTTTCAAAGGTACTGTTGTTAAAGGAGTTTAGTTTAATAGATTAAAAAAAATTAATAAAAAAGATGAAGAAAATAATGAAGAAAAGCATGAAGAAGAGAAACACGAAGATAATTAAGAAAAAGAATGTATGTATTGTGTTGAACATACTTGTACTTAAAATATGTTTGGAGTAAATTTTTATTTTTAATTATTATTTAGGACCACAGTAAAGTTTAATGTATTGCCTCTATTTATTTGTGTGCTTCTTAAGCAGATAAAGACGAAGTTCACAAATACATTGATAATGTTCCAAGAAATGAATATAAGTTCATTACTTCTGATAGAAGAAGATTAAAACATTCTCATTTTAAAAACTGATTTTTATCATTTTATATCATGTTCTTTTGCATCTCTATACTTCTTATTATTAATTATTTATATTTATTTATTTCTAAATAAAATTTTCATTTTAATAATATTCATCTTATTTTGTCACTTATATCTATAAATAATAATAACTTTTTTTAATCATTCATAAATTATTATAATATATATAAATTATATTTAATAATTTATATTTTAATAAAATTTTAAATTTTTCCTTTTATATGAAATAATTATCGTTATTTTTAATATTATTATAATCATTTTTTCAAAATCATTTTTTAATTAAAATAATAAATAGAAAATAATTTTTTTAATTTTATTTTTATCATAATAAGTAAATTTTAAAGAAATTTTTTTTGATAATAAAAATTATATTAATAAAATTAATGAGATATTTCCTCACTATAGATTATATATAACTCTCATTATAAGTTTAATTTAATTGTTATTTTAAGTTTATCTTTTACTAATTATATGATTAATCAATTATATTTTCTTATTACTATTATTATTATGTAATTTTAAATTCATTTTCAAAATATTTATCAGTAAGAATCAGTATTAGAGAGATTCAAGCATTCCTAATAATTTTTAAGTTCATCATTAGAATTTTTCTAAAATTAGGTTCTTTTTTATTTTATCATTAAACTTTGGTCTTTTCAGAAAAATTATTTAATATTGAATTAAACAAATTTTGATATAGAATATTAAAATAAAACTTAAAAAGTCATTTTTCTCAATTTCATAATTTATATTTATTAATAAATAACATAATTAATGCTGATCTAATTTAATTAATTATTTTGAATATACAGAAAAAATAATCAATTATTTTTAGATTTTTCTAGATTTATAAATAATTAAGCTAATTTTCATGCTAACTTTTTTATTAAAATTTAATTTAACTAAATTTTTTTTACTAAAAAATGAGTTTTAGAAAATCGCTAAACAAATATCCTTGCTTGAAGATAAATTTATTTCTAAGTAATTTTTTAATTTATATTAATTTAAAAAAAAATAATTTATTTGAAATAAAAAAAATTAATATATTAAATATATAAAAATAAATAAAGTATGTAAAATAGAATAATAAAATTAATAATATAATGTTAAATTAATATTATAATGATGTTTTAATTGAATTTAGTAATAGTATTAATTATATGGAAATTAATAGGGTGTTAAATAATTAAAGATGAAAAAGAGTTGTAAATAAAACACCCAAAATCATCATCTAGTAAATCTTAAGACTTTGAAGCATCAAATATACTTTGATAATCAAATGGTTGGGAATCTGAAGAATTAAATGATACAAATTAATATCAGTTTATAGAATTTGAATTAAACAAGTAATAGTTTATTCATTGAATAGAAATAATATGGATTTACAGTGCAAATAAATACATTATATCAGGGAACAATGAAGAATCAAACAATAAGAACATATATTTGACTAGCCTAAAAGAATACAATATTACTAAACAAAGTCAACAGTTATTGTTTAAAAATTATTATATTGACAATATTGAAGTGAATAATTAAATAATGATAAAAAATATCAGAGTGTCTCTATTACAATCGATTTACAAAAGTTATGGAATAAGTTCTATAAATGTTTATACTTAGTCTTACAACATATTAATAATAGTTTTATAATATTCTTCAAGAAATTCTATGATGAATAAGAATGAAGGTAGTTACAGAGAGTAATGTCTAATGTATATGGATGGATAGTTTTCGGTAGGGGATTGCATTAAGAAAGTAATTGAAAGTTAATTTATATTGAGTAATGAGAATCAAATAAAATTGAGAGATAAGAACGAATGTTTGACAGTAGATTTGAAAAATATGGAATTAACTATGTATTAATGTTTGAGTGAAGAGTTAACATGGATGGATTTGGAACTTATTAAGAAGGAAGAGCAACTGTATAGAGTGGAGAACAATGCGGTGGAACTATTAGTGAGTGAATTGAAGGAGGAAGAGAAAGAAAAGATAAGAGCTCGTTCTTAATACTTATATTTGTCTTCTAACTACGAACTAAGGCAAGTGGCGAACAAGAAAGTATGTCTATATATTGTGGACTAAGAGTCTATTGTGAATAATCAGGAGAAAGTGAAGTGGGTGAATGTAGACAGTGAATTTAAAGATGGCTAACATTCTATCCGTAATATTCTTGACTCCAATGTTGACTCTTATTGGTCCTCATAACTCAATATATCTTCTCCTGTCACAATCACTCTCCATTTCATCTCTCCTCTTATCATTAAACAAATCCAACTTTAATTCGTCTATGTTCCTATTCAATACTCTCTTTTCAATCTCAACTCTAATTACACTCCGTCTCTCTTTCATCACACAAATGACAACAACGATTATGAAAACATCATCTTTCTTAATAATCAATAATCTTATGGCATTTAAATATTGCTTATTACAAATCATCCAATCTTAGGCAAGTATTAGGATTATAATCTCATTGCTATTAGATCAATTATCTTTTTATCTCAAGATAGTAGAATTGGATTTAGAGAGTGTAGGCTTAATAATCCTAAATATATTAATACTTTGCAATATTAACATTCTCTTCAGTAGGAAAAAATATTTTTTCAATAAATAAATAATTAAACTAAAGATTCGATTAATACTTATTAATTTGATGTTAATCTTTTCAATAATTCAATTAACAAACTATTCTAAAAAGAATAGGTAGATAACTTAATAGAAAAATTTGAAAAATAAAAGATAAAAAATGAATAGGAAATCAATTAAAAACTCTCTACTTTTCTTTAATAGAAATATGAAATTAACTTATGGAATGAAAAGCAAAAGTAAAGATATTTATCTTAATATTAAGATTAGCAATAATACTAATAATATTAAGAGTAATAAGAATAATAATAGTAATAATAAAAAGAGCAAGAATGGTATTAAGATTGTGAATATGTATAGATTAAGGTGAATAGAAAGTATAAGATAAAAAATAGATGTATAAAGAAAGGAGAATGCATAGAAGTTTATTGTGATTTTAGTTATGAGAAGGGAATGAGTTATTTAATAGTAGAAAATATGTATGAGAGAGTAATGAAGGATTAATAATTAGTGAATTTGTTATTAGAAGAAAATGAACTAGGACTATAATATATTTGTTAAGAGTTGGGTTTGGAAATGTTAATTATGGATAAAGATGTCCAAGAAATTAATCTGCTGAGATACTTAGACTCATTAAATAAATAGCATCTCTCCTTCATTCTAAATCCTGAACTGGTTTACTCTGGAAAATAAAAAATTAGGGGTAAAGTTTATAGCAAACTTTTGGCTGATAAAAATAACTCTTACGCTCTTGTTTGTAGTAATAATATTCACAAACAAAAACCATTAAATATTATCCCCTTACAATGTTATCACAATCTAATCAATTTATAACACATCCTCAAATCTACATATACTTAATCCCAGTCTAAGCTCTATAACTCTCAAATATAATCATAATAAGAAATAATTGTAAGATGTGAATAAAACTGTTATGATTATAATTAAACAAAAATATTTGGAAATATAATATATAAGGATATTAGTAGTATCTGTTTAGCTGCTCTCCATTCTGGCTTTATTTCTAAAGAATATTTTGATAAACCTTTGGTGATTTAGATTAAAGGGGAAATGAAGAGTTATGAGGGGAGCATGTAGAACGGAATATTAAGTTATTAGTCAGGAAAAGATAATTAGCAATTAATAGAAATTTTTGATTATAAATTGAAGTCTTAGGAAATGTCAAATGTTGGAAATAGTTTTATTTTTAGTCCTTATATTGAGAAGTGTAAATTGGATAAGACTATTTACTAAATATATCTCATTAATCAAAATAAATCTAATTGTCATACTAAGTCATCCAGCTTCATCCAAACCTAAACATTTTCTTCCCTCTCTAATGAAGATCAAGATGATGATTGATTCATCATTGACTTCCAACATGTTAAAACTATTATCTAAAACTAATTTCTTAATCAATATACTAATCAAAACACTGAATAATCCACTTTAATCAATCTTTCTTAAAATTTAAAATCTAACTGTCAAGTTGTTTAATATTTATATTCTAAATATTATCAAGTCTTTTATAACTAATCTCAAGATTTTTTATATTAAAGAGATAATTATATATCCGAACTAAGGAAACAGATTGACAATATTGAGAAATATTAAAAGAATATTTAATAATCAAATATCAAAGAATTGATTAGAAATCAAGAAAATTTGTTGAAATACTAATACTATGATAATTACAATGAAGATTTTAAATTGGACAACTAAATTCAGAAGTATTATAAGATATACGAATTTAATAATAAAAGAGTTTCAAATTGGGTTTATAAGTAACAAAGGATTTCATCAATATATACTGAGTTATAATTTCTGATCACTCAGAATAAATAAGTGAATAGTAAGAATTCAGAATTTCCAGCTTCTTTGTTGATTCTAGATAAGAGAATCCAGATTAACTTTATTCTAAATATTTAGATTGTGTAAGACTGTTATTTTTGTTAGATTTCCATAATTTTCAAGTTTCAGGACCAGTTTAATTACTATGCAGTGCAAGTTGAAATAGAGAAAGACGAAGACAAAATTCAATACATTAAAATTATCAAGTATAAAGATAAAACTCCCATTCCCATTTATAGCAAAAAGATAGAAAATCAAGATAAACTGATTGTCGGTCAACTCTATAATTTTACCATTTTACAGCGCAATTAAACTATTCAAGTTATTGTCAACTCTATTCAATTTCAGCTTTTTGACCAAGATTTTCTCATCGGAAAGGTAGGAGTAGGTATCGACAATTGTTAAGAAATTTATATTACTAAGTTATAAGTCACTAACTTACATCATAATTCATAATTTTTACAAAAGAATAAGAAATAAATCTAAAATTAAAAAAAATAATTCAATGCTATATATTGTAAAATTTATGTAGAAGATTATTAAGATATTCATAAAAAATATAGTTTGGTTGAAGCTTAAGTTGAAAGATTATTTAAGATAAAAAAACAGAGTTAATTTATGGTTTTAACTAAATACAAAAACCGATCAAGTGTAATAATATAAGAATCTAATAACTTTTAATCTGATGTTTTAAATAGACAAGATATTTTTTTGTTAGAAAAGTTTAAATGTTTTGGATATTTACATAGAAACAGAATGAATTTAGAAGTAGATATATTTGTAAATTAGTTAGGCAAAAGTGGAATTGTATTTAGATTTATAAAAGCAGACATCTATTATTTACAATTTACTATTAACTTTGTTACTTAAGATCTTTCTTTTTTTAAACTCTCCAAATATTATTTTAATAATGAAATTATTTTAGATTAAAAGCCAAATACTAAACAATTTATATTCTAAAAATGGAACAGAATTTATTTGAGTTAAAACTATGATTTTGTATAAATCTTGATTGTTAATTACTAAAACTAAACTTAACCTTATATTATTTTTTAAAATAATATATAGGAAGACTTTTTAATATATAATAAAACTTAAGAAGATAACAATTACTTTTTATTTAATTAATAAATAAACATATTATCAGAAGATAAAATTGATATTGATTTGGACTAATTTAAAAATGATGATTAAATTAGTTATTAAGTAGGTTTATTTGGAGCACAATAAAGTGCATTTTCTAGAATCAATATTATACCCCACATTAATACTACTTTTAATAATTTTAATAACAATCTAGATTAAGCAGATGATTGTTTTCATATAAATATTAAAGGAAGAAAATCATTTTGTATCGATCAACAATTTAAAACGAATCAATAGTTTTAATATTGCTTTAGTAATTTCTGCCTTATTTGTTGTAATAAAAAAATTGCTGAAAATCTTAACAAAATCAAAATTTACAATTGTCAAAAATAATGTTAAAAAACTTTACAAAATTGATAACTTATTTAAAAAATATTTAAAATAGTAATTATACATTTTAATTTATAAATATTATAATTTCACCTTAAAAAAAATTTATATTTTCAAATAAAATATTAATTAATTTAAAGGCATAATTCAGAATAAATACAATCTTATTTAAATTCAGATTTTTAAAAATATTAAAAAATATATTTATAAAAAATAATTTAGTGGTTAAATTTTTATTACAAATTTAAAATTAATTTTATTTTTAATATAATTTATTTAATATAAATAACTGATTTAATTCAATGTATTAACTAAAAATTAAAAATTTAATATTATATAAAATAATAAGAAATTAATAGTCTATAAAAAAATTCAATGTAAAAAGGAGGCAATAATTTTATGGAAAATCATATTTTTAGAGCGGGATAAATACCTATTTCAACAAACTGGTTTGATAGTTAAGTAAAAAGAGCAGGTACAGCACCTATAGGTTAATAATAAAATAATCCAAGATAATAGTAGAAAAATATAATTTAACAAGAAAATAAAATATAATATATAGAAACTATAAATTTGAATACAAACAATAATATTAACTAAAATTCAGCAAATATTAATAATATAAATATTAATGGCAACTGAAATAATAAGGATTTAAAAAAATAATATTTATTATAATAATAATAATAAAACTATCAACTATAATAATAATAATTACAATAACAATAACAACAATAAAACTAATATTAACCTTAGATGAGTCAAAGCACGAAAAATGATTTAAAACAAATAAGCAAAATATATAGTAGTAATAATGTAAAGCTAAATTAAAAGATTTAGCAATAATAATAGTACTAAATAAAAGTAAAACAACAATAATATTAAAATAATAGACCATTAACTTAATAGATTATTAATAATAATATAAATTTTGAAAGTGAAGCAGATCAGTAATAAGACTTGATTTAAGATCAATAATATTAAGGATTATAATCATAGCAAATAAATATAATAAAATAAACTCAAAAATAAAATCAATACAAAAACCAAAGCAAATAATAATACTAATTATCTCATATGATGAATTATTTAAATCAAGGAAGACAATTTTATTGGAATAAAAAGAATTTAAACTAATAGAGCAATTAGATTAATACTTAAAATGATGGTATTGCAAACAATGAATAATTATATTAATCAAATCAAATTTAGAGCACTATATTCAATAAAGAAGTAAACGAAATACGATTTAGAAATAATAGTCAAGTCTGTAACTAAAGACATGGAAGAAATATAATCAGGACTAATATCAGTTTGAAGAAAGAAGACAATATTTAAACTATTATCAACAACAATATCCATAATAATCATAATAAAAAGGAAAAATAAATTAATTTAAATAATTAAGAGTAAGATATTAAATAAGAGTAAAATTAAATATATTTAAAGGATTAGAAAGATAAATTTGATTAGTAATAATTGTTATATAGTCCTAAACAGATATAATGTTTGAGGAATTAACAATTGAGCTAAAAATAATAACAATTTAAATATTATTAGTAATAATAAGAAAAATAAATGGTATTAAAGCAGCAACAAAAGAATAAAGAAGTTGATGACGATGAAGATGAAATTTAATAATAATAATAATAATAATAATATTAAGTTTAATATTAATTACAGTTGGGAAGCAACAGGCCTTAATCATCTATTGGAAGGAGACTTAAAAAGGAAAGAGAAAATAGTATTGTAGATAACAAAAATAATCAGAAAGAGAAGTTCTATTCTTTAGTTTAAGAGGATTAATCATTAGAAAATTATTATCAAAAAAATAAAAGAGTCAATATGTTTAGACCCCCTTCTTAAGCAGGAATGAGAAGAAAAGACTATACTTTAAGTAATAATACTAATTAAGAGTTTTTATTTGGAAGTATTCTCTAGAATGATAGTCAATATAATATTGATTATAGTAAAAGACCACTCTCAAGATAAAAGACACCCTAAAAAGGTAATTATAAATATAATAATAATTAAAATGTAAAATAATTAAATTAATAGTTAAATAAATAGTAATTAAATTAAAAATAAGATAAATATTTATACTAATAATGATAAATAATGAATAGCTTTAGAATTGGAATTGTAAGATGATGGAGATAGTTTATTATAAGAGATACCTGTTAAGAATATGTTTTAATAAGAGATTCCTATTAAATAAATGTATGAAGAATCTAACAACAAAAATGCTAATTAATATGAAAATTCATTTATTAATAATTAATTTGACTAATTGGAACAATAAGAATTGGATTTTAGTAAGATTGATGATTCATCTCAAGATATTCATTTTGATAAAAACTCAAATAATGATTCAGTTTAAAGTGTTGGTATTTTTAATTTTTAAATTTCTAGATATTTAAAATACTTACAAAATAATAGACAAATAAATGGAAGAAAACTTTCAAAAAAAATTACTACCAAATAACTTTCATTAACATAATTAAACTATAACAACCAAATTAGATGGGAGTAATATAATAATAAAACATGTTATTAAAAATAACAATACTATTAATCTAAGCAAAAATTAATAAGTAAACATCAGTATTCCATTCGAAACATCATTAGGAAACGATTTTCTAAGTTTGTTCGCTAATACAAAAGAATAAAAAATAAATAATTGAAATATATAATAATAATATTAAAATATTACATATTTTAATATAAAAATAAATTTAAATATAAGTTATAAATGTCTGAAAGTGAGAAATCAAGATCATTTAGTGAATAATCAAAGTCTGGATCAAGTTAAAATTCAGATAGTGAAATAGATAGTGAAGAGTAAGACGATGTAGTATTTTAAGAGCCACTTTAAAATATAACATAATAAGAGAGTGGATTAAAGATGAAGATAGATACTAGTGGGAAGAAGAGTATAGTAGATGAAGAAGGGGAGGGATATTCTCCGATGAAGAAGATATAAGATTACAAAGAGATAGATCAACAAGAATATTATGAATAGATGGAGGAGGAATGTCTGTAATATGTAAGGGATCATAAAAAAATGTGGATTGATCCTGACTTTCCTCCCAACAATTCTATCCTTTACAAGAACATGCATGATATCCCTCATTGGAGTTAAGAAATCAAAACTATCAAATGGTATCGACCCCATGAAATCACAAAAGATCCTAGATTCATGGATGACAAGTAAGATTGGGATGTCAAGTAAGGAGCTTTTGGAGAAAGTTGGTTCATAGGAGCATTGGTCATTGTCAATTCTTAAGGAGACTATGTTGAGAAACTTATTGTAGATAGTTCTCATTTTGATAAAGGTTTTGTTGCCTTCTAGTTTTTCAAAAATGGAACTTGGAGGATAGTTGTTGTAGACACTTTCCTTCCTTATGATCCAGATACAAAAATGATTTGTTTTGGAATGAATCTCAATTAAAATGAGTTCTGGATTTCTCTCTGTGAAAAAGTATCGATCATCACCTATACATATATTATTTTATTATCTTTATCCATACATGAATTTATTTATCATAATTCATAAATATGTCATTTTATTATAATTATTCAAATATCATATTAGGCATATGCAAAATTACATGGTTCCTATGAAGCAGCAATGGAGGGGAGTTTAGTTGAAGGATTAACAGATTTAACAGGAGGAGTCAGTGAAAAACTTAATTTATCTGATTTAACTCCATAACAGAAAAGTGATAATGGATCATTATGGATTTAAATGAAATAATATTTTAATCAAAAGTTCCACTTAGGTTGTGTAAATTATGTAGAGGAAAAGAGCACGAAAAATGCAGAAACTGGTCCTCATGGTATTTTAGAAAACCATTAATATGGAATTTTGGATATGAGAGATTTTCAAAATGAATAGTTAAAACTTATCAAAATCAGAAATCCGTGGGGATAGGATGGAGGTTGGAATGGACCTTTTTCTGATGAATCTGAAGAGTGGGACAAAAATAAGGTAATTTATAATAAATAAATTATATGTATATAATTAAACATTATTTAAATATTATGATTAAATTTGTATATAATTTAATTTATATATTTTGTAATTTAATGAATAAAAATAGGCATTAAGAGTGGAAATAATGCAATCATAGAAAGGTAAAAAATAGGAAAGTGGAACATGGTGGATGAGTTTTTAGGATTTCTGTGCTCATTTTAATGAATTACTAATATGCAAAGTATTTAATGAGAACTGGTAACAATATAGTATAATGGGAAGATGGCAAGGGAAAACAGCAGGAGGAGTATTTCCAGCAAAAATAGAGCTTAAAGATTTGTTAGAGATTGGGACAGATACCTAGAATTTGGCTATGAGTTTGAAGAGTAATTTATAGAAGGGAGGAGTAATACCGGAGTACTATTAAGCAGATTCAGATGAAAAATGGTTCAATAATCCTTAATATCTGATCAGGATTGAGAAGGACACCAAACTTTACATCAGTCTAATGTAGGAAGATGAGAAGGTCTCAAGAGTTAATTATATCAAGTGTAATTTCATGGTTATTGACAATAAAAATAAGAGACATCGAATATGGGAAAGACCAGATACTAAGGAAATCATCAATGAAGCTCATCTTAATAAAACAATAGAAGAAATCATTCCTTAAAGAGAGGTTTATATATTTATTCATTATAAATTATTAGGTCGTTCAATAAGTGACTCTAAAGAAATAAGAAGGGAAAAGTCATGGATATTTTATTATAATTCCTAATGCGATAACTGATAATAAGAAGGAAGAGTAAAGACAGTTTTGGTTGCGAATATTTGCATCTGAAAAAGTTGATGTAGTTGAATTACCTGAAACAATTGACACATAAGTTGAAGGCGGTTGGTTAGAAGAATCATCAGGAGGAAAAAGAAGAATAAAGTCTAAAGATAATCCTAATTGGTGTAAAAATCCACAATATTTCCTCAATCTCAAAAAGGCCACTCATCTCAAAATCATACTTAAAAAAATAGGATAAGTTAGGAAGACCAGAGGAATTAAAATTGGGATGACTATTATGAGGTTCCTTTAATCTAATTAATAGAAATCTGAAGACTTACAAATGAAGAACAATAATAATAATTAGATAAAAATGTTCAAGAAGGAAGATGAAGAGGAGGAGAATAAATAATAGTAATAGTAATAATAATAGTAGAAGGTTAAAAGTAATAAGAAGGTGAGTTAAGGATTAGAGAAACTAATTTAGAGTACAAAGTTATAGCTAGAAGCACCTCAAATGCCAATATTGGAGAGGAAATTATAAATTTTTACGAAAGAATGGTTTAAAGAAACAGTCTATCATAGTGATGAGTTATCTTGTCTATATTTTTTTTTGAATCCCACTGATGGTCCATTCATAATTGTCCCTAGTATGGATTAAGAGGACAAGGGAGCTAACTTCAAGTTATAAATATATAGTGATAATGAAATTGAGTTGCAAAAATTGGATGAGCTTAAAAATTCTGTCCATATCGGCAACTGGGTTAAGGATCTTACTGATGGAGGTAATATATATCTGAAATAAATTCTATTTCTAATAAATATTCTTCATATTATCAAATATTCTAAATAAATAATTTATTTTTTTATATTTCATATGCTCTATTTATTTCGAATATTTTATATATTTTATATATCTAGTATATTATATTTCTAATAAATTAAATATTACTTATATATAATATACATAATGAATATATAAAATATAAATGTATTTTTAAATAGGATGCCACTTATATGAGGAGCCTTACGAGACTGTGTAACAGATGAAGACTTGGTCTTCAAACCCTAAGTTCGTATTAAACTTCCAAGAGAACAAGATGCCTAGCTACTTGAAGATAACTTTGAGCATAGCGGACAAAAACTGGAAAGCTTAGACGAAAAATGTGGTGGGAGGAATGATAGGCATTTACCTCCTCAGAGTGTCTTAAGATGGCAAGTTTTCAAAGGACAATGCAGTACGTCTTCCTAATTTTATTCCTCTTATGACTATTCAAGAAGTAACTTATTTTCTTTATTTTCTAGGAGTATACAGCAGCTGACTTGACTCAAACCAACTACTTTATCATGCCCACTACTTATGAAAATAAAATCACAGGCCAATTTATTTTGTCTGTTCATTCAGACTAAGAGTTTACCTTTCAACCTTTAAAATGATCATATTTATTTTCTATTTTCACATACTTAATAATTATTATATTTTATATTTATTTTATCAATACTATATTATATTTTATTTTATTATATTAAATTATTTTATTTTATTTATTTTAAATAAAAATACAAGGGGCGGGGATCGAACCCGCGACCTTCTGCGTGTAAAGCAGATGTGATAACCACTACACAACCCCTGCTAATATTTTTAACTATTTCAATATATATTTAAATTTGAAATCGATTCTTTTTTAATTATTATTATTGATTCATCAATTTAATTTTTTATCCATTTAATATTATTTATTTAAATTTAATTTGATTGCAGATTTACTATTAATTTAATAATTAACTTTAAAATATGTAATCTAAAACTTATTTAAATTCAATTTAAAAAGCTAATAATGTTAAAATTAATCACTAATAAATAAAATAAATATCAAAGATTTTTGACTGATGATTTTCCAAATTAAAAACTTGATTTCATGATTAAAGTTAGATTATGATTGAATGATTAGTTTAAGTTTGTTTCTAATAACTTAAACAAATTTAAAAACGAATATGCAAATTCAGACGAAACATTTATAAAATATTAATTTAAATTGAATAATAATAAAAATTAGAAGGAATTTTTTTTTCAGATTTTTATAAGGATTTCATTTAACATTTTTAAATAAAAAAATATTTATTCGTTATTTAGGTTTAATAATTATAATAGTTATGAACCAAAATATAAATAAGACAAAGCTGAAAATTAAGTGAGAAATTAATCTCCTATTTTTATCGATATTCTTTTTATCATCATCAATTTAAGCTATTTTTATCGTATTTTAATTAATTATTATTAATTAAAATATAAATATAAAAGATTATTTTATATTTACTAAATATTTTTTTTAATAAATAATATTTCATATTTTATTTTTAATTTATTAAAATAAATTCTATTTTTAATGCAATTTTATTATTCCTATTTTTTATTAAGATTTCTATAAAATTACTATAATTCAAATTATTAAGAATCAATTGTTTTAAATTAAACCCGAATTTTTAAGTTTTTAATTAAAAAAAGTTTTATCAAATAACTTTGATTTAGCTTTAAAACTCATTGGCATAATCTTTTTTATATTTTATTTGCATTTATTTTATTTAATTTTACTTTTTTTATTTCGTAAAAAAAAAAAAAATTTTGCTTTTTTTAAAATAATCTTAAATATTTTAATTTAAATTCAAAGTCTTCAATAATTTATTCTTTTTCATTTATTATTAAATTTAATTTTACTTTTACTTATTTTAAAAATAAATATTACTTTAATAATTATTATATTATATTATAGTTTTCATTTCATTCATTTTTTTATTTTGATATTTAATTATCAAAATTTTTTATTAATTTATTTTTTTATTAATTTATCAATTTTTATGATTAATCAATCATAAATATTTAAAAAAAATATTTTTAGTTTAATTTCATATCATAAAATTATTTCTTAATGAGCTAGTTTTAATTTTCTAATTAAATTTAATATGATTATTAATTTTTATATTTAAAATATTATTTAAATATTAATAATTCTAAATTAATCATAAAAAATATTTTTTAATTGCATTTTTTTTGAGCCAAGTATTTTTAAAATAAATAAAATATATTGTTGATTTGATAAAATAAAACATTTTTTAAATAATATCTGAAGAAACTTATATAAAAAATTATTAATTTATTAATTTTAAAATCAAGTTTTATTAATTTCACTTTTTAAAAATATTTTTTTTAATATCTAATATTATAATATTTAAATTTATTTTAATTCTGTTTATAATTATAGAATCAATTAATCTTAAAGTTATTTTTATTTTTTTGATAAATTTCGTGTTATTATTTAATATAAACAATATAATATTAATTATTGATTTCTTATTTTTTAATTTATTCTTTATTTAGTTGTTCTAAATTTAATTATTATTCTGTTTATAATCTTCTATTATTTAAACTACACTCTTATAATCATTATTTTATAAATCAAATTAATATAAGTTACCACTTAAATTTATAAATTTTTTAATTCAGCTCTTTTATTTTTAAATCTTTAAAAGATAATAAATCAATAAAACTTTAAAAATTTCAAGAATGAAAAATAATATGTTTTATTAAACTCATTTTATATAAATAATAGTATAATAATGAATAAAGATAATAAAATAAGAATATAATAATATTATAAATGGAGTGTGGAAGTTGTTATGAATTATATGATGAAAAGCTAAGAATTCCTCGAAATTTAAAATGTGGTCATACATATTGCGAGTTTTGTGTGGATAAAATACTTGAAATTTAATATTCAGCAGAATGTCCAAGTTGTAGAATGAAATTGGATGTGTATGTCTAAGCAAAAAACTTGAGTAAAAACTATGTTGCATTAGAATTGGCTTAGAAATAGTACATATTATTAATTAAATAAGGCTGGAAATCAATAAGTTATTTAGATAATGTGAACTTAAAAATCATAATAAAGAACCAATGCGTTTTTATTGTCATGATTGTTAAACTGATATTTGTATTGAGTGTTTAAATAATCATTCTAACCATCAATATTATCAAATTGTTATTTCAAGTATTCTATTTTTAATATCTTTTTAGAAACTGTTGCAGTTTAAAGACTCAATAAAATAAATGAAGTTTTGCTTAAAAACATAAATAATAATGATTAGTAGCTTGAAAATATTCAGAAATATAAATTAAAACTTAATTCTAAAAAAATTAACGAAATTAAGAAAATTGATGATCTGTTTGATGATTATATTAGAATTTTATATGAAATAAGGTAAGTCATTAAAATAAATTTATAAAATGAATTTGAAAAATTTATAGACTCAAATAATATTGACATTAAATATTAATAATTAACTTAAATAAAACGCTAATTTGAGATTATGTATTAATAAATAAATAAACTACAATAAAAAATAAGTAAATATTATATATATAAAAAAAGTATAAAATGATTTTATGCCTGTAAATCCAATAAATTTGAAAGTAAGTTAGACATTAATGAGTGAAAAAACAATAAATTCAAATTAAAAGAACAACAATTCAGAAACAAATTAAAGTACAATAAGCAATATAAATAATAACATAATGGACTTGAAAAATGAAATAAAAGTGGTGGAAAATGAGTTAAAAGAATAGCTAAACAAATACAAGCAAAATAAATTGGAAGAAGATTATTTATTTCAAATTCCAAATGTTTAATTAAATGAAATATTAAGACCGTTTGAACTTCAAGAATAATACAAATAATATAAAAGCAAAGCAGGTTTAAAATAAATGTCATAAAACTTAAAAAACACAAAAATAGTAATGATGGGTGATAAAAACAAACTATTAATCTACGACCTAGAAACAAAAAACTATCAACTATAAAATGTAAAATTAAATGAAAATTCAAACTTCGAATTCAATATTTTTGCATCCACTTGCACTTTACCAGACGGGACAATTTTTATGACAGGAGGAGGAATTTCTGCAAATGTGTTTAAAATAAAACTATAAAAAAACTCAATAGATGAAAGCTATGTAGAATAAATCCAACAAAAGAGTTACAATATTTAAATTTAAGAGAAAAAGGCTATGAAACTGTTTAGAAAAGAGCATATGAGTTTGTATTTAGATGGATATGTATATGTACTTGGAGGCTATGAGAGTTTGTAAAGTAGGTTTTTAAATGATTGTGAAAGATACAATTTAATTAAAGATGAATGGGAAGTTTTAATGAGTATGAATAAACCAAGATGTGCATTTGGAGCAGTTAGTTATTAAAATTCTATAAAAGAGTTATTTGTTGTTGTAGCAGGTGGGTTTAATGGTATTGAGAGGTTGGATAGTATTGAGATATATTCAGTTAAGAATAATCATTGGACCACTTTAGAGGTTAAGTTATAAACACCTCTCTCTAATTTAGGGCTTAATCTCAAATATGGTAATAACATTATCAATATTATTATCATAAATATCATTATTATTATCATATTTATCATTATTATTTTTATAATTATTATATACAGATGAGTAATAATTGATGATTTTTGGAGGAGAAGATAATTTTGGTTTAAATAAATAAATATAGCTTATTGACTTAATATTTATTGATCTGAGCAATAATGATAATAATAATAATAATAACAATTTTAACAATGATGTTTATTATAATAATTAAAATAATTAAATAAACAATTAATTAAACAATAACAATAATAATAATAACAATAAACTAGTGATAGTTAATAACATAAAAATGCAATATGAAAGACATATTCAAAACCGTTAAATAGTATTCCAAGATAATATTTACGTATTTGGAGGTAACTAATTCAAAGGAGAAAGATATTGTCCAATCTAAAACAAATGGATAGAAATTGGAATTTACTCTCATTTATTAAAAAACAACTTAAATAATTGGTCGATATGTTTATCTTTTAATTAGAGTCAAGAAGTAAACAATGTTTAATTTGGTATTTTTGAAGATATAAATAAGTATTAATAAATGCTAAAGGAAAACATAATGAATATTTAGAATTCTATTCATAATATTTCTAATTCTGATAGATATTCTCTTTAAGCTGGAGATTAATTGAATGATAATTATTATCTTAATATGATGAGAGAAATACAATTTGAAAGACATAATTAATAGTTAGATTCTCATAATAATACCAGTATTGAATCACAATTATCTAATTTTAGTAGTTTTGGATGATTATAATAATTTATAACTTTATTTTACTTTATGTATAATATTTTAAATTATTATTTTATTATTTATTTTTTCATAATTTATATTTACATTTATCATATATATTTTAATTGTTTAAATTTTTATTAAATTCTAAATTTATTGAAATTAATATAATATTTTATTTAAATTTATGTCTGATAAAGATAAAAAACTGTAAGGATGGGGATTCAGCTAAGACGGAAATAATAAATAAATTTAGCTAAAAATAAATAAGTAAACAACAATAAAAAATAAATAAAATCAAAATAAAAGCATAATTATAATTTATAAGTGTTGCTTAATAAAAAATAAATGTATGGGATCAAACTAATGAAGAGTTAATATTTGTTCCAGATTTGGATGAAGAAAGATAAGAAAATGCAAATAGAGAAGTGAGTCAAGTTTAACTATAAAAAGTATAATAAGTCAAAAACTTTCATGAATTATAAAGAGCATCAAGATAATTTTAATTACCGAAACCTGTAAATTAAATATTCTAATTATAGGATGATAATGTAGATTTCACTATTTTAATGCAATTTATGAGGCCATATAATGAAATATTTGAAAATGATGAGACATGGGATTTCGGAACATTAAAGAGAGAAACCTATGAAGTGGTTTCTAGTCTCTATGAAGTTAATAACAATTCATCTCAACTTAATTGATATTTATAAAATGATTTATATTAATTATTTATTATTATTTTAAATTTATTTTTATTTAATTAATTATCTTTTTTAAAATATATTTGATAATAATTGATTTATTTTTATTATTAATAAATAAGTTTTAAAAATGCAAGGCCAAAGTTAAATATTAGTAATTGTCTAAAATATAAGAGCACAAGAATAGCAATCAAGTGATCTTTAAAAAGAAGTAAAAATATTAAAATATTTAAGGGGAGATATATCGAGTGTTTAAATTTACTTGAAGATATTCTCAATTAAAAAAGAACATATTTACCAGAAGATAAAGATGAAGTAAATAATTGATTAATTATTTTAGTATCTTAAAACTGCAGAAAGGATTTGTGAGTTATGTAATTTAATTGCAATGGTATTTTTATAGAAAGAAAAATTTACAGAATGTTTAGAGTATCTTAAAAAAGCTGAAAAATTAAGCTAAAACTTTCTAACTTTCAAAGCAATTACTATGAATAATTTAGCTTGCTTTTATAGAAAGTAAATAATAAAATAAATTAATTTTATATAATATAATAGGACCGGAAAATAGAGAAGTGCTTACTAATACTTACAAAAAGCAATTGAGCTTGAGATAAAATTAGACAATAAACTAAATTTAAAAAACACAAGTATAAGTGGCCAATAGTCTTAAAGTTTAGAAAATATAGAATTATAATAAAACAATTCTTTAGCTGATACTCATTTGAATCAGTGTGTGGTGTTGTCTCAGTTAAAAAAGCATGATAAAGCATTGGAACATGCTTTGATTAGTATTAGTTTATTGTAGGATGAGTTCATGAATTATTATAAAAAGTAGAAAGAAAATAATAAAGCGATTCCTTAAGATAGGTCTGTTGTTCTAACTGTAGCTTATCATAATATGGGGGCAGAATTAGAACATCTTGAAAGATATTAAGAAGCATTAACAGTTTATTAAAAAGCATTATTTTTTGCTAATAAGAATTTGAAATAAGATCATCCTTTAATTGATACACTTAAAAATGTAATTGAATAGGTTGAAAGACAAATTTAGCTTAAGGATTAATAATATATTATGAATCAGAAAAAAAAATTTATTAAATAAAACTAAAATAAACTCATAGCTTGATTTTCTAGATTTATTTTAAAAATAATATTTTATAAAATTATTTAAATTTTATTATAAAATTATTTTATTATTAATTAATCACAATTTAAAAAATTTTAAAAATATA
>Ga0315908_10000761_pt1 | contig 25235 bp, 23 predicted proteins | sample LakEriMetagenome_12_FD_203520 | JGI IMG/M metagenome (GOLD analysis project Ga0315908, IMG submission 203520) | Freshwater fungal communities from buoy surface, Lake Erie, Ohio, United States - Buoy 4 MA124 | ecosystem: Environmental > Aquatic > Freshwater > Lake > Lake biofilm | place: USA...
GAATGACGAATGACGAATGACGAATGACGAATCAATGACGAAATCAGAATTCGTCATTCTGCATTCGTCAGTCGTCATTTTCGCGTGATCTCCACGATCACCGCCTTCTGCGCGTGCAGGCGGTTCTCTGCCTGGTCGAAGATCACATCGGCGTTCGCTTCCATGACTTCGTCGGTGATTTCCTTGCCACGATACGCAGGGAGGCAGTGCATGACCAGAGCGCCGGGGTTGGCGTGCTTGAGGAGCTCGGTGTTGATCTGCCACGGCTTCAAAAGCTCGATACGTTCGGCGCTTTCAGCTTCCTTGCCCATGCTGACCCACACATCGGTGTATAGCACGTCGCAGCCTTTCACGGCCTCGGTCGGATCATCGACGATACGGATGGTGGCAGACGGCACGTTGCGCATGAAGCTCTCCTGCGGCTGGAAGGCCTTTGGAGCGCCGATGACGAGTTCAAAGCCGAGCCGGGCGCTGGCCCAGATCCAGGAGCGGGCCACGTTGCAGTCGCCATCGCCGAGGAAGCACACGCGCTTGCCCGCCCAGCCGCCGAGGCGTTCATGGATGGTCTGCAAATCGGCCAAGATCTGGCAGGGATGCTCATCATCGGTCAAAGCATTGATCGTGGGGATGCCGCTGTACTGCGCGAACTCCACCACGTCTTGCTGAGCAAAGGTACGGATGACTGCGCCATGAATCATGCGGCCCATCACACGCGCCGTGTCCTTGATCGGCTCGCCGCGTCCAAGCTGAATGTCGGTGCCGGAGAGGAACATGACCTGACCGCCGAGTTCGCGAATGCCGACTTCAAAGCTCACCCGAGTCCGCGTGGACGACTTGGTAAAAATCAGCGCCCATTGCTGGCCATTGAGCACCTGCGGGGATGCGGTGCGGTCCTTTTTCAGCACGCAGGCTAGATCGACGAGCTTTTCGATCTGTTCCTGGCTGAGTTCTTCGATGGAAAGGAGGTGTTTCATGGCGGGCTTGTCAAAAGGGTCAAGGATGGGTCAAGATGCGGCGATGGAATCCAGCACGCCTTTGAAGATGGACAGTCCTTCCTCCGCGTGCTGTACCGTGATGTTCAGCGGCGAAAGCCAGCGGACAACGTTCGGCCCGGCAGGCGTAGCCATCATGCCGGCATCGAGCAGCTTTTGTGCGAGGAAGATGGATGGCAGCTTGCCGCCCGACTTCGCGGAGAACGCTTCGGCATTGAGTTCAAAACCGATGAAGAGGCCGAGCTGCCGCACTTCTTTGATCAGCGGATGATTCCAAGTCTGCACCGTCGCTGAAATGGCCGCACCGCGTGTTTTGGCATTCTCACAGAGCTTTTCGTCGATGATGGTGCGCAGCGTGGCGATGCCGACTGCGCAGGCGAGCGGCGAGCCGCCGTAGGTAGTGCCATGCGTGCCGGGGCCGAGCACCTTACTCAGATCGTGGCGATCATTGACCCAGAACGAGCCGAGTGGAAAGCCGCTGCCGATGGCTTTGGCCCAACTGATGCCATCGGGCTGAATTTCATCGCCAGGAATGATGCTGCGCCAGCCGGCCATCTCGCCAGCACGACCGAATCCGACCTGCACTTCATCCAACAGCAGCAGCAGGTCCTTCTCACGGCACAAACGCTGCGCTCCGCGTAAAAACTCCGGCGTCACCGCATGCACACCGCTTTCGCCCTGAACCGGCTCCACGAGAATCGCGACCGTTTTGTCCGTGATCGCGGCTTCGAGAGCCTGCAAATCGTTGAAAGGCACATAGACGAATCCGGGCGGCAGCGGACCGAAGCCGCCATGGATTTTCTCCTGCGCCGTGGCAGTCATCGCGCCGAAGGTGCGACCATGAAACGAGCCGTTGAAGGTGATGATCTCATAGCGACCACCGGTCTGTTGGCCGTATTTCCGCGCCAGCTTCAGCAGACCTTCATTCGCCTCCGCACCGCTGTTGCAGAAGAAGCACTTGCCGGGGATCTGCACGCATTCCTCGACCAAGATGCGCGCGAGTTCGGCCTGCTTGTCGATGCAATACCAGTTCGAGACATGGATGAGCGTGTTCGCCTGCTCCGTGAGTGCTTTGACGACCGGCGGCGGACAATGCCCAAGTGGGCACACGGCCACGCCACCCGCGAAGTCGAGATACTTCTTCCCGTCACGATCCCAGACATACGGACCTTCACCACGCACCGGCCAGATGTCGTAACGGCCGTAGTTTGGCAGGACGTATTGGGAGAGCCATTCCGAATGGGGCAAATTCATATGAGTAAAATTAGCGATATACTTCGCGGCGATGGCCGATCTTCACCACCATGACAATTAGCACACTATCCTGAATGTCGTAGATGATGCGATAATCACCAACTCGAACGCGCCATCTCGCAGATCCCGTCAGCTTGATGGCACCATGACCGCGCGGGTTGGATTCCAACTGCCTGAGTCTGCCCAGAACGCGCTTTTGGATTTTCTTATCCAGTCTAGCAAGAGCCTTTTCAGCCTCATGCGCGAGTTTAACGGTCCAGGTCTGCATCAGTAATCCCCAGAGATTTCATGACTTCATCAAGCGTGCTTGTTGTCGTTTCACCTCGCACAATTTCCCCCAGCACGCGTTCGGCATCCTCCGCATCCTCCAGGTCTTCCAGCACCTCGCTAATGTCACGCAGCAACACGCGCATCTCGTCAGGTGAGAGTGCTTTGGCGTCAGACAGTACTTTTTGGGCTGCGATGCTCATGTTGGAAAATAATACAAATGGCTCAAGACGGCAAGGCTGCCTTCACAAATGGATTTCCGTGCCGATGCCGCCGTCGGTGAAAATTTCGAGGATCAGCGCATGCGGCAGGCGGCCGTCGATGAGATGAACTTTGCCCACGCCGCCGCGGAGCGAGTCGAGGGAGGAGTCCACTTTCGGAATCATGCCGCCGCTGATGATGCCTTCAGACTTCAGTTTGGTGATGGAGGCTTCGTCGAGGCTCGGAATCAGCGTCGAGTCGTCTTTGGGATCGCGCAACACACCGCGCACGTCGCTGAGGAAGATGAGTTTGGTGGCCTTGAGACGTTTGGCGAGGCCGCAGGCGGCGAGATCGGCGTTCACATTGAGCGTTTTGCCGCTGGCGAGTTCGCGGGCGACGGGAGAAACGACAGGCACGAACTCTCCAGCCACAGCAGCTTGGATCAAACCGAGCTTGCAGTCGTTCACTTCGCCGACCCAGCCGAGATCACCCTTCATTTTTTCACCGAGGAAGACTTCGGTGCCGGGAACGCCGACGGCCTTGCCGCCGAAGGCATTGATCTTGGTCACGATCTCTGGGTTGATGACACGAGCGAGGGTTTCCTCGACGATCTTGATCGTTTCGTCGTCGGTGACGCGCATGCCGTTGATGAACTTGGCCTGCAGGCCGGATTCAGTCATCGCCTTGGAGATCGCCTTGCCGCCGCCATGCACGATGACGGGATTGATGCCCACCGCTTCGAGGAAGACGACGTCACGCAGAAAGGAATCGACCTGGACTGGGTCTTCCATGGCGCTGCCACCGACCTTGATCAAAAACGTGCAGCCGCGAAAGCTCTGCATGTAAGGCAGGGCTTCGAGAAGCACGGCGGATTGGGTGATTTGGGCGTCGAGGGGATTCATCAAGGTGAAAAGAAATACGCACGCCGATCAGGCAAAGCCCTTCTGACGTTTCGCGTGGATCGCGGCGGAGTATTCGGCGCTGTTGAAATCGACGTACTCCTCGGAGAGGTCGCTCGTATAGACGGTGTAGCCGCTGGTGCCGAGGTTGAGGTCGATGGTGACGGTGAATTTCGGCTCTTTGACGACCTTCTCCATCTCGGCGACGGGCGTCTTGGTGGCAAGACCGCCTTTGCAGGCCAACAGACCGCCGAAGAAGATGTCGATGAGCTCCTCACGAATCCGCGCACCGGAATAACCGACGGCGTGGATGATGCGGCCCCAGTTCGGATCGCAGCCGTGGAAGCTGCACTTCACGAGGAGGGATTTCGCGACGGTCTCGGCCACCTTTCGAGCGTCGGCGAGGGTGCGGGCGTTGCGGACGCGGATTTCGACGAACTTCGTCACGCGCTCGCCGTCGCAGACGATCATCTTGGCGAGTTCGAGCATCACTTTATGCAAAGCGCAGCGGAACAGCACGGCCTCGGGGGTGTTGCGCTTGATCGTGGGCACGTTGGACTCGCCGTTGCTCATCACGATGACGGTGTCGTTTGTGCTGGTATCGCCGTCGATGGTGATGCAGTTGAAGGACTTCTCCACGGCGTAGCGCATGCTGCGCTTGAGTTCATCCTTGCCGATTTTCGCGTCGGTGGTGATGAAGCAGAGCATCGTAGCCATGTTTGGACAAATCATGCCCGCACCCTTGGCGATGCCGCCGATGCGGAAGCTGCCTTTTTCGCAGGGCACCTCGACCGCGAAGGTCTTGGGCTGCGTGTCGCTCGTCATGATCGCCCGCATGGCCTCATCGGAGCCTTGATCGTGCAGTTTGGCGACAGCGTCGGCCACTTTCGGGGTGATGCGTTCCACAGGCAGCGGCATGCCGATGATGCCGGTGGAGCAGACCAGCACCTGACGCATTTTGACGCCGAGTTCCTCGGCGACGGCCTTGGTCATCGCTTTGGCATCATGGATGCCCTGCACGCCGGTGCAGGCGTTGGCGTTGCCGCTGTTGGCGATGATCGCCCGGGTGTCGCTTTCCTTGATGTGCTGCTGGCAGAGGCGGACGCAGGCGGCGCGGACTTTGTTCGTCGTGAAGACCGCGTCGGTGACGGTCGGGCCATCGGAAACGATGAGCGCGAGGTCAAGCCGCGTTGCCTCGGGGTTTTTGATGCCGCAGGTCACGGCGGAGGCGCGGAAGCCTTTCGCGGCGGTGACACCGCCGTCGATGACTTTGAACGGGGTCCGGCCATTGCAGGGATCGTCGTCGTGCTTGGGAGGGGGCATATCAGATGTTCATGAGGCCTGCGGTGGCTTCAAAACCGCAGATGAGGTTCATGTTTTGCACGGCTTGGCCTGAAGCGCCTTTGCCGATGTTGTCTTCCGTACTCATCAAAATGAGTTGTCCCGCCCGTGCGTCATAGGACCAGCCGACATCGACGAAATTCGTGCCGGTGACGTTCTTGGTGTCGGGAGACTGATTCACCCCGAGCAAACGCACGAAGGGTTGATTGTCATAGGCCGTATGCAAAACATCACCAACCTGCTCGATGGTCGCGCCGGGCTTCAATTGGGCAAACGTCGTCGTGCAGATGCCGGAGTGGGTCGGCATGAGATGCGGGACAAAGGAGAGCTTCACCTCGCGACCAGCGGCGATGGCGAGTTCTTGGCCGATCTCGCTCAAATGCCGATGCATCGGTACGGAATAGCTGCGCACGCTGTTTTGGACCTCGCAGAACAAGAGTGGGATGCTTTCCTTGCGTCCTGCACCACTCGCGCCGCTCATGCTGGCGACGGCGAGAGGGGAATCCGCCAGCAAATCAGCTTTGAGTAGCGGAATGAGCGGCAACAGGATGCTGGTGGGATAACAGCCGGGACAGGCGATGAGCCGCGCGGCCTTGATCTGCTCCGCCCGCACCTCGGGCAGCGCATAAACAGCCTCGTCGAGCAGTTCAGGCGCGGGGTGCGCATGACCGTAGAATTCCTCATACAGTGCAGCGCTACGCAGGCGGAAGTCGGCGCTCAGGTCGATGACCTTCAAGCCGAGTTCGAGCAAGGGCTTCGCGTATTCCGAGGCAACCCCGTGTGGCACGGCGAGAAATGCGATCTCAGCACCTGCGGCTTTCAATGCAGCCACGTCAGGAGCGGTGAAGGTCAGTGAATCGGCCGCACCGACGCCACGGAAGCGCGGGAACTCCTTCGAGAGCGCCTTGCCAGCCAGTGACCGCGAAGTCACCGCCACGAGTTCTGCGTTTGGATGGCGCAGCAGCAGGCGCAGGAGTTCAGCTCCTGAATAACCACTGGCTCCTACGACGGCGACTTTGACTTGGGCGGACATATTACGGGGGGCGGAGTATGAGATGTCGCGGGAGCCGTGCAACCCTGAAAAAGGTCATTTCAGCCTGCTAGAAAAGCCGGGGGGATGCCGTGGCAGCCTATTTTTCCGAGTCACTACTGAGGCAGCTTCAATTCGACGCGTTTCCCGCTGCGTTGAACGATGGCGGTGAGTTTTTCACCGGGGATGTCACCCGTCTTCATGCCGCCGAAGGCCATGGCACGCATTGGCCAGGTGCCGACTCGTTTGCCAATGTCCGACTTCACGCCAGCCAGCAGGAAGGCCGAAACGAGTGCTGGGAGCTGCATTCGTTAAATTCTGTCAAGGTCGTCGTCCTGTTGGCAAGCCAAGAAAATTTGCCGCTCAGTTTTTGGAATGGACAGGAGGCCGTTTCATTCGGTTAATCGCGGCCAACTCACCCGAGTTCTGCAGCCATGTCCGAAGTCACTGCCATCTCCAAGTTTGCCTGCCCTGCCTGCGGCGCGGAGGCCGTGTGGACGCCGTCGAAACACGCGCTGGTCTGCCCTTACTGCGGCACTGAGTCGCCCGCCGAACTCAAAAGCGATGGCACGCTGGTGGAGGAAAACGACCTCGTCGCCATGCTGCGGGCCATTCCCGATGATCAGCGCGGCTGGGCGGCGGTGCGCAAGACCGTGAAGTGCCAAAGCTGCCATGCGATCTCTGTCTTCAATGAAATGCGCGTGGCGCAGAACTGCGATTTCTGCGGCTCGCCTGCGATGCTGGCGGTGGATGATGTGGGCGCGCCGATCCGACCCGGTAGCCAGCTGCCATTCAAGATCGCGCAGAGTCAGGTGCGCGAGGACATCCGCCGCTGGTATGGCAGCCACTTCTGGGCACCGAACAAACTGGGCCAGAAAGCGCTCACCGACACGCTGCACGGACTCTATCTGCCTTACTGGACCTTTGACGCCCATGCCGAGTGCCCGTGGGAGGCGGAGGCCGGACATTATTACTACACGACCAACAGCAAGGGCGAGCGCACGCGCCACACGCGCTGGGAATACGCCTCCGGTCATGTCAGCACCGACTTTGATGACGTGCTGGTGCCTGCGTCGAAGGGCGTGCATCCAAACCTGCTCGAAAAACTCCAGCCTTTCCCCACCACGACGGATCTGCTGCCCTACGATCCTGGTTATCTCTCCGGCTGGGTGGTGGAGCAGTATCAGATTGATCTCATCCACGCGGCGCAGGATTCACGCTCCCGCATGGAAGGCATTCTGCGCAGCCAGTGCATGGAGCAGATTCCTGGAGACACGCACCGCAACCTGCAAATCGCCCCGGAATTCAGCGCTCAGACCTTCAAGCATGTGCTGCTGCCCGTTTGGCTGCTGACCTACACCTACGGCACGAAAAATTATCAAGTCGCCGTGAACGGGGCCACCGGCAAGATCACTGGCGAGTATCCGCTGAGCTGGGTGAAGATCACCATCGCCATCTTGATCGGTTTGATCATCCTGGGCATCATCCTGTCGTTACAGAAATAAAATGGAGGAATGGAGAATGCAGGAATGGAAAACTGAAAATGGCTCCAGAATGAACGCCGCAGTTGGTTGCGGACCATTGGCCATTCCCAGCCCATCCATTCTCAGTTCTTCCATTCATTTCCCTTCAAACCCGCTTTGCCTGTGAGCTTCCGCTTCCGAGAACTACCTATCGCCATCGCGCTGCTCGCGATTGTCGTGTTTTTCGCGATCCAAGAGCCAGCCTTCCTCGGGGCGCGCAATTTGTCGATGCTAGCGACAGAACTGTCCATCACGGCGACGCTGGCGATGGGCATGCTGCTCATCCTGCTGCCGGGGCACATTGATTTGTCTGCTGGCAGCGGCGTGGGCTTGCTCGGCGGCATCGCCAGCGTGCTGGTGTTTCATCATCAACTGCCCGCACCTGCCGCGCTTGGTTTAGGACTGCTGTGCGGCGTGCTGATCTGGATGGCGATGGGCGCGTTCATCGTGAACGAACGCATGCCGTCCTTCATCGTCACGCTGGGAGCGCTCTTGATTTTCAAAGGGCTGTTCTGGCTCGTCATCGACAACGCCACCGTTCCCGTCGCTCCCGGCGGCCAGAGCAATCTCTACTCACTGCTGACCACTTACTACCTGCCGCAACGATTCGGGTGGCTGCTAGCCATCAGCCTTGTCGCTGCGTTGATCTTCACCACGATCAGCGCCCGCAAACGCCGATTGAAGAACGGTTTCGCCGTGGACAGCAAGGAGATGGCCTTCCTGCGGCTGTTCATCACCGCGCAGGCCATCGCGCTGTTTGTGCTCGTCACTGGCCAGTTTCGTGGTATTCCGCTGCCCTCGCTCATTCTCGGCGGTGTGACGATGATTGTGTATGCCGTCACGCAGCACACGGCTCTTGGCCGGCATTGGTATGCCATCGGTGGCAACACGGAGGCTGCGTTTGTCTCCGGCGTGCCGATGAAACGCACGGTGATCGCCGCTTACAGCGGCATGGGGGCCATCGTAGCCATCACCGGCTTCATGCAGACCGCCTATGCGGGTTCATCGACGACCACGGTCGGTGATTTGATGGAACTGGACGCGGTGGCCGCCTGCGTGATTGGCGGCGTGAGTTTGCGTGGCGGACGTGGCACCGTTTTGGGCGTGCTGCTCGGCGCTTTGATCATCGCCTGCCTTCTCAACGGCATGACTCTCATGTCCGTGCCGCCGGAGCGCAAATTCATCGCTCGTGGCGTCGTCTTAATCCTTGCCGTGTGGATGGACATGCGGCTGAGCCGGAGGGCGTGACGCGGATCAATCCGCCCCAGCATTGCCGGCTTGGGCCTGAGCCCCTGGCGAATTTTTGGGCCCTGGCGAGCGGCCGCAGAGCGGCGTTGATGTTTCTCTGCTTCGGATACTCCGGCAGTTTCGGGGACTTCGATTGGGACTTGTCAGCTCGCCCCACCTTGCCGCCGCAGGCATGACCATCTCAGCATTCGACATTCAGGCGTCATTCGCCATTCTCTCCGCATGTCCGCCGCTTCGAACCTCCTCAAACAACACCTGCAGCAGCGCCAACTTCTTGGCGTGACGCACATTCCGCTGCGGCCTGATGCGCTGGAGAAATTGAGCGGGCTGGGCCGCAAGCCGGTGACGCGTGGGATTGCCGAGGCAAGGACGATCCGCGTCGAATCGGCGCCCGAAGCACGCGCGATTCTCGACAATCCACCGCCAGAGACGAAGAAAGGCGGTTTGATCGAGGTCGCGGGCAACACCCTTGAGGAAAAGCTCGCCGCGCTGCGCACGATGGCGGAAACGTGGGAACCCGCGAAGTCGATGGAAAGCCTGCGTCAGACGATGGTCTTCGCCGTGGGTGATCCACACGCGAAATTGATGTTTGTGGGAGAGGCACCGGGCGCGGAGGAGGAAAAACTGCGCGAGCCTTTCGTCGGACCTGCCGGGCAGAAGCTCACGGCCATCATCAAGGCGATGGGACTGGATCGTGCCCAGGTTTACATCAGCAACATCTGCAAATTCCGCCCGGCGATGGACCATCAGGGCAGCGGCAACCGCAAACCGACCGCCGAGGAGATGAAGGCGTGCTTGCCGTTCGTGCTCACGGAGATCGATCTCATTCAACCTCAAGTCATCGTGGCCCTCGGAGCCACGGCGGCCGAAGGACTTGGAATGCCTGGCAGTGTGGGCGGCCTGCGCGGTTGTTTTCATAGCACCAGCGGGATTCCCACGATGGTGACTTATCATCCCTCATATCTGCTGCGTGAGGAAAAGATGGGCGACGGCATTCGCGCCAAGCGCCAGGTGTGGGAGGACATGCTCAAGGTGATGGAAAAACTCGGTCTGCCCATCAGCGAGAAGCAGCGTAGCTATTTCCAGGCAAAATAGGCATTGAGGCGGTCGTTTTGAATGCCGCCATGAAACCGAAATCGTTTAGCCGCCGCGATCTGCTCAAACTCAGCACTGGGGGTGCAGCGGCGCTGGCTGGAACGGCAACACTGGCCGCCGGAAAGCAAAAAGGGCCGGTGTGCGAGGAAGGGGGATGCTGCATCACACCCTCAGGTGACTTTTACAACGTCGAGCGTGGCCATCCGCTGCCCTACAAGCTGCCAATCGAGAAACAGCGCGAGATCGGCATGCTGCGCGAGACGTGGCAGCTTGAAATCGTCGCCGATCCAGCCAGCAACTCCAAAATCGAGCGTCCCATGCTGCGCAGTGATGGCACCGCGCTCACGTTCGAAAAGCTGATGGAGATCGCGAAGACGAAGGCGGTCAGCTACTTGAAGGTCATCACCTGCAACAATCTCTCCGATCCGCTCGGCCACGGTTTGTGGGAAGGCGTGCCGTTGCGCGATGTGCTGTGGCAGTGCGGGCCGGTCGAAAACTTGCGCCACGTCTGGTATCACGGCCATCACAACGAGGACCCGCAGCAGATCTTCAAATGCTACCTGCCAATGAACCGCGTCTTTGAAGATCCGCCCGGCGAACTGCCCGTGATCCTTTGCTACAAGCTCAATGGTGAATTCCTCTCCGGCGAGCGCGGCGGTCCGGTGCGTATGATCGTGCCAGAGGCCTACGGCTTCAAATCGGTGAAGTGGCTGCAACGCATCGGCTTTACCAATGCGCATCAATCCGACGACACCTACGCGAACGGCAACAACGATCTCAACTCCTGGCTCAAGACCTTCGCGCGATTTGGCAAACTGCCGGAAAAGATCAAAGCCGGCGAGCCGCTGACGATTCACGGCCATGCGCAAGTCGGCATCTCTGGACTCAAAACGGTGCAATACTGGCTGCGTGATCTGAACCAACCGCTGCCGGCGAACGATCCGCACTTCATGAAAGCGCCGTGGCAGGAGGCGCAAATCGTTCCGTTCGACGGCAGTGGCATCGCGGGCTTCAACGGTGCGCCGCTGCATCCGGCGCAGTTTGATCCTGCGGCGAGAAAACCGCGCGAATGGCCGCTGCGGCACACGCTTTGCCGCTGGGCTGTGAAACCGCTGAAAATCGCCCCTGGAAAGTATGAGCTTCACTGCCGCACGATTGATTCGAACGGAGCCGCGCAGCCGATGCCGCGACCTTTTCCGAAGTCAGGCAGGAACAACATCCAAAAGGTGCGGCTGGAGGTCGTGGGGTGAGCCTGAATGATGCGCCAGGCGTTCGTAGGACGGATGTGTTCAGCGCATAGGACGGTGCCAACAGGAAGAATGGCCTGCGCCGAACTATCCGGCTGGTCTGGAAGTGTGCGAGCACGCAGAGGATCGGATCGCCGAGCGGCCTTCAAGCTGAGAACCACGGCATCGTCCGCTCCCAACACATCTGCCCTGCATCCCTCAGGCGGTTCAGACCTGAAGCACCAGATGGAGGGTTTTAAGCAATGTTTCCGCCGTATAGGGCTTTGGAATGAACTGTCTGACGCCCATGCTGGCGGCATGGGCATGGAGGCCGCTGGCGGCAATGATGCGCACCTGCGGATTGATCCGAAGCAACACTTGAATCATTCTGGGGCCATCCATCACGGGCATCATCATGTCGGTAATCACGACGGCGATCTCCTGCTTGCGGGCGGCATAAATTGAGACGGCCTCGATACCATCGGCGGCCAGCACGACGCGGTAGCCACTGGATTCCAAGGTTTGCTGGGTGACTTTTCGCACAGTGGCCTCGTCATCGACCACCAAAACGAGTTCACCGTGGCCGCCAGAGGGTGGCTCTGGTGCTGGCGCTTCATTGACGTCCTCCACTCCGGACTCTAGCTGCGCCGGGAGATACACTTGGAATTGTGTGCCCGCCCCCACCTTGCTCTCTACCTGCATAAAGCCGCCATGGCTCTTGATGATGGCGGTGGTGGTGGACAAACCCAGACCGGTGCCTTTGCCGAGCTCCTTGGTGGTGAAAAATGGCTCAAAGATACGCTCCATCACCTCGGGTGTCATGCCTGTGCCATTGTCCCCAACCGCGATGCGCACATGGGGGCCGGGTCTGGCTTCGAGGTTCATGGCCGCATACTGCTCGTCGAGCATGATGTTGCTGGCGGAGAGCGTGAGTGTTCCGCCGTTGGGCATGGCATCGCGTGCGTTGACACTTAGGTTGAGGAGCACCTGGTGCAATTGTGTTGGATCTCCTTTGACCACCCACAGGTCCGGCGGCACGTCGCAACGCACGAGGATGTTCTTGAGGAAGGTCTCGTTGGCGATCTTTTCAATCTCTTTGAGCAAGCGCCCAATCTGCACCTGCAACTGCTGCCCCTCGACTCCACGGGCGAAGGAAAGCACTTGTTTCACCATGGCCGCGCCGCGCTGGGCACTGTCCTCGATGGTGGCGAGAATACTCAGGCGCAGCGGGTTCTGCTCCTGCCGTTTGAGCAGCCCGATGGACAGGAGGATCGGGGTCAGCACGTTGTTGAGGTCGTGGGCGATGCCGCCTGCCAGCGTGCCGATGCTCTCCATGCGCTGGACTCGGAGATACTGAGCCTCAAGATTTTTGCTTTCGGTGATGTCCTTCGCGGTGCCGACGATGCGGAGGGCTAGGCCCTGTGAATCCCGCACCGGAAAGGCACGGTCGTGGATCCACCTGACACTACCATCGGGACGCAGAATGCGATAGGTCTCGTCGTAGTCACCGCTGACCTGGCAGGCCTCCGCCGCCATGACCCGCATCCGGTCGTCTGGATGAATCGCCGCCAGCCAGTGGCCCGGCGCGGCGCACAGGCTGGCGCAAGTGCGCTGCCAGATGGTCTCGTAGGCCGGGCTGATGTAGAGCACCTGTTGCCTCAGCGGGTCGGTGATCCAGAAGACTTCATCTATTTTTTCCGCCAGTTCACGGAAACGCGCCTCGCTTTCCCGCAACTGGCTGCCGGCTTGCTGCTCATCCTCGATCACGCTCAAGAGCGCGCCCCGGGATTTTTCGGCCAGGGCCAGGAGGCGCTCCGTCTCCTGCTCACTTTTCATCAATTGGGCCTCTTGACGGTGCAGCTCGAGCAGCGTCATGACTTGGCGACTCAGGGCGCTCAAGGCCGCAATCTGCGCGGCTTCCAGTTTGCGTGGGCGGTGGTCGAACACACACAGGGTGCCGAGTGCATGCCCGTCCCGCGAAACCAGTGGGGCACCCGCGTAAAAGCGGATGTGCGGCGCGCCAGTGACCAGGAGATTGTCGGCAAAGCGATGGTCAAGCTTTGAGTCAGGCACCTCCATGACGGTGTCTTTTTGCAGAATGGCATGTGAGCAGAAGGCCCTATCACGCGGAGTCTCGCACGTATCAATGCCATGCCGAGACTTGAACCATTGACGGGATTCGTCCACCAACGAAATCAGAGCGATGGGGGCCTGGGTTATTTGCGCAGCAAGCAAGGTCAGATCGTCAAACGCCGCCTCAGGCGGAGTGTTAAGCACGTTATAATCACGCAACGATCGAAGGCGTTGTGCTTCATCGGGCGGCAGGGGAGCTCTCATGATTTGACCTGGCTGGGGTAACGCGCGGGCGAGCCTTGCTGTGCCAGCAGTTCGTTGACTTCCGCCTTCATCTCCTGGACGCGCCCCTCCCGGGCCAGCATTAAATGATGCCAACGCAGCAGTTCATTGAGCTGCTCACGAACCGTTTGCTCCGCTCGCTTGCGTTCAGTGATGTCCAGGAGCACCACACGGCATTCCAGTGAAGAGTCAGATCTCACAGCTATCACTTTAACGATTCGGGTAGAAGCGCCTTGAACGAGCAGATTTAATTCACAAGTCTGCCGCGTGTTGGAGGCAAAGACTTGCAGCAGGAACTGGCTGAATGCCGAGCGCTCATCCTTGGGAATAAACAGTCCCAGCCGCCGCTCCAGAAGCTCATCTCGCTCAAGGCCAAGAAGCTGGGCACCGAAGAGATTGACCAAGTTGACTGTGCCGTCCTTGGTGAGGTTGAGATAGCCCACCGGCGCGAAATCGAACATGTCTGTGTAGCACTCAAGCCCCTTTTGAATCTCCACTTGCGCCGCCTGGAGCTGTTCATTCTGTAACTCCAATTCTATCTGGTGAACTTGCAGCTCGTGTTGAAGCCGCAGCAACTCGGGCATTGAGGTCACGTCTGCAGGCCGCAGCGTCAGTCGCTTCTCCGCAGCCAAACGTAGTTCTCCAGGGGGGCTAGCGGTATGCGGTTTCAAAGCCATTTCCCCCAAGTGGAAAACATAAGTTTTCCCTCATCGCGTCGGTCGCCGCATTCCATCCGAAGATTTTGCCTCATACTGAGTTTTTGGTTATGCGTGCGAGTTAATTCGAGATCATTCAACATGCTACCTTATAGTCAGGAAGCTTGTCCATCACCCTCTGATCATGTTTACCCAAGCTAGGCCGTGTTTGAAAACACTCAACTGCGATACCGAAACCAATCGATGACGGCAGCAAATTGAATGAGCGCAAGGAAGTGAGAGGCGAGTTTATCACGGCGCGTGTTTACTGAGGCGCATCGAGCACCATATCCAATCATGCTGGCGGTCTGCCGCCCTGCTTCAGGGCACTCTTTTTTGAGCAGCTCTTTAAGCGACTCCCACTAGGCAAATCGTTGTGTTTTCAAACACGACCTAGCGAACCGAAGACTTGGATGTGCGTTTCGATGCACCTGCCGGTCCGTTGGATCAGCAACGCCGAGATCCTCATCTGTGACGCGGAGACGACATGGCGTGTCAGGGGGGGAGACCCGGCTGCAGCCGGGCAGGCCGCAAATCGACCCGCCGAGCAGTGTTTGACCAGGATTGGAAAGCTCCCGCCTCAGCAGCGCGGCCAAGGACAGTCGGCCATCTTAGGCGCATTTTCGGAGAAATATTTCGCCTCAAGTGATGAGGGCTTGGCAAACGCGGCGTTTCCCCTGAGAATCATTTTCACAAATCCAATTACCAGCCATGCCGCGCAAACTAAGTCACATCGCCCCGGATTGGTGGGATTACACCACACTGGACTTCGATCTCATCAACGACGCCGCAAGGCTCACCGAGCGTGACCTGCGTCAGCTCTCCCGCCCTGGCTTCAAGGTCGTTATGTATGACACGCTGGAGGATTTTTACCTCGCTGAAGCCCTGGAATACATCCACGCCTGGCGTCAGGCCACACCGGATAACCCCACCGGCATCTGCGGCCCCATCGGCCCCACGGAGCAGCTTCCGCTCGTCGCACGTCTCATCAACGATCTCGGCATTTCCATCAAGGACGGCCATTTTTGGGGCATGGACGAGTGGTACGACGAAAACACGAAAAAAGAGGTCAGCATGGAGCATCCGCTGTCGTTTGAGCGGGCGGACCGTCAGCTCTGCTTCGACCGCATGCAGAAAAAGCTCTGCATGCCGGACACCCACCTGCATTTCCCAAAGGCTGACGTCACTGAATATGTGAAAAGCTGGCAGAGCGGCGTGCGCTGCGTCGTCATGCAGGGCGGCCAGGGCGACATCAAGCACTGGGCCTTCAATGATCCGCTGAAACGCGCCGGCAAATGGAAAAACGAGCCCCCGCCCCCCGCCGAATACCGCAAGCTCAGCACTCGCGTCGTCGAGTTGCATCCCATCACGCTCGCGCAAAACGCTCGCACCTCTGGCGGTGGAAACATCACCATGGTGCCCAAGATGGCTATCACCGTCGGCCCTAAAGAAACCTGGATGGCCGAAAAAGTCAGCATCTGGCACGCCGGCTTACATGACAATCCCCTCGGTCAGCGCCTCACCGCGCTGATGATCTCCAAACGCTTGGCCGACAGTGCCGTGCCGATGTCGCTGCTCGCCGAACACCCCAACGTGCAGTTCAACTACTTCCGCGGCGGCCTTGGCCACTGCGAGGTAGAGATGCATTAGCCAAGAGTTCCAAGTCGCAGATTGAGAGCTTGACGCGCGGTGACGTGTCGAAACTATCGTTTGCTATTCCCCTGATCAGACCGAAATACGGGTCGCAAGTTAACCTGATAAAGGCTAAGCTAAGTCGTTCATCAGGTTGTTTCTTTGGTGTTCTGAAATCCGATAACGGAGCTTACTCAAGCCTTGGCGCAGGCTGACCGAACCCAATAAACGAAAATGAACACGAAAATGTATGTGGGCAATCTGCCCTTCAGCGCCACCGAAGATGACATCCGCAGCCTATTCTCCGAGCACGGCGTGGTGACTGATGTCTTCCTCCCCATGGATCGCGACACTGGCCGCCCACGCGGCTTTGCCTTCGTCACCATGGACTCTGCCTCCTCGATGGAAGCAGCCATCCGCGGCCAGAACGGCAAGGACTTCGGCGGTCGTAACCTCGCCATCAATGAAGCTCGTCCGAAGGAAGAACGTCCTGGTGGCGGTGGTGGCTACGGTGGTGGTGGCGGCGGCGGCGGCGGTGGTGGTCGCGGCGGCTACGGCGGCAAGGGCGGCGGCGGCGGTGGTCGCGGCGGCTACGGCGGCGGTGGTGGTGGCGGCGGCGGCGGTGGCCGTGATCGCTACTAATCCGCAGCGCCTTCTACTTTAAACCAATCTCGGCGGCATCCTGGCAACGGGATGCCGCTTTTTCGTCGGGCGAGTGGAGAATTCGTAGATCGTGGCCTTTGCAGAAAAGGGGAACGTGACCACCTAGACTCTCTTAGTTGAGGCCAGCGGCACGGTGGACACAGAAGCGGATGCCGCTTCTTCATTGGCCCTGGCTGCGCTTGGCATGGCACGTATGCGTGGCGAAATTGAACCCGCTTCGCCGCAGGGATCTCCACAAAGTGGCGTTGGCCCCGTGCGGACTGAGCTTCACGAATTCTTTTTTACCACTCACCACGAGATCCTTCGGCACTAGCCTCAAGTAATGTGCCTCTGCTTCAAATGCCGCTAAGCAAGCGCCAGACATCTTCTTCCACGACTGGTTGCTACCACCAATGTCGATGCTTGGTGGGGAAGACGACTTGGTAATGCAGGACTGTGAACGTGTTGACCATGAAGGAAAGTTACGTTCACCCGTTCGTCATATCTCAGACATTCACCCCAAGTCACTCCGGCACGATGATCTGATCCTCGGGCTGGAGCTTCATGTCCTTGGAGGGATCGGACGAGATGTCCTTGAGGTTGATCTCGTAGGTCTGCCCGTTGCGGATCAGCTTCGTCTTGCTGGGTTTCGCAAAGGGGCTAAAACCACCAGCGGCGGAAATGGCTTTCAGCACCGTCATGCTGCCATTGTAGGGCACAGTACCGTTGCCTTTGATGCCTCCGACGACATAGACGAAACGAGCTGTGCCGTCTGCACCGTCGATGGAGACGGTAACAGTGGGACGTGTGTAGATTTCACGGTCTTTGTAGGTCTGCTCGATGGCACGCTGCAGCGAGGAAGGCTTCAGGCCGGCAGCACGGATCTCACCAATGTAGAGTAGGTTGACGCTGCCGTTGTCACCGATGGTGTACACCTTGCTGATCTGGGCAACCTCGCTGTCAGGGATGCCGCCGATGGAGATGGTGACACGATCGTTGGTTTTGAGGGCAAGCTCGCCGTTTTGCGCTAGGCCCATGGCTGGCATCAGCAGCAGGGCGGCAAGCGCGAGAGGGATGAGGCGTGTATTCATGATGTTGGGCTGATTGGATTAAAAGACATCGTCGCCCTCACTGCGTGGCTTCGAGCGGGTGGAAGCAAGTGCGGTGGCTACAGTTTCGGCCTTGATCTTGCGGCGGCGCGTTTTGCCACCTGCACCGCTTCCCGTGGGGGAGTTGGTGGGAGAGTAATAGGTGTAGTAACTCGTGTAGTATTGATACTGCGCGTCGCTGCGGAGATCCACATTGTTCAGGACGACGCCGACGACCCTGCCACCAGCGTTTTCGACGCTCTGCTTCACACGCAGGAGCATGTGGCGCGGCAATTTGCGGTGCTGAACGACGATCATGGTCATATCTGCCTCATTGGCGAGGACTGAGGCGTCGCTGACACCAAGAATGGGCGGGGAATCGATCAAGACGAGGTCGAAGCGGCTTTTCACATCGGCAATGAGATCGACCATGCGCTGGGAGTTGAGCAAACCGGCGCTGTCGGCAGGCAACAGACCGCTGGGGAGGAAGAAGAGGTTTTCCACCGAGGTGCGAATGACGACATCTTCCAAGCGGATGTCGGTGGTGAGATAGTTGGTGAGGCCGGTGGCGTGGCTGACATCAAAATGCGTGTGCAGGCTGGGACGTCGCAAGTCGGCGTCGATGAGCAGGACGTTGTAGCCTCCCTGGGCGCAAATGTAGGCGAGGTTCACCATGGTGGTGGACTTGCCTTCCCCTGCCCCGCCGCTCACGACGCTGAAGCAGTTGGAATCCGGCGACTTGCGGTTGAACTCGATGTTGGTGCGGAGAATGCGATAAGCCTCGGAATCCGGACTGTGGCCGCTGGCGCGGTGCAGCACGCCGACGCCTTTGGGCACGACCGCCAAAACGGGCACGCCAAGGTGGCGCTCGACATCGTCGAGACTCTTCACCGTGGTGTCCATGTATTCGAGGAAAAAGGCGAGTCCGAGGCCAAACATGAGACCCAATACACCTCCGAGTGCGAGATGAAGCGGGACGTTGGGCTTGCTCGGCTTTCCTTCCAGTTCAGCCTCAGCATAAATAGTTGCGGGAGACTTCACGAGCTCAATACCGGCTTTTTCCTCGAAGAAACGAGAGCGCATCTTGACGAGAAGGTCTTCCAGATAGGTAACCTCGTCCTTGGCAGTCTTGTACTCGTTGTAGAGGGATTGCATTCCCATGATCTCCGCCTTAGCTTCGTCATTGTAGGTCTGGAGGGACTGGCGCTTCTTTTTGGCACCATCAAGCCGATTCTGAAGTCCTGCGACATGCGCCTTGGCAGCCGCGAGAATGAGCGTGGTATATTGAACGACCTGACTGTCCACACTTAACACCTGGGGATGTTTGATGCCACGGCCTTCATTGATCAATCCCTCGCGGGACACTTGCAACTCTTGCAGCTTCGAGGTCATCGTCGCGATGTTTTGATTCTCCAACTTGAGGCCCGATGCCTGCGCGATGAGGGCGTCGGAACTGAGGCTGGAGATTTGATCAATCTCGGTCTGAAGGGTCAGAATATCCTGATCGGACTGCATGAGCAACTGCTCGCGGGACATCTGCATGTTTTCCTCCGAGGTGCGGACGTCACTGCCTGGGTTCAACGAACTGCCTCCACCGACGATCCAGTCGCCGACAATGCCGGCCTTACGCTTGGCCTCCTGGGAGCGCAGTTGCGCCTGACGGCGAAGATCTTCCTGATCGGAAATTTGCTGCTGCAAGACGGTCAGCGCTTTTTGCTTTTTTTCGGTCTCGATAAAGTTGCGCTGCGCCATGTAGCTTTTGGCGATCTCGTTGGCGATGTTTGCCGCGAGCTGCGGATCCTGGTCGTAGTAGTCGATACTGACAAAGTCCGAGCGCAGCATGGACTGGGTTTCGAGATTGGCGCGGAGCTTTGCTAAGGCAGCTTGGCGAGAGGGCAGCTCCCAGCGTTTCATCAGATCAAGGGACTGAACGACCGGATACAGGGTGGACGGCTTGGTGATCGTCTCGAACTGGGTTTTGATGTATTCCTGCGTGAAAGCCAGACTGTCACCCCGGTTGCGGTCGAAGACATTGATGTCCTGCGTGATGCGCTCAATGGTCATCTCAACATGACCGCGATACTTGCGCGGCATAATGTAGGTGAGGATGGCCGCAGCAGCGAAGATGAGGATGAAGCAGAGAGTGATGAGCCCCATGCGATTTTTGACTACCTGCCAGGTGTCCATCGCATGCTTTTGAAATTCATTGCCAGTTTCGTTCATTCTCGCGTTCGTGTTAGATATTTGAAAGAGTTAACAAAGCTCTCTGAAAATACCGCCAGCGGGACTTCGAGGATCGAAGCTGCCCGCCGGCGGAATGAGTGTTGTGGCAGTGATGAAGGGAATCAGAAAGAGGCCGTGGCACCAAGCGAAACACGGTGACGGTCAAACTCACGCAGCGCGTCGGAAGAATCGAGGAACGAATAGGAGTAGTTGGCGGTGAGATTAAGGTTTTCGAGAAGCTGATAGCCAAGTCCGGCAGAAAGGAGCGCGGAGTGCTCGGTCACATCACCGGCGCCGCCGCTGTCAAACTGGCTGTAAGAATAGGAGGCCCCGCTATTCACGCTGAACCGCTTGGTGATGTTGTGGTTGATCTGAATGCCGGTGTTCAAACCGTAGCGGCTGCTAAAGGCGGCCAACTCAGCCCCGTTGAACCCAAGGGCGGCGAACCAGCGAACCATGGTCTGACGGTCCACCGAGTAATTCAGTGCTGTCTCGGCGTACGGACCCACTTCGTCTGAACGGTCCGACGAGTAAAACTCTGCACCAACCCGTGCGGAACCAGACATGCGCTCGCTCCAAGCATGATCGACACCTACAAGGGCGAAATGCGAGTTGATGTCTTTGCCGACCGCCTTGTCGAAGATCATCATGCGATAACGGTATTCAGCAACGAGACTGGTGCGCTTTGAGATAGCGTAGGAAAACTGCTGCGCGAACAAGTGAGTGTTGCGGTCCTCAGGGGTGGCGATGATTTCATCTTGATACATAATGCCATCAATGGTGTAGGACGTGGTGGTGGAGAAACGAGGCGTCCAGGCGTAGCTCACGTTGAAGTTGTTGTAGCCGTAGAGGAACTGCCCGTTCCACAGTGCGGTGGAAACACCAAAGGCGTTGTTGGGCTCCACACCATAGGTGAGGAAAAAATTGTTGCTGATCCTCAGCCGCTCAGAGAAGCGATGCTCGAAGTTGACGCTGGCCCTAGCGTTATAGAAGGTGTCGTCAAAGCGTGGTACACCATCCACATAATGAATCACACTGGTATCGAGCGAGAACGTCCATGGCGTGGTTTGATCCATATCGGTGTAGGCGGCGCCAAATCCCCCCTGCACAAAGGCCGACTCGATATTTTCCGCAAAAGGTGAGTTCACCCGGTAGCTGAGTGTGTCATATCCCCCCTGGGAGGAGAGCGAAAAGGTGAGCGGTTGCTCGGTTTTGAAATCCGCCGAGTAATTCTGCACCGCCACCAGGCCCTGAGCATTCAAATTAGCCTTACTGAAAAAAATTGCCACAAAGAGCAGAATGAGAATGGGAGTGCGCATGCGAGTCAGAACAACGATATCAACAAAAAAGGAAGATCACACCTGACCTCAACCCTATGGAGCTGCATTGGAGGGCGAAACCGGATTTGTATCTTGCCGAGGCAGCAGTGGACCAAAAATAGGCGGCATCATAGAAACACCACGGATAGGCCCATTCATACTAGAGGGTTCTGGTGATTCCAAAACGGGGTTGATAACTGGGTTTTTAGCTGGGTTTTTACCGAGGCTTATAACTGGATTTTTACCGGGGTTTTTTTCAGACAAAATCACTGGATTATTGCCCTGGTAGAGGTTGGAAGCAGCGTTTGCCAAACCAGGGACCAAAGTGCCAGCAGCCTCGTGGATTACGGATGCCATTTTCGGGGCAACTGCGACCGCAGTCTGCACAATCTGAGCCGCGAGTGCCGGATCTGCCTTGGAGGCAACGATGGCAGCCCTCACAATGTTTGCCGCACAGCCTTCATTGATTACAAGCGCGTCTTCTACCACCATCAGAACCTTGGATGAGTCTTTGGAGACGGCAACGCTCACGTCATTGCTGATTTCGGAGCAAGCGTTGCTCGACTGAGCATTGCTGACGACGGCAAATGTCAAAGTGGACAAGCAAGCGAGGATGCTCGCAAAGCGATAACCAAATACAATTTTCATAGACGGCAGTAAACTCACAGGGTTTCGATTGATTACTCAAACTCAGAGCGGGTAGTGGGAATCGAACCCACATGGCCAGCGTGGAAGGCTGGAACTTTACCATTAAGCTATACCCGCAATTGAAGTTATAATAACACGAAACGCCTTACTGCCGCAAGATATTTATTAGAATTAGTGCGAAATATTTGAAATTTCAGAATGCTTAATGACAACACAAACCGAATATCTCAAAACTGCCGCTTGTTAATCCTGACTATTTTATTAGCACGCTTGATCATCCTGGCAAGCAGGTACTCAAAAGTCCTCACAATCTCAAAAAACCTCTGTTGGGCCCTTCAAGCTCGCTGCAGAGGCTTTCACTGCCTCAAAAAGCTTTCTCTCGTGCATGTTTTTTGGCATTAAGACTCTGTGCCACGCTAGCTAGCCAATCGGCGAGGCTTTTTGCATTTCCGGCCCACGTTCGGCAGTGTGTTCTCTCGCAGATCGAGCTCACGCAGCGTCGTTCGCATCTTACCAAAAGCCCGGTCCAGCGCCGTGATCTCGCCACTAAAGTTCCACTGCGCCCCTGGCAGTTCCGAATCAAGCGCCTGATCAGTCGCCAGCGGCAGATGAATTTCAGCGCCTCACCCACAGTGACCTCGGAGAGGTCCCCCCCCCTAAGCGCGTCGAAATTCGGCGTCTCAAGAGGTGGATGGTCATTTTAGGCCGTGTCCACCCAGCCCTGGCCGTCCGCCATCACGAGAACGCTGTCCGGAGGCACGACAAAGCAGACGAAACCAGTGGCCAAAACCCGCCGACAGGTCAGGGTTTTGATTCCGGCATGATACCCACGAACACCGCGGCTCAGAGCCAACTCATCTCATGAGAAAGCATCGTATCGTCATCAAAAACGAAACGTCCGGTGAAATGACGGCGCAAGATCAAGGTTTGAGCCAGCCAGTGGATATCGTCCGCCCACATCTCGTGAAAAGGCAGCTCGTCCAGCGATGTCCAAAGCGGCACAGCCTCCGGCGTCTCCACAGCCTCTCCTACATGCTGCGTGGCGACGAACACATCCACATGCATGCGCAGGCCATCGACAAACTGAAACCATAGCTCGCCATGATGCACCGGATTCAGGGCAGTAACGCCGAGTTCTTCCTGCGTCTCGCGCACCGCGCACTGCACGGAGGTTTCACCAGGGTCCATCTTGCCGCCAGGACCGTTGATTTTCCCCGCTCCGAGGCCGCGTTTTTTACGGATGAGCAGCACCTCGCGCTTCATCTCGTCGATGATGAACATCAGCGTTGCTCGAACGCCGGGCTGCCAGGTGTGCCAGTCGATGTTCACCGTGGGTTCAGCGTTTTTTCCACGGGAGTCCGCGCAGCCAGCGCTTGCTGCTCTTGATGTTCAGCGATTCCGCCAGGATCTCGGTGTCCCCCGCGTCGAAATCCTCGGCGCGCGGCAGTCCGGCAGGCAGTTCAAACTCCGGTTCGGGCATGGGTAGAGATTCTGGCAGCGGTGGCGCGAGGGGCTTTTGATTCAGCGGCGGCACGGGTCCTGCAGGCACGACTAGTCCGCCGGAGATGATCATTTTCATGGCATCTTCAATGCTGATCGGCGCATCGCAGACTTTTTCCGAATCAACGACGAGCAGAATGCCGGTCATCGGACTGGGCGCGGTGGGCAGCAGCACACAGGTCATCGCCTTGCCGCTCTGCTGATCACAATACTGCCCGGTGGCAAAGCCGATCATCCGCATGCCCGTCGCCGGGTAATCCACATAAACGACGCGTTTGAAGTTCTGCTTTGTCCCTCCCAGACTGCGAAAGGCGTCGATCACTTGCTTGAGCGGCCGGTAGATCACCGCGACGAGCGGAATGCGCAACAGCAGCTTGTCGATGGCCGTCACGACATGCACGCCGATCACATTCGTGGCCATGAAGCCAAGGCCTAGGATGATCAGCACTGAGACCAGAAAGCCGACGAAGTTGGTGATGTTTTCCAGTTTCGGGTCGTTGATGTCCAGCAGCGGCTGCTCGGACAGCTCGTTCACCAGGTTCACAATCTGCGCCAGCACCGGCTTGCTCCAGCCGTGCAGGATGTCGTAGATCGAGTATAGAATCCAGAAGGTGATAATCAGCGGCAGCGCCAGTGCCAGCCCAGCCAGGAACTTGTTCCGCATCCACACGCCCCAGCCTTTCGGCGCAGGCGCGTCGGGCGGAAGAGTCGAGCCGGGGAATTCCTGTGTCATGACCATGTGTTTGAGGGCGTGAATGAGAACGCACCTCAACCGCTTTGTTCAGCCGAAAAATTGATTCACATCAGCACATCATGCTCCCACGAGCATTCTGGCCGGATTTTCGATGCAATCCTTCACACGAATGAGGAACGTCACCGCCTCCTTGCCATCAACCACACGATGGTCGTAGCTGAGGGCGAGATTCATCATGGGACGGATGACCACTTGCTTGTCCACGGCCACGGGCCGCTGCTGGATGCTGTGCATGCCCAAAATCGCGCTCTGCGGCGGATTAATGATCGGCGTGCTGAGTAGAGAGCCATACACCCCGCCGTTGGAGATGGTGAAAACACCACCCGTAAGGTCACTGACTTGAATTTTGCCTTCCTTGGCCTTCGCTGCGTAGCCCAGGATGTCTTTTTCGAGTTCGGCGAAGGACTTCTGATCCGCGTCACGCAGAACTGGCACGATCAAACCGCGTTCCGTCCCCACGGCGACGCCAATGTCATAGTAGTGCTGCTGCACGATCTCCTCGCCCTCGACGCGGACATTGATCTGCGGCACGGCCTTGAGCGCCTCGACGACGGCTTTGATGAAAAAGCTCATGAAACCGAGTTTCACGCCGTTTTTGGCCACAAAAGCATCCTGGAGCTTGGAACGCAGTGCCATGACGTTGCTCATATCACATTCGTTGAAGGTGGTCAGGATGGCGGCGGTGCGCTGGGCGCTGACAAGCTGGTCCGCGATCTTTTTGCGCAACGGACTCATCTTTTTGCGCGTCACGCGGCCTTCGGGTGCAGCAGGAGCCTTGGCGGCTGGTTCCGGGGCTGGCGCCGGTTTCGGGACGACCTTGGATTCGGTGATGTTGCTCGGTTTCGGCTCTGGGACCGCCGCAGGAGCGGGTTTCGGCTGTTCGGGAGCCTTGGCGGCCGGGGCGGCGGCGGCTTCGTCGATCTGCCCCACCACGGCTCCGACTTCGACATCATCACCCGGCTGTTTGCCAATGTGCAGAGCGCCACTGGCCTCGGCGGTCACTTCAGCGGCAACTTTGTCGGTTTCGAGGGTGAGCAGGATGTCGCCGACCTTCACGAAGTCGCCTTCATTGAAGTGCCATTTGGCGATCTGACCTCCGGCGACGGATTCGCCGAGTGCGGGGATTTTGATGTCTGCGGGCATGACGGAGTGTGTGTTTGGAAAAGCTTGCGTTGTGTGGGATCAGGAATTGAAGGCGGTCTCGACCAAATGCTCCTGTTCGAGCGTGTGGATGGCCTTGGATCCTGCAGCGGGGCTGGAGCTGCGTTCACGTCCGGCATAGCGGAGCTTGTGGTTGGACAGC
>Ga0315908_10000763_pt1 | contig 25184 bp, 16 predicted proteins | sample LakEriMetagenome_12_FD_203520 | JGI IMG/M metagenome (GOLD analysis project Ga0315908, IMG submission 203520) | Freshwater fungal communities from buoy surface, Lake Erie, Ohio, United States - Buoy 4 MA124 | ecosystem: Environmental > Aquatic > Freshwater > Lake > Lake biofilm | place: USA...
GTCTTCACATATTTCGTTGATACAACCTTGGGAATGCCTGATGTGCGTAATTTTTGGATTGACTTCGGCACAAACGGTAACGCAGCCCGCAATATTTCCGGCTTTGGGTTGTGCACCACTCATGCCTCCTAAACCTGAGGTGACAAATAGTCCGCCTTTGGGGCTTTTCTTTATTTTTCTAAATCCGTTTAATACGGTAATGGTTGTGCCGTGTACGATACCTTGTGGCCCAATGTACATATAACTTCCGGCTGTCATTTGTCCGTATTGCGAAACACCCAAGGCATTCATGCGCTCCCAATCGTCGGGTTTGGAATAGTTGGGAATGACCATGCCGTTGGTCACCACTACACGCGGAGCATCGGCATGCGAAGGAAACAAGCCCATAGGGTGGCCCGAATACATGACCAAAGTTTGCTCGTCGGTCATTTGGCTCAGGTATTTCATGGTGAGCAAATACTGGGCCCAGTTTTGAAAAACTCCACCGTTTCCGCCATAGGTAATCAATTCATGTGGATGTTGGGCCACAGCATAATCCAAGTTGTTTTGGATCATGAGCATGATGGCTTTGGCTTGCTCCGATTGGCCGGGATAATCTGAAATTGGCCGGGCGTACATGTTGTAATCGGGACGAAAGCGGTACATATAGATGCGGCCGTACTCGGCTAATTCGGCTTTGAATTCGGGCAAAAGCGTGGCGTGATGCTGCGGTTCAAAATAACGCAAGGCATTCTGAAGGGCCAATTTGGTTTCGCTGGCGCTTAGAATTTCTTTGCGTTTAGGCGCGTGATTGATGGCCGGATCATAGAGTTTGATCTCGGGCAATTGTGCGGGAATACCTTGTTGAATTTGTTCTTGAAACGTCATGCGAGTTGCTGCTTATTTTTTTATCGGATTAAAACTGTCGGTTTTTTTATCATAACCATAAGGGCAATGACGGCAGCCACTTTTGCAACAATAGCCGCGTTTTAAGTGGTGCTTTTCGGTAAAGCATTTAAAGCCTTCGGGCGTGAAATAAAAATCTTCGCCTTCTACTGGTGGGGTTGCTTCGTTTTGTTTTGCCATGCTCAAAAGTACAAATTTACTACGCAAGAAAAATAGCGATTAGCCAAAAAAAAGACCTTAGTTTCCTAAGGTCTTCTTTAGAATATAAAGGGTGGTTAATAGATGATTTTCTTTATAATTCGAGCCCCTGATTGGGTCGTGATTTCAATTAATAAAGTGGTGTTGTTTTGTTGAATTTGGCTGATGCCCAATTGCGTTGCATTGACCTGTTTGTTGTCGAATAATTTTCGTCCCAATACATCATAAACTACTATACTTTGCATGGACTCGTTGCTCGATTTGATTTGAATTTCTTGATTGGCTACAACGCTAATCGAGTTATTTAATTCAAATTGGGAAGCACCCAATGCGCCATTGGTAAACACCAACTGAAAACGATTGGTACAATTTCCGGCCTCGGCTGCAAATTGGTATGGGGTAGTTTTTAGGTCGTGAATGAGTTGCAACGAATTGTCTTTGATGTAGATGTTTTGCGTGTTAAACAAACCGTCAACACCAGCTATGGCAAGGGAATAACTTCCAGCAGTAGGCAAGTGCATGCCTATTGGAATTTCATCTGTTACTTCAAATGGCAAGGCACGTCCCTGAATAATAAAGGATTCGCTGCCAATTTGAGAATATACTGACATGGCCGCTGTAGTGCTCGTTTTACAATCAAAGAAACTGTCTTTGTCCATGCTAGCTCCTTCTATGTAGCCCACTAAGGTTCTGTCTGAATTGCCATTGGCGTCAATCAAATCTACCCAAATGCGGTTGCGTTCGATAGATTCCACATCAACCGGCGTTTGCCCAGGACGGTAAAACAAACTGTTTGAATAGGTGTAATTACGCATGGAATTACTAAACATAACTGTATTTGATGCGGCTGGTCCGTCTTTCATTTCAACAAAGAAACCTTGTCCAGCGCCAATAAATAAATCGGCGCCTGCTGCTGGACAACAGCTTGCTCCTGTAAAGTTATAGGTAAAATAATCGCCTACCGTGTAATTGTACACAAACGAATTGTAGAATGGATTGGCAATTTGAGCCGGTAAAGTCCCGTGTGTCCATAAGCGAACATTTCCTTCGATTTTGGCATTGTTGTCAAACAAAAACTGACTAGCGCGCAAAGCCGAAGGGTAGGGGTTTCCAATAAGGTTAGCATTGTCGCTGTAATTGGTGATTTCTATGCCATTCAATCCGGTATGAAAGGCTGTATTGGTATCTGATCCACGAGAAATGGGGGTGGTGATAATTCCGTTATTGGGCACCCCTACAAAGGTGGCATTCAAATTGGCACCCACTGAGGTAAATGTACTTGGACCACGCGCAATATAGCCTTTTCCAGCTGTCATGATGCTTCCTGTAGCACCTTGCCAGTTGCCTTGCCCGCCATTTGGATTGGCTACGGTGGGGTTCCACGTATAAATTGGACCAGAAACAAGCGGTGCCACAAGTGAATTAATATTAAATCCACTCACAGGCGAAGACCAATAGACATAATCGAGATTGCGAATGTTTTGAGCGGTACGTTTGTACGTGATATTTCCAGTGTTGGTCGCATTATTTACTTGCAATAAACTTGAATTGTTTTCGATGATAAAGTTACCGGTAGGTTCAACTTTTACCCAATCGGTAACTGTAACTGAATTTGCAGGTTGAATGGTTAAGGTCGCTCCATTTTTTACGGTAAGGTTTCCAGCCAATCCATTGTAGCCGTTTCCGGAGATTATTGGGTTGTTGGCCGTAACCGGAATTACTACACAATCGGTATTGTTGGGAACGCCTACTGGAGTCCAGTTGGTTGCAGTGTTCCAATTTGTACTCACTGATCCATTCCAGTTTTTTCCATTGTTTACCGTAACGGTCGTGTAATCGGTTTTGGTCATGGTGGTACCATCGCAAAATGTATAGACTACTTTGGCCGTATAGTCAGTGGTTGCAGATGGACAAACGTTTAACACACTTGACGTTCCTAATACTGGGCCAGTGGCAGTTGTCCCTTCATACCAGGCTAAGGTTGTTAAGCTCGGTCCTGCAGGAGTAAAGCGCCATGCTTCATTTGTTACATTCCAATTGGCATCTAGACCGTTACGCGCAGGAGCTACAATAGCCTGAGTACCGGTGCTGTTTTGAATTCCAATTATGGCATTTCCATCATTCCAAGTAGCACAAGTGGTTTTTGTTTTAACATAGACATCAATTACATTGGTATTTTCATACAATACAATCATACCCGTGTACAAACTGCTGTTGCAAGCTGCAGAAAACATAGGGATGTCATTCCATGAGGCGATTAGAGCTCTACAACCTGAATTTAAGGTAATCAGTTCCCAACCAATTTCACCACCTACACTTGGATCTATATCATGGTAAACTCCAAAAATAGTATTCAAAAACAAGGTGTTGTTTGGTAAATTGTTTGCAAATGACCAGGTGCTGTAACCGCCCGGTGCATTGTTGGTTAAATCAAAAGACAGAACGCCATTTGATCCAATGGTGCATTGTGAATAATTATTGCCGTAATAACAGAAATTAAAAGGCAAATTGATAGCAGATGACCACCTGTCGTCAACATTCACACTCACGGGATTTTTTAAACAACTAAATTGGTAGGGGGGTGCATAAGGGATAGAGGCCACCGTATAGGTGGTTGTTTGTTTCATGTCAAGGAAGGTGGCTTCCAAATCAACACAAGAAGAGGCGGTACAACTTATAGGTGTTGGGTCTGCACCACCTAAGCTCAAACCTCCAGATATTACAGAAGGGCAGGTTAAAGTAGTAGTCCCTAAACTATTTCCTACAGCACAATTGGGTTGCGACCAATAGGTAGCTCCTACCCATACTCCTACGCCTAAAGCGCCACCACAGTTGGAACGAATCCAAATGTAGTAAGTGGTTAAGGGTGTTAAACCGGTTAAGCTTAAGCTGGTTACACCTGCTGCCAAACTTCCGGTAGGTGTAGCTGCTGGTCCTGGTGAAACCGATGAGGTGCTGAGGTAATATTGATAACCACTAGCCGGCGCAGGACTTGGAGCAGTCCATGTAATGGTTGATGCCGTTTGTGAAATGACGTTAACAGTAATAAACGTTGGATTTCCTGAACAAGGTGGTGGTGACAATACTGTAAGGGTATAATCTTCTGTTTCCCCATAAGTAATCGTTCCACAAGCAGTTGGATTAGTATTCAAATAATCGGCACGAATACGCATGCGGTGATTGCCAACAGCTGTTGTTCCTGGAATTGTAAATGATCCTGTAGCAGTTGCCACCCATCCATTACTTGCGTAGACCAATTCACCAATATCATTAAAATCCATATCGTCATTCCAGTCAACCCAAATGTTAAACCCAAATGTGCCGCCTACAAATGAACTGGAGAAATTGACGGTGCCAAAATTTTGCTGACTTACTGCCATCGCAGTAAAATTTCCGTAACCATTCGCAGACAAGGTGGTGCCATTGTTGGTAATGTTGGCTGCTCCTCCTGTGGTAGAAAAGTCTGAAATATAATAGCCTGTAGCCGTCGAAATCGAGGGGCAATAGCCAGTCGAAAACATGTCATAAGCCGACCAGCCACTAAAGTTTCCGCCTCCGCAATTGCTACGCACAAATACATAATACACCGTGTTTGGCGTCAAGCCTGTGAGAGGAATTGAAGTAGCGGTTGTAGCTGTTCCCGCACCAGTTGGAGCAGTACTGCTGGTGCTGAAAAAATATTCATACCCTACAGTTGGTGCAGGAATTAAAGCGGTCCAATTAATTGTGGCTGAAGTTGTTGTGATAGCCGTGGTAGGATTTATGGTTGGCACAACGCAAGTAGGCGAGGTAGCACAAATCCCAAAAGTTCCATTGTTGTCGTTGCTGTACTCCCAAAAGCGAATGTATACGGTAGTTCCTGGCGTTAAACCCGTTGCTGTAAGAGTTGGCATTAAGCCATTGGCACTGCTGTCGTCGTCACATTGCAACAATGTCAGTGCGCCACACGTACCGGTGTAGAAGGCCATTCCTCCGTCGGTAATTACGCCTGTTTGGGTATCCACTGTCAAGATTCCGGTGAAGGGAACTACGGCACTAAACCAAATATCGCCTCCACTGTAACTGGCACAACCAGGAGCAGGTATACCCGCGCTGGCCGTGTTTGCAGCGTTGGAATAGGTAGTGTAATTGCAAGCTGAACTAACTGTAAGTGGAATCGCATTGACACATTCGTCACCCAAAATTGGTGCAGGCGCTGCAGAGGTGAGTGAAATATTATCTACTGCGGCTGGCGGTTGAGTTCCTCCACTATTGTTATTACTCCACTCAAACACTAAACGGCAAGTAGTTCCTGCATAGGCCGCCGGAATAGTATAAGTTGCATTTGCCCAGGTGTTTTGACCACTAAAATTGGCTCCCAATTGAACTACACCTGTAGGCGCAACCCCTGCAGCGGCAAGCGCAGTTCCATACACTGGAGTTGTTGTAGAAGGAATGAGGTACACACGCATTTTGTCACGTGCAGCATCTCCATTTGCGATCCAACTGAAGGATAAATTAATGATTGTTTCACCAGCAGGCACGGTAAAGTTGCGGTAAATATGTGAAACACGTGTGGCATTAATGGTGAAAGCATGAGTAGGGGGAACTCCTGCAGTATTATTTGTGATATAAGCAGCATAGGTACCAGAAAAACCTGAAGTAGCACCTGAATCACAAGTCCATTGATTTTGGGTAGCTGTTCCGGTAGTGGCAGTCCAGCCATTAGCAGCAAACGTATTTCCCAATTCAAATCCACCGGCGCCGGCAGGAGAAATAAGGGTGGTTTGTGCGTAAAGGGAAATATTGGTTATACAAATCACAAGTAAATAAAAGAACCTTTTACATGCTTGGAAGGGATTAGTTTTATCTATTTTTGATACCATATATATGAGATGTTTTTTGCTAATTTGTTGTAAAATTACACCATAAGTTACCAAATGATTTTTTTATTCGATAACTAGCATAAAAAATCGTTAAAATTCACAATTGTTTAAGCAATTTGAAACAAATGATTTGTAAACGTTAGACTAATTACCTTGAACCAAAATATTATTTTCAATAACAATCCTGTTACGCTTTCCATAAAACGTGAGGATTTATTGCATCCCTACATTTCCGGCAATAAATTACGAAAATTAAAATACAACATTACCACAGCACAAGAGCAAAATCAAACCCAATTACTCACTTTTGGTGGTGCCTTTTCCAACCATATTGTGGCCGTAGCTTCGGCAGGAAAAGAGTTTGGTTTCCAGACTATTGGCGTAATTCGAGGCGAAGAATTGGCTACGCAAATAGATGACAATCCCAGCCTAAAATTTGCCCAAGCATGCGGCATGATATTGGAGTTTGTCAGTCGGGAACAATACCGGAATAAATACGAAAAAAGCGCTCTAGAATTTTGGCAAAAAAAGTACGGTGAATTTTATCTTTTACCCGAAGGAGGCAGCAATCCATTAGCAGTAAAAGGCTGCGAAGAAATCCTCACGGAAGCCGATGAAGTCTTTGACTACATTTGTTGTGCAGTAGGAACGGGAGGTACAATTGCGGGGCTGATCAATAGCGCTCAACCGCATCAAAAAATAATTGGTTTTCCGGCCTTAAAGGGTGATTTTTTCCCAGAAGATATTCGTAAATTTACCGCCAATAAAATGGGAGAATTCATTACCGATTATCATTTTGGAGGATACGGAAAAGTAACTCCCCAACTGATTCAATTTTTAAACGATTTTCATGACCAACACCACATTCCTTTAGATCCGATTTATACTGGAAAAATGGTTTTTGGCGTTATGGACTTGATAGAAAAAAATTATTTTAAAAAAGGAAGCAATATTTTACTGATTCACACGGGTGGATTACAAGGAATTCGAGGTATAAACAAGATTTTAAGTCAAAAAAATCAACCGCAAATCACGTACTATGAATAACAAAATTGGGTTACTGATATTGGTTTTTTTTCTCTACAGCTGTGGTTCAAATCGATCGATTGTTCGCGTTAGTGTGCCCGCTTCCAAACGAGTAGTGGTTCAGGTAAACAAGAAGAAAACTTCGCCGCCCAAAAAGCAAGCCGCTATGCCTAAGGAAACAAAAACCGCTCAAACCTCAAATCCAGTTGTAATTGAGCAACGCTATGAGGCGGCTATTGAACAAAATAAATCGAGTGACAATTCAACTGTGGTGTCTAAATCTGAAATTTTGGAGGCCACCACGAAAGTAAAGGTAACTACCGAAATGGTATTGGCTTACATCGATCAATTCGACGAAATCGCCAAAAGTAACATGAAACAATACGGCATTCCCGCTAGTATTATCTTGGGTCAGGGTATATTAGAATCAGGTGCAGGAACAGGTCCTTTGAGCGTTTTGGCCAACAACCATTTTGGGATCAAATGCCACAAAGAATGGACTGGACCTAGCGTAAAATATGACGACGATGCCGCCCAAGAGTGTTTTAGAAAGTACGAGCAATCCAACCAATCCTACCAAGACCACGCCTTGTTTTTAACATCAAGACCACGCTACAAAGGATTATTTGAATTAGAAAAAGGCGACTACAAGCAATGGGCCTTGGGTTTAAAAGCGGCAGGTTATGCCACCGATCCCAAATACCCAGAAAAACTCACCGGCATAATTGAGCGTTACCAATTACAAAAATACGATGCCGAGGTCTTGGGTATTGATTATGTGCCAACCAATGTGACAACCCCTTCATCAGCGCTAGTCCAAGCAGGAAATACAAACACCTATACCGTAATGCCCGGTGACACTTTGTATTCGATTTCTAAAAAATTCAATTTGAGTGTCGATGAGTTGCGCGCCGTAAATGGCTTGACAGACAACACACTTTCAATTGGACAGACATTACAAATAAACTAATACCATGTTATACCAACGCAGCAGTCAATTATTCGCCGAAGCCGAACAAGTTATTCCTGGTGGAGTAAATTCTCCCGTTCGTGCATTTAAATCAGTGGGGGGAACGCCTATTTTTATTGCCAAAGCAAAAGGGGCCTATTTGTATGACGAAGATGGAAATCGCTACATCGATTACATCAATTCATGGGGACCTATGATCTTAGGCCATGCCTACCAGCCCGTGGTAGATTCGGTAACTCAGCGTGCTGCTTTGGGAACTTCTTTTGGAGCGCCCACGGCTTTAGAAACCGAGATTGCCAAATTAGCCGTTTCTATGGTGCCCAATATAGATAAAATAAGATTTGTCAATTCGGGAACCGAAGCTTGTATGAGTGCCATTCGATTGGCTCGCGGATTTACTTCCAAACATAAAATCATCAAGTTTGCAGGGTGTTACCACGGCCATTCCGATTCGTTTTTAATTCAAGCGGGAAGTGGCGCAGTCACCTTTGGATCGCCCAACAGCCCAGGTGTAACTCCGGGAACGGCTCAAGATACTTTGTTGGCGCATTACAATAATATAGCACAAGTTGAACACTTGTTTGTTGCTAATCTCAATGAAATTGCTGCCATCATTGTAGAACCGGTGGCCGGAAACATGGGTTGTATACCTCCAGCGCCGGGATTTTTAGAAGGACTTAGAGCGCTTTGCGATCAGCATAACGCCCTTCTTATTTTTGACGAAGTGATGACTGGCTTCCGATTGGCTAAAGGCGGTGTCCAAGAATTATATGGTGTGCAAGCCGATATTGTCACCTTTGGAAAAGTAATTGGTGGAGGATTGCCTGTAGGTGCCTTTGCTGCACGTGCTGAAATCATGAATTATTTAGCGCCTCTTGGACCGGTATACCAAGCTGGAACCTTGTCGGGAAATCCGCTAGCCATGGCTGCAGGTTTAACCATGCTCCAAGCGATTAATTCAGATACGGGTTTGTTTGCGCGTTTGGAACAAAAAACAAATTACCTTGCCGATGGGATTGATAAAGCGTTAACCAAACACCAACTTGATTTTACCATTAATAAAGTGGGATCCATGATTTCGGTGCACTTTGATGCATCACCTGTGGTAGATTTTGCCTCTGCCGCAAAAGGCGATACACCCAGATTCAAACAGTTCTTTCACGGCTTGTTAAATGAGGGTATTTATATTGCGCCTTCGGCTTACGAATCATGGTTTATTACCGATGCACTGAGCTATGATGATTTAGATCACACGATAGCAGCAGTTCAAAAAGTTGCATCAACGTTATAGACATAAAAAAAGCACCCATTTAGGTGCTTTTTTTTTGATTTAATTTGAGCTATACATTAGTTAGCTAGTTGTTTCAAGATTGAAGGGTATTTGGCAAGTTCTTTGCGTTGCTCTTCAGATAATCCAGCCATCAATTTATTTTCAAAAATCTTTGAAATATTTTCTTTCTCGGCAGCGGTTAATTTTGGATTAGCTAACGCATCGTGCTTCATAACCATTAAGGAATACAAGTCTTTTTTAAGGTTTTCAGCAACGGTAACTTTTGAAACTAAAGCAGCAATGTCTTTTTTTGCAGCTTCATCCGAACTCATTTTCATGTCTTGTGCCGATGCATTCAACACAAATGCAAAAAATACCACAACGAGAGAAATAACTTTTTTCATAACACTTTAATTTTTAGTTTATCGCCCAAATCTAATTGATTTTTTTTGAAGTGACAAAATATTTTTTTTGAGGATTTAATTTTCGTGCGGAGTTCTTTTTTGCATCCGCTCTTTGCGTTTGTTTTTTTGATCTGTTTTGATTTGCTTCCAGGTTTCAAATTGAGCAGCAGTTAGAATTTTTTTCATTTGTACTTCGTGAGCTTGTTCTTGTGCTTCCCGGTTTTTTTTCAGCTGTTGACGAGCTGCTGGATCTAGTTTATGGAGACTGTCTTTTTTTGCCGCTCTTTCGGCACGCTTGAGAGCTGCTTTTTGATGTTGTTCAGTCATGATTTTTCGAATTTCAGCCGTTTGATTGTCATTCAAATCCAATTCAATCTTCATTCTAGAAACTTGGATTTCTACTTTTTTTTCAGGAGACAAATCGTTGGTTTTAGTTCTTTTTTCTTGTGCAAAGCTTACTGCAGTCAACAGTAAAACAGTTGCGAGTAACATCTTTTTCATGGGATTTATTTTAAGGTTCCCTACTAGGAACAACCAAAGTTGATTTGGTTTAATTGCCCGTTTAATTTAATTCAGCACTACTGTTTTGTTTTCGCCGTCCACCACTACTTTGGTGAGTCCGTGTTTGGCCAAACCTTTCATGGCGGCATCCCATTTTTTGCCGCTCAATTGCGATTTTTCTTTTAGGCTTCCGAGTGCTTGGTTATTTTCGGATTTCAATAAACTGATAATCAACTTTTCATCTTCTGATAGTTCGAGCTGTTTTTTCTCCGGACGCATTTGCGGGAAAAACAACACTTCTTGTATCGAAGGATTGTTGGTCAAGAACATGATCAATCGGTCCATTCCAATTCCTAAACCAGATGTTGGTGGCATTCCATATTCGAGGGCACGCAAGAAATCTTCGTCAATGATGCCGTTGGCTTCGTCATCGCCTTTGGCCGCCAACGCCATTTGGGCTTCAAAGCGCTTGCGTTGGTCAATGGGGTCGTTTAATTCAGAATAGGCATTGGCGATTTCTTTGCCGCACACCATCAACTCAAAACGCTCGGTCAACTCCGGATTGTCGCGGTGTGATTTACACAAGGGCGACATTTCTTTGGGGTAATCGGTAATGAACGTGGGTTGAATGAAATTGCCTTCGCATTTTTCGCCAAAAATTTCATCAATCAATTTGCCTTTACCCATGGTTTCGTTTACCTCAATGCCCATAGATTTGGCGGCGGCAAACAATTCTTCTTCTGATTTTCCTGTGATGTCAAAGCCGGTAAATTGTTTGATGGCATCGGTCATGGTTACGCGGGCATAAGGCGCTTTGAAATTAATTTGGTGTTCGCCAAATGTTGCTTCAGTCGTGCCATTTACTTGCAACGCACAATATTCCAATAAATTTTCGGTCATGTTCATCATCCAGTTGTAGTCTTTGTAGGCTACATAAATTTCCATGGCGGTAAATTCTGGATTGTGTGTTCGGTCCATTCCTTCGTTTCGGAAGTTTTTGGAGAATTCATATACGCCGTCAAATCCTCCCACGATCAATCGTTTCAGGTAGAGCTCGTTGGCAATACGCATATATAATGGAATGTCTAAGCTGTTGTGGTGCGTGATAAACGGACGAGCCGCTGCACCTCCTGGTATCGATTGCAAAACAGGTGTCTCCACTTCCATATAACCCGCCTCATTAAAGAAATTTCGCATGGCGGTAAACAGTTTATTTCGTTTTTGGAAAACTGCTTTCACCTGTGGATTCACCACCAAATCTACGTAGCGCATGCGGTAACGCAACTCGGCATCGGTAAAGGCGTCATATACATTTCCGGCTTCGTCGGTTTTGGGCAAAGGCAATGGACGTAGTGTTTTACTTAAAAAAGTGTACTGATCCACTCGGATACATTTGGCACCTACTTGGGTGGTAAATAAAGTGCCTTCTACACCAATAAAATCCCCCAAGTCGGTCAATTTTTTGAACACTTGGTTGTAGGTAGTTTTATCTTCATCCGGACACATCATGTCGCGGTTCAAATACAATTGAATGCGGCCTTCGCTGTCTTGTAATTCGGCAAAACAGGCTTTTCCTTGGTCTCTCACGCTCATCAAACGTCCGGCAACAATCACTTTTTTGCCTTCTTCAAACTGCTCCTTGATTTGCTTCGAGGAATGATTCACAGGAAATAATTGAGCAGGGTAGGGGTTAACTCCCAATTCGCGCAAGGCATTGAGTTTGTCTCTTCGGATGATTTCTTGTTCGGAAAGTTGCATAGTCTTGTTTTTGAGCGACCAAAGATAGCGATAATTTAAAAATGACCCAATCGTAAAATCAGTATGCCGATTGTCTGATTTTATTTGTTAAATCATTGAAATGGGATGTGCAATAGCTAGCTAAACTTTGTACTTTTGTGGCTCAGTAATTGACATGAACAAAGTAGTCGAAATACAAGAACTAGGTTGGCAAGATTACCCAAAAGCTTGGGACTATCAAGAGCAATTGTTTCAAAAAATTGTGGCTATCAAATTGGCTAACCGCACCGCCGAATGGCCGGAGCCAACACCTAATTATTTACTTTGGGTTACTCATCCACACGTATATACGATGGGCAAAAGCGGTTCGATGGATAATTTGTTGTTGTCTGAAGCGCAATTGGCACAAAAAGGCGCTTCGTTTTATAAAATAAACCGAGGTGGCGACATCACCTATCATGGCCCTGGTCAAGTGGTGGCTTATCCCATTTTGGATTTAGAAAATTTCTTTACCGATATTCATCAATACCTGCGTTACCTGGAAGAAGCCATTATTTTAACTCTTCAAGAATATGGGCTCGAAGCTACACGAAGCGAAGGGGAAACCGGCGTTTGGTTGGGTGTGGGCACTCCCTTTGCTCGAAAAATTTGTGCCATGGGTGTACGGGCTTCGCGCTGGGTAACCATGCACGGATTGGCTTTGAATGTGAATGTGGATTTGGGTTACTTTGACCACATTATTCCCTGTGGCATCAAAGGAAAAGCAGTCACTTCTTTACACGTAGAGCTTGGCGTCAAAAAGGTAGATGAAACCGAAGTAAAACAAAAAATAGCCAAACATTTTCAAGCACTCTTCGCTTGTGAATATCCAAATTAAAGTTCTAACTTTAATTGTTCGGGCAATAACCTAAAACTTTGTCGATGGTATGTACAACTGCCATATTTTCGGATCGCTTCCCGGTGTTCAAGGGTAGGGTATCCTTTGTTTTTATTCCAATGGTACATTGGGAATTCCTCGTGCAATTGTTCCATGTAGTCGTCACGGTAGGTTTTGGCTAATATAGAGGCAGCGGCAATACTCAAATATGTTGCATCTCCTTTTACAATAGTTTGGTGCGGGATATTGGCTACCGGTTTAAATCGGTTGCCGTCTACTATAATATAGGTAGGAGTAGGTTGAAGTGCAATCAAACTTTGTTGCATTGCTTTGATCGATGCATTCAAAATATTGATTTCGTCAATGATATGATGGTCTAAATGGGTGACTTTGAAATCAATTGCTTCGGCTTCCAAAATGGGACGCAATATTTTTCTTTTTTTCTCGGAAACCTGTTTGGAATCATTGAGTAGTGGATGGTAAAAATCAGCCGGAAGTAAAATGGCTGCTGCGGTAACGGGTCCGGCCAAGCAACCTCTCCCAGCCTCGTCGGTGCCGGCTTCGTAAAGAGTGTTGGAATAGTTAGCAGACAGCATTGTTTGTGAATACGTTAAAAGAATTTCAAAAATACTGCATTTTTCTCAGTCAGTAAGGAATTAATTTTCAATCATTCCCGCATTTTGTGTTTTTTTTAACTTTCGATGTAAGGCTTATTGTCTATATATATTTGCTTTTTTAATATTTAATTAAGAAGTTTGCCGAATAACTAACTCAAACTAACTTTTTATGAGATCTAAGTTCAAATGGATTTATATGCTTTTACTAGCATTAACGATGCAGTTCTCGTTTGCTCAAGAGAAAACTGTAACCGGTGTTGTTTCGGACGAAACAGGACCATTACCTGGCGCAAATATTGTTGTAAAAGGCACTAAAAAAGGTACTCAAACGGATGTTGACGGAAAATATTCCATCAAAGCCAAACAAGGAGAAGTACTGGTTTTTTCATTTATTGGATTGTCTGACATGTCTATCACTGTTGGATCTTCTAATGTGGTTAATGCTAAAATGAAATCCGGTTCAGGAGTTGAATTGGGCGAAGTTGTTGTAACATCTCAAGGTATCAAAAAAGAGAAAAAAGCGTTAGGATATGCGGTAACAACCATCAAAGCAGAAGATTTTGCTTCCAAACCCTCTACCGATGTGGCTCGTGCCTTAACCGGAAAAGCTACTGGAGTAAATATTCAACAAACCAGTGGTTTGTCAGGATCTGGAACCAACATCATTATTCGTGGATATTCTTCTATTACAGGAAGTAACCAACCTTTATTTGTGGTAGATGGTGTGCCTTTTAACTCAGATACAAACAGTGATGGAAACTTTTTAGAAGGGTCTACCAATGCCTCTAGCCGTTTCTTGGATTTGGATCCAAACAGCATTGAGAGCATCAGTATCTTAAAGGGATTGAGTGCTACTACTTTGTATGGATCTTCGGGTAGAAATGGGGTTATCTTAATTACAACCAAATCGGGTAATACCAAAGACTTGAACAAAAAAATGGAAGTTAATTTCTCACAATCCATGTATATGACACAAATTGCCTCCTTGCCAGACTACCAAGACAGTTATGGTATGGGGTTTGACAATAATTTTGTGACTGCATTCTCTAACTGGGGTCCTGCATTTGGAACGCAAGGAACACAAGGAATTTTAGCCGATGGATCAGTAACGCATCCCTATGCGTATTATGGTTCTACTGTTTTTCCACAATTCTTCAATAATCCCGGTGAATTGAACGAAACGCCTAAAACGGTTGCCTACAAACCTTATAATAATGTTAAGCCATTTTTTACTACAGGTACAGTAAATACTACCTCTGTAAGTATTGGTGGCCGTGCTGAAAATACCGCTTACAACTTAAGTGTTGGACATACAAGAGATGAAGGATTTGTTGAAAACAATACCTATCAACGTTTAAACCTTAGTACAGGTGGTAGAACAAAATTATCAAATGGTTTTACCTTAAGTACAACAATGAACTATGTGCGCACAGAGAAAACATCACCGCCAACTGCTGCTGGTTTTGGTTCAAACGCAGCTGCGCCATCTGTTTTCGCTAATATTTTGTATACACCTCGAAGCTTAGATTTGTTTGGATTGCCATTTGAGAATCCAAATACTCGTGCTTCTGTAAATTACAGAACAGATATTCCAAATCCAAGATGGACGTTAAGAAACTCAAGTGATAATGAATCTGTTCGTCGTTTCTTTGGAAACTACACAGCCACTTATGAAGTTAATTCTTGGTCAAATTTATCCTACAGATTGGCTTTAGATAACTATACTCAAAACAAGAAATACTACATCAATAAAGGTAACGGTCAACCATTTGACAACGATGGTTTCTTGAGAACAACGGTTCGTGAGAGTACGATCTTTGATCATACTTTAAGTTATAACTTTGACACCAAAATTGATGCCGACAAAAACTGGAACATCGATGGTACGTTAGGTTTTAACCCAAGACAAGAAAACAAAAAATTTGATTACGTGGCCAGTACACTTCAGTTTGTGTATGGGTTGAATGAACATCAAAATTTTGAGAATCACGTTGGGTTTTCACAAAAACAAAACTTTAATATTGTAGGTATGTACGCCAGTACAACAATTGGGTTCAAAAAGTATTTGTATTTGAACTTACAAGGTCGTAACGACGTGTATTCTTCATTACAACCAGCCAATCGTAGTTTGTTTTATCCTTCTGCTTCGGTATCATTTGTGCCAACAGACGCATTTGACTACTTCAAAGGCAATAAATATGTAAACTACGTTAAAATGCGTGTTGGATATGGATCTTCTGCAGGTTTCCCTGATCCCTACAAAACAAGAATTGGATTGAATACCAATACAAGAGCCTTTTTACAAAGTGACGGTACAGCGATTAATACCATCTCTCCAAGCAACGAATTGGGTAACTTGAATCTTAAACCAGAGTTAGTAAAAGAGCTTGAGTTTGGTTTAGATGGAAAATTCATTGACAATAGAATTGGAGTTGATTTGTCTATCTATAACAAAATTTCTACCAATTTGATTGTTGAACGTGACTTGGATCCATCAACAGGATACGATTTTACCACAGACAACGTGGCGCAAGTAAGTAACAAAGGGATTGAGTTGGGTGTAAATATGTCTTTGATTCGCTCAAAAACAAATGGACTTACTTGGGACATTACTACAAACTTTACCAAAAACCGTAATTATGTTGATGCTTTAGGTTTAGGTGATGTAAAACAATTGGCCTTTGCCGGATTTACCAACTTGGGTAACTTCGCTATTGAAGGAAGACCTTTTGGGGTAATCATGGGAGGTGCTATTTTGCGTGATGCCAACGGAAACTACGTGGTAGGTTCAGATGGAAATTATGTAGAAGACTCTGAGTTAAGAGAAATTGGAGATCCAAATGCCGATTGGAGATCAACGGTTATCAATGAGATTTCGTACAAGAACATCACGTTTGGTTTCCAATTGGAGTACCAAAAAGGAGGGGATATTTACTCTACTACTGCCGCGGCCTTATTGTCACGTGGTTTAACCAAAGACACTGATTTTGATCGTACGGGTACATTTGTATTGCCAGGGGTTAATGTGAATGGAAATGTAAATACAACACAAATTGGTGTAACCCAATATGGTTTTAATAATTCTGGTTTTTTTATTCCAGAACAAGCGGTTTACGATGCAACCAATTTGAGATTACGTGAAATTTCTTTGTCGTATTCTGTTCCTAAGAAGTTGTTAGAGAAAACACCATTTGGTGCAATTACGATGTCTGTTGTAGGGCAAAACTTATGGTTTAACGCCTTCAACTTCCCAACCCATTTAAATTTCGATCCAGAAGTATTGAGTTTAGGTGTGGGTAATGGTCAAGGTTTTGATTATTTAACTGGACCTACGGCTAAACGTTTTGGTTTCAACTTTAACTTAACATTCTAATTAATTATGAAACGATATACAATATTTTATAAAGTGTTTCTTCTTGCTGCTGTGTTTTTTGCCAGTAGTTGCGAAACGGTTGATTTGGAACAAACAGAAAATCCAAGTGCTGTAAACCCTGATTTGTTGGATCCAACTTTTGCCTTCAATTATGTGCAATTGCAGTTGCCAGGTTTTGTGAATTCTACCAATGGATTTACACAAGGCATTACACGTCAGATGGCTATGACAGGTGGAAGCACCTATGATAATGCCTATGCGCCAGTAAACTTTAATGGTCACTGGAGTACAGCTTACAATTTGTTGAATGCCATTAAAGTAATGGAGCCAAAAGCTGTAGAGCGCAATCAAAATTACATTTTAGGTGCGTCAAAAGTTATTCGTTGCTATGTTTTGATGACCTTGGTTGATGTATATGGTGATATTCCTTACTCTGAATCATTACAAGGTAGTGCTAACATTACCCCTAATTTTGATTCAAGTGCTGCAGTATATGACGGTATTTTAACCGAGTTAGATCAAGCAATTGCTACTTTGCAATTAACAAACAATGGTTCGGTTACTGATTTATACTATACTTCTAAGGAAAAATGGATTACGTTGGCTAATACATTGAAACTTAAAATGTATAACAATTGTAATTTATTAACCACCATCGGGACGCGTAATGTAGCATCAGAAATGAATGCCATTATTGCAGCCGATGATTATATTGATACTCCTGCTGAAGACTTTGTGTTCAAATATGGTTCTTCTAGACAAAATCCAAATACCAGACACCCGATGTACAATGACCAATATGAATTGGGTGGTGGAGCATATCTTGGAAACTACATTATGTGGGCAATGACTACTGAGAAATTGGCTACCACAGCGTTTCCAAATACCATAGATGAGCCAGGTGATCCACGTGTTAATTTCTACTTCTACAGACAAGACGCTAATCCAGGAAATGATGACAATTTTGTGTTACCAGGAAGAACGCGTCCAGAACATTATAACGAAACAAGATATAGCTCATTCTATAGCACTAGTATTGGTGCTTGTTACACTGTTTCCAATTGGATTGGTGGAGCATTGCCGGCTAACGGATTTTGGGGAAGAGACCATGCCAATAATTCAGGTATTCCTCAAGATAATGACAAAAGAACGGTTGCCGGTGTTTACCCTATTGGAGGAGCCTATGGTGCAGCTGGTTCTGTACAAACACAAGGAACAAAAGGTGCTAAAGGAGCAGGTATTATGCCTATCGTGTTGTCATCTTGGGTGCGTTTCATGAAAGCAGAAGCCATGTTAAAAGGTATTATTTCAGGTGATGCCAAAGCAGAAATGTTGGCTGCGATAGGACAGTCTATCGACAAAACAACTACTGTTATTCCTGTAACTCCTGCATTAACTGCAGCTGATATAGCCGATATTAGTGTAAAAAAACAAAAGTATTTGGATTACATCTCAACTACCTATGACGGTTTGAATGACGCTAGAAAACTAGAATTGCTAATCAAAGAGTATTACATAGCTACTTGGGGTAATGGTATAGAGCCATACAACAACTATAGAAGAACAGGTTATCCAAGCAATTTTCAGCCTACCTTAGAGCCTAATGCTGGTGTGTTTTACAACTGCGCCTTTTATGCTGGAAACTGTGTAAATAATAACCCAAATGCTCCAGCAAACGATCGAGCTAGAAAAGTTTTTTGGGCAGTTCCAAACACAAAAGTTTTACATTAATCTAACTAATACTAACTACGATGATAAAGAAAATATTTTTTTTGGTTTTACTTGCCTTTGCTTTCCAATCTTGTGAAAAAGATGAAAGCTTAGATCCAAGAGCGCAGTTAATTCCAGGATTGTATGCAAGACTGGATATAACAAGTAAAGTAATCAAATCATATGATGTTGAAAACTCTTATTTTGGTGGATTATTGACGAGTCCTTCAGGTAAAATTGTGAAATACAACTTGTATGTAAAAAGAAGAAATGGTTTTGGTGTAGCTTCAGATTATGCCTTAGTTAGAACAATTACTTCTTTTCCTCATGACTTGAAAATTAAAATAGCGGATATTGCAACTGCTCTTAATGTTCCTGCTTCTACTTTGGCTTTTGGAGATGAGTATTATTTTTATGCTGAATCTTTTGATGCAAACGGTACGAGAGCGGATTACTATAACTTATCTGCAACAGTTCAAGGAGCGCCAGGAATGAAACAAGCCTATCGTTTTAGAACTACAAGTCAAAATGAAGACTTTTTTAACAACCCTGCTAACTTAGCAGAGTATGACAATTATGTAAACCCTTAATTTTTTTTAAAATGAGAAAAATAAATTTAAAATCAGCTTTATATCTTTTCGGGTTTGCTTTGTTGGCAACAACAATTACTTCGTGCAGCAAAGGTGAAGTTTTCACAGGAAGCCCTGTAGATACAAACCTCGATTTCGTAACCTTGCAAGGTTCAATTACTACACCTGATGTGGATGTGGTAGCCAATCAATCATTTCCTGTAACGATCTCTTTGGGAACAGTTACTTTTCCAATGGATGTGAGTGTTGAAGCCATTGCTTTTTTACCAAATCTAAACAAAAGATCACGCAAAGCTTTTATCATTCCTGCAGGTGAATCCTCTATTACGTCTACTATGATTGCTCCATCTGGTGATGCAACTTCAACGTTGCCTTTCAATTTGGATATGAAATTGTATTTATCGGCGATCACAACTGCGCCAGATGTAATTCCTAAAGGCTTTGTGGGTAAACAATATTCAATTGTTTCCGATACTATATTTTTAGGATACGGTGATACTAGCGTTCCTGGGGTAAATTCAAAAAGATGCGGTATCCGTTTTGATTTTCAAGGGCCTTACAGTGGCGCTGGAACTGATTTCAACAATCTAAACATTGTATTGAAAAAGAATGGTGTAGCGACAACTTCTCAATCATCTATGCAGGGTGTGTCACCACTAGCCAGTTCAACAAGACCTCTTTTTGGTACACTAACCAATGCTGGAAGATATGAATCTATATTTTTCCTTGATACTAATCAAGCAGGAGTGTTATCGTGTGCCTCTCAATCAGACTACGATAATAAAATCTATACTGTAAAAACACCTAACAGCAACGTACAGTCAAATGACAGACCACATGGATTTAAAGTTGGAGATGTCGTTAGCATTAATTCTGTTGCTGGTTCATCTGTAACTATGCCAATTACTGTTGAAATTACAGCTGTGCCAGATGCTTACAGCTATAAATTTGTTTATACCGGAGATCCGCTATTTAGCGCTTTTGTGTCGCCTACTACAACTTATGCTGTAGATATGTCAAGTTATACAAGCACTGATACCTATGTAATCGAGGTATTTGCTAAAACCCTTGGTGGAAACTCAACAACCGCACCTGCTGTGGATATGCCGTATAAATTTTCTATTCGTTTTCCAGACGAAACTAGTAAAGTATATTCAGGCGTGTTACCCGGTTTAACTATTGGCACAGCGGCTAATGCTGTTCCAAAATTGCAAATCGTTAAAACAACCACTGCCGGAGTTTCATCCTATGTAATCACTCATTTCGAGTAATTGTAATCTTAAAAATTAATTAGATTAAAATGCTTTTTTTTAATCTAATTAATTTTTACTTTTGTTTTCAATCAATTAAAACTCATTCAAATTATGAAAAAATTATTACTTTTTGCTTCCTTTATGGTAGCTTTATCAGCGCAAGCCCAAGATTATTGGACTGAGCAAGCAACTTCTCAACCAGCTGCAAGTACAGGTATGCGAAGTATTTCTATTGTTGATGACAACGTAGCTTGGTTAAGCAATTCTTGTGGAACCACAGGATGTGCAACCATTCGTCGTTATTCAAAAACTACAAATGGTGGAACAGTATGGTCTACTTCTGCTATTGATTTAGGTGCACAAGCGGCCAACCTAGAAATTTCTAACATTTGGGGAGTATCTGCTGATGTAGCTTATGCTGCTGTATTTCCTAAAGCTGCTGGTGTAGTAGGTGGAATTTGGCAAACTACAAATGGTGGAACTACTTGGGTTCGTCAAAATACAGCTTCGTACAACGGTGCTGATGGAGCTTCATTTGCTAACTTAGTTTATTTTTGGGATGCCAACAATGGTGTAACCATGGGAGATCCATCTGAAGGTTCTTTCGAAATTTACACTACCACTAATGGTGGTACAAACTGGGTTCGTGTTCCTGCTGGAAACATTCCTGCTGCTTTAGATGCTGCTGAGTATGGATTAACTAATCAGTATACTGTTACAGGAGATACAATGTGGATTGGAACTACTTTTGGTAGAATTTTAATCTCAACTGATAGAGGATACACTTGGACAGCTGCTATATCTCCTATTCCAGATTTTGGTGGTGGTATTAACGGTTCTGAGGCCGGTGATCTTTCTTTTACAGATTCACAAAATGGTTTATTGCAAACAAGTGATTTCCTTTTGTACAATACTACTGATGGTGGTTTTACATGGAATCCAGTTATTTGGGATGCTAACTTAAGAAACTTTGGTATCTCTGAGATTCCTGGCGTTCCTAATGCTTACATCTCTGTAGGTGAAGATTTAGATGCAGTTCGTGGTTCTTCTTTCACAACAGATGGTGGATTAACTTGGACAAACATCAACGACAATCCAGATGCAAATTATGTAGATGGTGGTGTTGTTTCTTTCTTGAATGCTAATACTGGATTCGCTAGTGGATTTAGTACATCTGCTGCTGTAGGTGGAATCTTTAAATGGAATGGTAATCCTTTGTCAACAGATGCTTTTTCTGCTCAACAAATTGCTACTGCTTCTCCAAACCCAACTACAGGTGTGCTTGAGTTAAGAGGTACAAACATCAGCCAAGTTCTTGTATTTGATGTGTTAGGAAAACAAGTTTTATCTAGCAACTATTCTTCTTTAAACAATGTTACCCTTAATTTAGCTTCATTAAATAATGGTGTGTACATGGTTAAAGTAACAAATGCTACTGGTAACTCTTCTACTATTAAAGTTGTAAAACAATAATTCAATTGTTTACCTCATATTAAAACCACCCATTGGGTGGTTTTTTTGTTTGTATAAGTTTCCTTAATTTATTTTTATTGTCAAACAATTGGTTATTTTTGTCTCATACGAATAATTACATGAGATTTTTATCCCTTTTTATCTTATTTCTTTTTTCTTCAGCAGTTTTTTCTCAAGAGACAACTACGCAAAAAATAAAGAAAAGTCTACTTAAATCTCAAGAACAAAAAGCCAAAGAAAAGTCTGAGAAAGCGCCCATAACTTCCTACCGTATTATTTCCTTGGCCAACGATACTACCTATGTGGATACTTCGCTCACCATAGCCAAAGAATATGCTTTTAATTATTTGCGAAAAGACACCTTTGGTCTTATGCAATTTTTAAACGAGGGCCAAACCTACACAACCTTAAACCACAGTTTACAGCATACTTCTCTTTATCCAGAAATAGGTCTATCCGGAAAACATTTTAATTATTTACAGACACGTGATATTGATTATTATTCTGTCGCTACCCCCTTAACGGAATTGTATTTTAAAACGGTAATGGAACAAGGACAGAGTCTGGACGCTTTTGTGACAGTAAATACCAGTGAGCGGTTTAATTTTTCTATTGCCTACAAAGGGCTCCGATCTTTAGGTAAATACATCAACCAATTGAGTAGTACGGGCAACTTTAGATTTACAACCAATTACCACAATACGTCCAATACTTATTTTCTAAAAGCACATTACACCGGGCAAGATTTTTTAAATGGCGAAAATGGCGGTATTCAAAACCCACTTGATTTTGAATCGCAAGATGGCGCATTTACCCAACGTGAACGTATGTCGGTTTATCTCACAGATGCCAAATCTTTTTTAAAAGGCAGAAGAATATTTGTCGATCATGCGTATCGATTTCGGAAAACAGCTCGCACCTATTTTGCACTTTTTAACCAATTTGAAGCGGAGTCAAAATATTTTGAATACAATCAGCTAACAGTGGGTTCAACATTTGGGAACCTCACGCGAAATCGTTTTGGAGAAAGTTATAAATCAGCTGGAATTAACGATCAATTGGATTACAATAAACTATATGCCAAATTAGGTCTGGCATTTACCCAAAATACCAAAGGCACATTACAGGTCTATGCTGATACCTACCGATACAATTATTTTTACAATACCGTATTGATTTTAAATTCGGCTATAGTGCCAAACAAATTAACGGATGCCATCCATACAATAGGCGCTGATTATGCGCTAAAAAGAAAAGATTGGTCATTGGCTGCACAAATTAAGAACGCAGTTTCTGCACAATCCATACGTGAAGCAAAAGTAGAATGGAAATACCGGTTTTCTACTCAAGCTAAAGCGGCCATTTCCTATGAGAATAATCTAAGTTTGCCTGCGCTAACGTATTCGCTTTTTCAGAGTAGCTATGTCAACTACAATTGGTTTAACAATTTCAAATCTGAACAATCCAACACCCTTCGACTTGCGGCCGATACTAAGTTTGTGAATCTGAAAACACAATTTTCAACATACAAGAACAAGCTGTATTTTTCAGACGACAGTACCAACGATACCATTCAACTTTTGTCGCCAAAACAATATGGGAAAGCCATTTCCTATGTTTCTGTTCAAGCCAATAAAGAATTTAAGTTTTGGAAATTAGCCCTCGATAATACACTCTTGTACCAAGCTGTTGCCCAAGATGATTTGGTGCTCAATCTGCCCAAATGGGTAACAAGAAATTCGTTGTACTATTCTGATTTTGTATTTGAAAAAGCCATGTTTTTGCAAACAGGTGTTACCGTTAACTATTTTACTTCTCATTTTGCAAATGGCTACAACCCGGTATTGGCCGACTTTTTTGTGCAAGAAAAGAAACAAATAGGTAATTTTGCTACCCTAGATTTTTTTGTTAATGCCCGTGTACGCCAAACGCGCATTTTTTTAAAAGCAGAACATATTAATGCGGCTTGGTCGTCCACCAATAGATTTTATAGTGCGCCTGATTATCCGTACCGCGATTTCATCATCCGATTTGGATTGGTTTGGAACTTTTTTAAATAATCAATTTAATCATTCTTATTCCATATGAATTATTCAGAAAATATATTAGGTACAATTGGCAATACTCCTTTGGTACGATTAAACAAAATTACAGCCGAGGTAGATGCACTTGTATTGGCTAAAGTTGAAACGTTTAATCCTGGCAATTCTGTGAAGGATCGTATGGCTGTAAAAATGGTAGAAGATGCAGAGGCAGATGGACGATTAAAACCGGGTGGAACCATTATTGAAGGTACTTCGGGTAATACTGGAATGGGATTGGCCTTGGCAGCAATAGTTAAAGGATATAAACTCATTTGTGTCATCACGGATAAACAATCCAAAGAAAAAATGGATATTTTGCGCGCTGTGGGTGCCAAAGTAGTGGTTTGCCCTACCGATGTTGAGCCAACTGATCCGCGCTCGTATTATTCCGTTTCAAAACGTTTGGGCGAGGAAACACCAAATTCATGGTATGTAAACCAATACGATAATCCCTCAAATGCGGTAGCCCACTACGAGCAAACAGGTCCTGAAATCTGGAAACAAACCGAAGGTAAAATCACTCATTTTGTAGTGGGTGTTGGAACCGGTGGTACGATCTCGGGTACAGCAAAGTATTTAAAAGAACAAAATCCAAACATCAAAATCTGGGGTATTGACACCTATGGATCTGTGTTTAAAAAATACCACGAAACGGGCATTTTTGACGAGAATGAAATCTACTCCTACATCACCGAAGGAATCGGCGAAGATATATTACCCAAAAACGTTGATTTCTCTTTGATCGATGGGTTTACTAAAGTAACCGATAAAGATGCCGCAGTTTACACCCGAAAAATTGCATTAGAAGAAGGGATTTTTGTGGGGAATTCGGCAGGCTCAGCTATAAAAGGCTTGTTGCAACTAAAAGAGCACTTCAAGCCAGACGATGTGGTTGTGGTGTTGTTTCACGATTCGGGAAGCAGGTATGTGGGTAAAATTTTCAACGACGACTGGATGCGCGAACGCGGGTTTTTAGAAGACGAGATTACCAAAGTGGTCGATGTAATTCAAGATCACATACAACACCCATTGATCGTGGTGCGCACCGAAGAGTTGGTTTCACATGCCATTGAACGCATGCGCAAATACAAGATTTCTCAAATTCCGGTTATGGATATTTCAGGTTTTGTGGGCTCATTAGATGAATCAGATTTGTTTAACTTGTATGTTTCCGATATTCATGCTGCGAATAAACCCATCAAAGAAGTAATGGGAAGTCCGTACCCAATTGTAAAAGCCAACACGCCAATTCAGGATGTTACTCCCTTGTTTACAAAACAGAATCAGGCCGTTTTGGTTGAGCTAGATAACGGAAAACACCACATCGTAACCAAATACGATCTTATTGGAT
>Ga0315908_10000765_pt1 | contig 25137 bp, 19 predicted proteins | sample LakEriMetagenome_12_FD_203520 | JGI IMG/M metagenome (GOLD analysis project Ga0315908, IMG submission 203520) | Freshwater fungal communities from buoy surface, Lake Erie, Ohio, United States - Buoy 4 MA124 | ecosystem: Environmental > Aquatic > Freshwater > Lake > Lake biofilm | place: USA...
TCATTGATTTGTTGGGCTGTAAACTAGAAGACATTATCCATGCCTCGGGGAAAACCGGGTTTGGGGTAGAAAACATATTGGCTGCCATTATTGAGAAAATTCCAGCGCCCAAAGGCGATCCGCAAGAACCCTTGCAGGCCTTGATTTTTGATTCGCATTACAATCCGTTTCGCGGAATCGAAGTCATCTTTCGCGTAAAAAATGGCGAAATCAAAAAGGGACAAAAAATAAAATTCATGGCCACCGGCAACGAGTACTTTGCTGACGAAGTAGGGACGTTGAAACTCAACCAAGTGCCAAAAAATAGTATTGGAGCTGGCGATGTGGGCTACTTGATTTCGGGCATCAAAGAAGCCAAAGAAGTAAAAGTGGGCGATACCATTACCGACGCCAAAACACCAACCACCAATATGATTACCGGGTTTGAAGACGTAAAACCCATGGTATTTGCCGGAATTTATCCGGTGGATACCGAAGACTACGAAGAGCTGCGCAACTCGATGGAGAAACTGCAACTCAACGACGCTTCTTTGGTGTTTACCGCAGAAAGTTCGGCCGCCTTGGGCTTTGGATTCCGCTGCGGATTCTTGGGTATGTTGCACATGGAAATTATCCAAGAACGTTTGGAACGTGAGTTCAATATGACTGTAATTACGACAGTGCCCAACGTATCGTATTTGGCCTACACCAAAAAAGATCCCGAAAATGGTTTTGTGGTAAACAACCCCTCCGACTTGCCTGAGCCTTCCCGAATGGACCGTGTGGAAGAACCGTATATCAAAGCGACCATCATTACCAAAGCCGATTTTGTGGGGAACGTAATGTCCTTGTGTATCGAAAAAAGAGGCTTAATCACCAACCAAACCTATTTGACTACCGAGCGGGTTGAGTTGAATTTTGACATGCCGCTGGCCGAAATTGTATTTGATTTTTACGACCGCTTAAAAACGGTTTCCAAAGGCTACGCCTCGTTTGATTATTCGCCCATTGGCATGCGTGCGTCTAAATTGGTGAAACTCGATGTGCTGCTCAACGCCCAATCGGTGGATGCGCTTTCGGCTTTGATTCACGAAGACAACGCCTACAACATTGGGAAAAAAATGTGCGAGAAACTACGCGAATTGATTCCTAGACAACAATTTGATATTCCGATTCAAGCCGCCATTGGCGCCAAAATTATTGCCCGCGAAACCATCAAAGCCCTGCGAAAAGACGTAACGGCCAAGTGTTATGGTGGGGATATTTCGCGTAAACGTAAACTGCTTGAAAAACAGAAAAAAGGTAAAAAACGCATGCGTCAAGTGGGGAATGTAGAAATTCCACAAGAAGCGTTTATGGCCGTATTGAAATTGAATGACTAAAGCGCTATATAATTCCCTCCCATGTTAGAAGATAAATCACCGGCACGCACCAGCCTTTCTCAATTGGGCGAATTTGGCTTAATAGATCACTTGACGAATCAGTTTGAAATTACCCAATCTTCAACGCTAAAAAGCATTGGCGACGATGCTGCCGTATTGGATTTTGCCGACAAAAAAGCAGTCGTTTCGACCGATTTACTGATTGAAGGCGTGCATTTTGATTTGGCCTATATGCCGCTCAAACACTTGGGATACAAAGCCGTGGTAGTCAATGTTTCGGACATCTGCGCCATGAACGCCAAGCCAACCCAAATTACGGTTTCGGTGGCGGTTTCCAATCGATTTCCTTTGGAGGCCTTGGAAGAATTATTTGCCGGAATTAACTTGGCGGCTAAAACGTATAAAGTAGACGTGATAGGTGGCGACACTACTTCTTCTCAAAAAGGATTGATCTTGAGCATCACTGCCATTGGCGAAGCTTCAGCAGAAGAATTGGTGTATAGAAACGGCGCCAAAGTAAATGATTTATTGGTGGTGAGTGGCGATTTGGGTGCCGCCTATATGGGCTTGCAAGTCTTGGAGCGCGAGAAACAAGTGTTTCAGGTGAACCCTCATTCGCAACCCGATTTAGAAGCTTATTCTTACCTCATCGAACGCCAACTCAAGCCCGAAGCAAGAACCGACGTGCGCACCTTGTTGCATGCGTTAGAAATAAAACCAACTTCAATGATTGATGTCTCGGACGGATTGTCGAGCGAGATTTTGCACCTGTGCAAGCAATCGGAAGTGGGCTGTAATTTGTATGAAGATAAATTGCCACTGGATCCGCAGTTGATTTCAGTGTGCGAAGAATTTCAGTTGGACAGTACGACCGTTGCCATCAATGGTGGGGAAGACTACGAGTTACTCTTTACGGTGAAAATGGACGATTTTGACAAGCTAAAAGGCAATCCCAATTTTACTATAATTGGCCATATGGTTGAAGCCGCCGAAGGCATGCACCTCATAACCCGAGCCAATACCAAAATTCCGTTGAAAGCCAGAGGCTGGAATGCCTTGGCCGACTAATTAAATAATTCCTTTGTTTTTGGCTTCTTGCACCAACTCTGCTTCAGAGGCCTGGTTCAAATCAAGTACCGCTTTGATGTTGGTCAGTCGTTTTTCGATGGCTGCTGGAGCCAAAGGAACGTATTGAGAAAGTTCTTTTACACCCACCCCTTTTGATAAATGAAACAACAGTTGTTTGTCAAACACATCCATTTCATTGGAATCAAACTGAATTTGGCTCACCAATTTGACTACGGTTTGGCTGTAGTAATTTTCGTTTTTTAAGATTTTATCAAAAGCCAACAACAACTCGTCAAAGGTCAAATCGTTTTTGATTACGAGCCCATTGGGGTTGATGTTTTTGATGATGGTATTGATCTTGAGCATTTCGGAATGCATGGTGAGCAAGATGATCTTACAAGCAGGCATACGCTCTTTGACCAATAAGGCTAAGTCCTCGCCCGAATGGATTCCTTTTTCTTCATAGGTGGGCATACTCAAATCAAAAAAGGCAATGTCATATTGTGGATTGTCTTCGTTGATAATGGCTTCGTAGCCCGTTTTACAATCTTTGGCTTGGACAACCGTAAACTCGTATACCCCTTTGGTATTATACCCCTTGATGGCATTTTTATAGGCTTCTATAATAAACGGATGGTCATCAACCATCAATACACGAACCAATTGTGCCATAATTTACCTTTGTGAAGTTTAGTCTTGGTAGGGAACAACCACTTTGATTGTTGTTCCAATCCCTTTTTTTGATTCAATTAACACCGTTCCATTGCACGAGGCGGTGCGGCTATAAATGTTTTGCAAACCTATTCCTTTTTTCTTTTTGTTTAACAAAAATCCTACGCCGTCGTCAAAAATTTCTACCCGCACGCCTCCCTCTACCGACAGAAAACTTAAAATGATTGAACTGGCATGGGCGTGTTTGGCAATGTTTTGCATGGATTCCTGCACAATACGATACAAATGGATTTTAACTATACCCGGAAAACGGTCCCAGTTGATTTTTGAATCAAATTCCAAGAAATTTTTAATTTGGGTAGCCTCATATTGTTCCTCCATGTAGGTGGTGATTACATTGACAAAACTCACCGATTTCATGAGAATATCTTTGTTTAAATCATGTGATATGTTTCTAATTTCCTTTTCAACTCCTTGGATTCCCTCGATCAACTCCCTGGATTTTTTGATGTTATCTGCCGTAGGCTGACTGATGAGTCCTGTAAGATTCATGCGTGTTGAGGCCAAACGATTGAGTACACCGTCGTGCAGGTCTTTGGATATGCGTTCTTTTTCGCTGTTGCGGGCGTTGTCAATCTTGTTTTGTTGGGCTAAAAGGAGGTTGTATATTTCTACATTTACTTGCTGTTGTACGTGCTGTAGCCTAAATTCTTTTTGTTTTAGAAGTTGTTTTCCAATTACAAACAATAGAATTAAAATGACGCTAATGATCAAACACACCCAAACAATCCGCGTGTATTGTTCCTCCACGGCCGCTTTTTGTTTGGTAATTTCATCTGTTTCAAAAGCAATTTTTGCAAACTTATTGCGGGATTGCCGTTCTATTTTTTGCATGCTGTCGGTCAGTGATATATACTGACTGCTGTAGGATAAGGCTTTTTTGGGGTTAATTTTAATGAGCTGCTTCAGACACATGAGTTCGTCTTTGGGCGCCTTGAAACTTTTGGAAATGGCGAGCGCCTCTTGGGCATAGCGATTGGCTTTGGGCAAATCGTGAAGAGCGGCATAGTAATAGGAAAGATAGAGACGGTTGAAGTTTTTGCCGAAAACTACATTGTATTTTTTTCTTACTTGATCTGATTTATAAAGTAAGTTAAATGCTGTTTTATATGATTGCTTTGTGAGTAAAGATTTAGCTAAATTATCAATTACTCTTGAATAATTTTCTGGATATTCTATATCCAAGTTTTTGATTTTAGATGCCTTATTAAATTCAATTATAGAGTTATCTATTTGATGTTGGCTAAAAAAATTTATTCCTTTATTGCAATAAGAGAAAGCAACATCATTTTTCCCAAATTCTGATTTATTATCTAATAATATTTTTTCAGCAATGTTAAAATATTCATTTGCTTTTTCAAAATCATCTTGTTCATATGAAATTATACCAAGAGAAGAATAAATTTTAAATTTTTCATAAATTAAATTATATTTTTTAGCGACTACTAAAGCATCAATAAGTGATTTTTCAGCGTTCAAATAATCATTCACATAATATTGAACTAGTGCTTTATTTCTATAAATACTACATAATTTATTCTCTAACCCTAACTCTTTATATATTTTTTCTGTCTTGAGATAGTAATAAAAAGCACTGTCGTTTATACTATTTGTTTCATAATAAATGCCTAACAAATTTAATGACTGTGCAACATGATATTTATTATTACTTTTTTTACTTAATAAAAGAACCTCATTTGTAATTTTTCCAAATTTTTGAATGTCATTAACCGTAAAATAATTCCATGCCAATTCAAAATATAATTCTCTGTTTATAGAATCGTTTTTGTTTGTTTTAATTATTTCATACGCTTTTCGATTATAATAACTTCTTAATTTATAAGGACTCGATCTATTGGCACCTTGGGTTAAATTCTTTTTAACTAAAAATTGATTATTTTCACCAAAACCCTGCTTTCTGTCAGAACAGCCCAACAACAAGAGTATCATCAATACAAGACTACAACGCTTCATAAATAATTGCTTTAGAACAGCATAAAAGTAAGGAGGGAACTATCGGGTACAGTGCAGAAAATCTGCAGTAAACGTTAAATTTTATTAGACCAAGCCGCGTTTAGTCGCTTCTCGAATAATGTCTTCATCAGTCCCTTTTACGATATTGAAAAAATCTTTGATTTGGGCTTTTCGTTTGTCCACTGCGCTCAGCGAAATTCCCAAATGCGCCGGGATACTTTTTGTTTTAATGCCTTTAGAAAGTAAAGAAACAATTCTTCGGTCAATTGCATCCAATGCATCATTTTGATCGGCCACTTCTTTGATGGCATTTCGAACCGTCTGACTATAATAATTTTCACCAGCCAGCACCTTATCTATGGCTAAAATAAACTCCGCCGATTTAAAATCACTTTTTATCATGACGCCATCCGGATTTACTTTTTTTACAATATTGTATAAAATAAATGCCTCTAAGTGAGACGTTGATATGAGGATTTTAGTGCTTGGAAACTGTTTCTGAATCAAAAAAGCAAGATCCTCTCCGGATTGAATTCGTTTTTCAGGAAAGGGAGGCAAGCCAATATCTAGGATAACAATATCAAAAATTCGATTAGTTGAAAATAGTTTTTCGTAGGCCATTGCACTCGAAAATGCAGCCTGTACTTGCACCTGTTCTGTTGTATATTGTTCATACAACATGCTCTTGTACCCCTCTATAATAGTGGGATGATCATCTACAAACAAAAAATGTACTTCCTTGCGCATCAATTATTTTCGGTGTTTTCAGTTAGGGGGATTAATATTTTAATTGTGGTACCTTGTCCTTTCGCCGATTTCACTTCTAAGGTTCCTTTGCATTCGTTTGTTCTAGAAACCATGTTTTGCAAGCCAATTCCCTTTTTCTTAGATTTTGCATCAAACCCAAGGCCATTATCGGTTACGGTCAATTGGATTGTCGTGTCGGTTGATTCAAATTGCACGTCAATTTTTGTGGCATTTGCATACTTATTGCAATTCTGTAGTGCTTCTTGAAGCATGCGGTACAAATTGATTTTTATAGTGTTGGCTACACGATCCCACTTGATTTTTTCATCTAATGTAAAATTGACTTGAGCGCTAAAAGCATTTTTTTGCTCTTCAATTAAATTGGTTACAATGGCAACAAAATTGTTGATCAAGGCATACTTTTCGCGGTTCAAGTCGTGCGAGATTTCGCGTATGTCCTGTTCAATATTTTTTAATTCGTTGAGGTAATTGAAACGGTTGTTTATTGCCTCTTCATCTGTAAATCGGTTTAAACTGTCTAGGTTGAGGCGAGCACCAAATAACCTGCCCAACACTCCATCATGTAATTCTTGGGCGATGCGTTTTTTTTCCTTTTCTCTACTCTCTTCTATGCTGGCCTGTTGCGAAATCATTAAATTATAAATGTCCTCGTTGGCTTTTTGCTGTTGTTGTTTCAAGATCAATTCCATGTTTTTTGCCCGCTGGGTTCGAATTACAAAAAGCAAGACCCCGACAAATAAGGTGCCGACAAAAAAGTACAACAAGCTACGGTTTTGCTCTGCTAGCTTATCCTTTTCTAAAATTATTTCATCCGTTTCAAAAGCAATACGGGCAAATTTATCTTTTGATTTACGCTCTTCCAATTGTATGCTGTCACTGATTTTGATGTATTCTTTGGAATATTTGGCGGCGTTCTTGTGTTCGACTAAAGACAATTGCTTTAATGCAGCTAACATATCACCAGAAATCCTAGTCTTTTTTGCTAAGTTAAGTGCATCTATTGCAAAATTTTGGGACATTATTGTGTCCATTTTAAAAGAGTAAAATTCAGATAAGTGAATCTTATTTGCGATTATTCCGGAGTACATTTGATTTTTTTCTCTTATTCTTAAAGACTCATAGAAGAGAGAAGGTAAAGAATTAAAATCCTGTGTCTTAAATTTTGAATATGCTAAGTTATCTGTAATTATTGCATATAAACTAGGATTGTCTTTTAGGAGGTTTTTTTCTTCTAATGCACTCTTAAAAATCTGTTTGGCTTTATTATGTTTATTAATATTTTGATAAACAACGCCTATATTGTTTTTTGAGCTTGCTTCATAATGAAAATCTGAAATAATCTTATTCTCAATAACTATAGACAATGCTTTATTGTGATATTCAATAGCATTTTCATAATTTTTTAATTCATTCGCACTTATACCAATTAAATTATAAGCATCATATTCAAGTTGTTTATCGTAATTATTCTTAAGGAAATTTAATGCAGTTATAGACGATAGTTCACAGCCTGAATAATCATTTTCATATAATTGAACAAAAGCCTTATCAACATAATTTTTACCCAGTGAATTGCTGTCCTTTTCTCTCAAAAATAATTTCTCAGACTTTAATAAATAATAATAAGCACTATCATTTTTACTTAAATTAATGTAATGATTGCCAAGTAAATTATATGATTTAGCAAGTAATTTAATGTCTTTTTCGCTTTTTGAATTTTCAATTAATACAAAAACAACATTCTTGAATTCAAAGTCGTGCTTACCATCATAATAAAACTTACAAATATTAAATAATTGATTTCTAGAATATGAGGTGTTTTTTTGGGTTTTTAATAGTTGAATAGCTTTTTCGCTGTACTTTAATCGAAACTGGGTTTGTTCATTTTCATTTTCAATATTTGCTATATACACTGAAAGACTGTCTAACAAATCTTTGTTTTCAATTTTATTAGTCTTATTACAACTAAATATAAAAAAGGAAAATAATATGTAATAAAAATATTTCAACTGCAAAAAATCTATTTTGGCTAAAGTATGTAAAATATATATAATAAAAAAAGCTTCCAAATTGGAAGCTTTAGTTTATAATAATCTAATTATTTATCTTTTTGGTCCTCTAGGAGCACTTTGAGTTCCTCCTATTTCAAATATTCTTCTAGGAGCACTTTGAGTTCCTCCAATTTCAAATATTCTTCTAGGAGCACTTTGAGTTCCTCCAATCTCTAACGTCAAGTTATCATTTTGCTCAGCAAATTTTCTTGGAGCACTTTGTGTTCCCCCAATCTCAGGGCTTGTGAACGAAGTAAGGATCATCATCAACGAAAACAATCCTAATGTTAATACTGTTTTTTTCATAATTTGAGACTTTTATTGTTATGTGTTTTACTTCTAATTTGGATGTAAATCTTGGAGATTCACGGTGTAAAACTATATAGCATGTCTCCTGAAATCTAACGTTTACAGGCGTTTATGGTAGATGGTGGTCGTTTGGTAGTGAATGATGGCCAAATCCGAGTGGATGGCATTTTTTTAAATTTCCAAGTAATTGCCATTGGTAATGGCGGCAATTATGGCATCAATGTTTTCCTTATAAGACTTAGAAAACGGCAGTTTGGTGGTGGTATTTTTAATGTAGCAAACCGAATTTCCGGTATGGATGCGCGACACGTAATCCACATTTACAATATAACTGTTATGGATGCGCACAAACGGATTACTGAGCACGCTCTCAAAGTGTTTGAGCGTTTTGAAGGCTGTAATCATTTCGCCTGAATTGAGGTGAATATCGGTGGAGTTGTTGTCGGCTTGCAAATAGCATATGTCACGCGCCTCTATAAAGCGGTAATCCCCATAAGATTTCACACAAATGATCAAGGGTTTTTCTTGTGCCAACGAAAGTCCAGGAATGGCTTCTATGATTTTGGCTGTGCTCTCGTTTTCTGCGGTGTTCGCATGGGCGGTTGTGGGAGTCGAAATGATTTCGGGCTCCACCACCTCAATGGCCGTGCGTGAGGTTTTGGGCTGCATAAACAGCCGCGGATTGTCAAACACAAACTTCTCGTATTTTAAGATCGTTTTGCGCAGCTCATGTACATCAACCGGTTTAATCAAGTAATCCAAAACCTCGTATTTCATGGCCTCAAATGCCAAGTCTTTGTTTTTGGTAATGACAATGATCTCGGGTACGATGCGCAAGTACCGGTGCAATTCGTTGATGAGCTTTAACGACAAATTACTTTTGGGATCCTCGGGATCAATTTCCAGGAAAACCAATTGCGGCGTGTGTTCTAAGATGGCGTTAAGCCCATCCTCATAGGTGCTCGCCGAATCCAAAAAAACAAGCTGCTGAAAATGACTGGCCAAGGCCTTTACATTTTCAATACTTTCAGACTGGTCGTCTACGATGATGAAAGTATGCTTCATTGGATATCCAGTCTAAGCTTTAGAGGCAAAACATACCTAGACAAGGGCTAAATTAAGTCATTAGCATACGGGATGTGCGGGACTTATACACAAGAAATTCAATAATTATTAACAATTAGAAGCCGTCTTTACTCTTGTATATAACAAAAAAATGGCGCACTAAAAGCGCGCCATCCTAAACTATATTCTGAAGTTTATTTTGCTTTGAGCAACCAATTTTTAATGGAAACTTCGTTTTCAATAATCCCTTTCAATTCGATGATGGCCACACGGTCTTGCTTCATGCTGTCGCGGTGACGGATGGTTACGGTTTTGTCTTCTAAGGATTGATGATCAACTGTAATACAAAATGGCGTTCCTAAAGCATCCTGACGTCTGTAACGACGGCCAACTGCATCTTTTTCGTCATAAGTTACATTGAAATCCCATTTGAGTTCTTCGATAATTTCATGGGCCAATTCGGGTAAACCGTCTTTTTTAACCAACGGCAAAACGGCCGCTTTGATGGGCGCCAATACCGAAGGCAATTGCAACACCGTACGAGTTGATCCATCTTCCAACACTTCTTCTTTTAAAGCAGTGGCAAAAACAGCCAAGAACATGCGGTCTAAGCCCACCGAGGTTTCCACCACATAAGGTGTATAATTTTGGTTGAGTTCGGCGTCAAAATATTGCATTTTTCGGCCCGAAAATTGTTCGTGTGCCTTCAAATCAAAATCGGTGCGGGAATGGATGCCTTCTAATTCTTTGAAGCCAAACGGAAAATTAAATTCAATATCAGCAGCGGCATTGGCGTAATGCGCTAATTTTTCGTGGTCGTGGAAACGGTAATTTTCTTGGCCTAAGCCCAAGGATAAGTGCCAATTGAGACGCGTGGTTTTCCAATACTCGTACCATTTCATTTCTTCGCCTGGACGTACAAAAAATTGCATTTCCATTTGCTCAAATTCGCGCATTCTAAAAATAAACTGACGCGCCACGATTTCGTTTCTAAAGGCCTTTCCGGTTTGCGCAATACCAAAAGGAATCTTCATTCGACCTGATTTTTGCACATTCAAAAAGTTGACAAAAATACCTTGCGCTGTTTCAGGACGCAAATACAAGTCCATCGCACTGTCTGCCGAAGCGCCTAATTTGGTGCCAAACATCAAATTAAACTGACGCACTTCGGTCCAATTGCGGGATCCGGTTTCGGGATCGGCTATTTCGAGCTCTTCAATGAGGGCTTTTACGTCTTCCAAATCACCATTGCCTAAAGATCGGCCCATGCGCTCCAGAATTTCTCTTTCCTTAGAAAGGTATTCCATCACGCGGGGATTGGTGGTTTTGTATTGTTCTTCGTCAAAACTGTCGCCAAAACGCTCGCGGGCTTTTTCGATTTCTTTTTTGGCTTTGAGATTCAATTTTTCGGCGTAGTCTTCAATTAAGACGTCGGCGCGGTATCTTTTTTTGGAATCTTTGTTGTCAATCAACGGATCGTTAAACGCATCCACGTGTCCCGAAGCCTTCCAGGTAGTGGGATGCATTAAAATCGCGGCATCAAGCCCAACGATGTTTTCGTGCATTTGCACCATGGATTTCCACCAGTATTCGCGGATGTTTTTCTTTAATTCAACCCCATTTTGTGCGTAATCATAGACCGCACTCAGTCCGTCATAAATTTCGCTCGACGGAAAAATAAATCCGTATTCTTTTGCGTGCGAAACGACGTTTTTAAATAAATCTTCTTGTTTTGCCATGCTGCAAAAATATAAAAAGGAATGAGATGGATTAAAATAAAAACACAACTAATTCGGGTTTTTTTATACTTTTAAAGCTCTAATTATACGCCTTATGTTTGAATCGATTGTAAACCTGTTTTTTCCTAAAATCTGTGCCGGTTGTGCCCAGCTTTTATTGCCGCAAGAAGCGATCATTTGCGTGCGCTGCCGTCATCAACTGCCGCAAACTCACCACCACAAAACACCACAGAACGAAGCCCAGCAAAAATTGTATGGCAAAGTACCCGTTGAGTTTGCAGCCGCCTTTTTGTTTTACCATAAAAAAGGCATTGTGCAAAGCCTCATTCAAAATTTAAAATACAAAAATCAACCCCAAATTGGCCAATGCTTGGGCTTTTGGTATGCTCATGAACTGCAGGCCATTGCCCAGACTCAAAAATTTGATGTGGTGATTCCCGTTCCTTTGCATGCCAAACGACTAAAAGAACGCGGATACAACCAAGTGGCCGCTTTCGGGCAAGCCGTGGCGCTTAGTTTTGGGATTCCGTATCACGACAAATTGTTGTATCGAAACAGCTATTCCACAACGCAAACTAAAAAAAACCTGGGTTCTCGGACCTCTTTGGCCCAACAAACCCGTTTTGAAGTTCAGCCCACAAGTGCTGATGAAAACCTGCATTTTTTATTGGTAGACGATGTGCTCACAACCGGCTCAACACTCGAGGCCTGCGGAAGAGCCCTACTTAAAATTCCTGGCGCTAGACTTTCTGTTTTGTGTTTGGCAATGACATCAACCTAATGGAAGATTTACCAAAAATGTTTCCTTGGCAGCATTTAATATTGTTATTTTGCGATGCGAATTAATGAGCCCAAACATGTATAAAAAAACCTGTCTTGTTCTAGTTCTTTGTGTGCTTGCCCTGGTTAGTTGTGCCAAGCGCGGCTCGATTTCTGGCGGATTGAAAGACACCTTGGCTCCGGCGCTTAAACTGTGTATTCCTAAAAATTACACCACTAATTTCAACACCAAAACCGTACAGTTTACGTTTGACGAATATGTAAAATTAAAAAACGTCAACAAACAGCTCATCATTTCGCCTCCACTCAAATACCAACCAGAAATTACTCCAAGCACTGCCAGTAAAACCATTACCCTTAAAATAAAAGACACCTTAGCCTCCAACACTACCTACAGTTTTAATTTTGGCGAAAGCATCCAAGACAACAACGAGGGCAATCCGTTGCGGCAATTTCAATTTTTGTGTTCTACGGGCAGCTACATCGATTCCCTTTCGATCAAAGGCACCATTGCCGATGCACACAACAAAAAAACAGATCATTTTGTCTCGGTGATGCTCTACGAAGCCAATGAAAAATATACCGATTCAATTATTTTCAAACAAAATCCGCGTTACGTAACCAACACACTTGACAGTGCAACTACCTTTGAATTGGCGCACCTCAAAGCCGGAAAATACCTGTTGGTTGCAGTAAAAGACGAAAACAGCAATTACCGATTTAACCCCAAAGAAGATAAAATTGGATTTCATCAGCAGTTCATTACTGTGCCAAATGACACCGTATTTGATCTAAAATTATTCAAAGAAGTTCCCGTAAACAAAACCATAAAAACCACACAAGCCTCGGCCAATCGGCTGTTGTTGGGCTACGAAGGCGAGCCAAGCCAAATAAAAGTAAGTATAGAAAAAGCGGGTGAAAATTACCCGGTTCTCCTCACCAAATTCCCCAAGAAAGACTCGGTACAAATTTGGCATAAACCCATCAAATGGCCCAGCAAAACCAAAGAAGACAAAGCCAAAATAGATTCCGTTGCCGTAGCAGTAACCAATGGAAAAGATAGGCAAAACTTTGTGGTAAAACTCAAAGGACTGAAAGTAGATTCCTTGAGTGTAAAACCGGTGTTTAGCGGCGTATTGCCTTTAAAAAATGAATTTGAATTGGAAACGACTACCCCTATTGTAAAATGGGACGAATCAAAAATAAGCATCAAACGAAAAGATTCTTCGCTGGTCGCTTTCACCGTGGTGAATGACAATTGGAACCAAAAACTTCACTTGGCTTTTGCCAAAGAAGCGCTCGAAAAATATAAAATTCAATTACTCCCGGGTGCCTTGACCGATTTTATGGAGCAAACCAACGACACCTTGGTCTATAAAATTGAAACCAAAAACACGGCCGAATACGGCAACTTAGTATTGAATTTCAATAATCCGAAACGCTTTCCGTTGATGGTTGAGTTGCTTGACAAATCAGGGGAAGTATTGGAACAAGCCATGATGGAACGCCAACAGCCTATGCCCTTTACCTTAATAAAACCAGAAAAATATATCCTGCGCATTACCTATGACGACAACCAAAACAAAATGTGGGATGCGGGTAATTTCTTGGCCAAAAGACAATCCGAAGAGGTGTATTATTTTCCCAAAGAAATTGACGTGCGCGCCAATTGGGATGTAGAACAAACGGTTAATCTTCAACCGTAAAGCGATCTTGATCAGCTAAAAACGCAAAGCGCGTCCTGAACTCAAGCAGTGCTTTTTTATTGATTTCTACTACAGCTACTTCTGCTTTTGAGGCAGAATTGTGGAGCAAGTTTCCTGCAAAATCAATGGCCTGCGAATGGCCCGGATAATCCAAGTCATTGGCGTCCATTTCTATTCGGTTGACGCCCACAACATAACAACAATTTTCGATGGCGCGGGCTTTGAGCAATGCATCCCAGGCGTTTATTCTAGGCGAAGGCCAATTGGCCACATACAGCAACACGTCATATGATGCAGTATTTCTTGAAAATACCGGAAAACGCAAATCATAACAGATGAGGGGGCAAATCTTAAATCCTTTATACTCAATGATTAATTTATCCCTTCCAGCGGTATACACTTTATCTTCTCCAGCCAAGGTGAACAAATGTCTTTTGTCATAGGTTTTCCAGTCGCCATCTGGAAATACAAAAACCAATCGGTTGTAAAAATTACCTTTTTCTTCAATCACCAAACTGCCTGTAATGGCACAGTTGTTGGCTTTCGCCAAATCTTGGAGCCAAATAATCGTATCGCCATGCATGGTTTCGGCTACCGCTTGGGCGTTCATGGTAAAGCCCGTAGAAAATAGTTCGGGTAGCACAATCAAATCAACAGCCGTTGAGATTTCAGCTATTTTTTGGCCTATCCGTTCCCGATTTACCACTGGATTTTCCCATTCCAAGTCGGTTTGGATCCAAGCGATGGTTAATATATCCGAATGCATAGCGGCTTAATCGATTTGAATTTCGTCAATAAAAATAAAGGCGTCCCCGCCTGCTCCTTGGTGCCAAGGGGGCAAAACGCCAAAATTATGTGCCACCACTTTTACGTAGCGCGCGGTCATGCCCGGGAATTGGGTGGCGGTAAAATTCAAAATGGTCGTTTGTTCGGTCTGGGGATCCAACGAATTGTCCACCGTTCTAAACAAACTAAAATGGATATTGTCTTCTGAAATAAAGTAATCCACTTTGGTGGGCATCAAAATCCACGAACGCATGTCTTGCAAAAAGCGCGCGCCAATTTGGGTAATCGTTTTGGGTTGTTGCAAATCGATTGTCGCTTCAAAATCTAGTGATTGGTAGCCTTGCCAATCGCCTTTACGCCAGTTCTCGGCTCCCAAAATACCGTCTAACAATCCATCAGGTCCGCCAGCATGGTATTGCGGATTGTAGGTTGATTTGATTTGAATGCTATAGTTGTTGGGCTTTTTGAAAAAATGAGCTTCAACCGTAGCGCTTTGATAGGCTTTGTTTTTGGAAAAGGCTTGAATCGTCGACGTTTTTGAAATGGTAAGCGGTTGGGTATATAGGAATGACACACCTGCAATTTTTGGTTCATCCTTTGTTGTTATTGAATAATAGATCTCATCCGCTGGGTTTTGTGTAAGCAATTCAATAGTCAAACGGTCTTTAAACGCTTTACTCGCCGCTTGAATGACAGGAACTGGAGTTAGTAATTGATGTGCAAATCCGTATGTTCTTTTCTCGGGGGTAAGTCCAAAATATTTTTTGTTTTCACCCGCGTTTGCAGCACTGATTTCTTCGGGTTTTCTGTCTTCAAAATTGACCTTAATTCGATCAAAATAGGGTTTAGAGGTTGTCCACTCCGGATTTCCCGGTGTTACGGCATAAATCCCCATCGCACTCAACACATACCAGGCGCTCATTTGGCCACAATCTTCATTTCCAATTAATCCGTCAGGTTCATTTTTATAAAAATTTTCCAAAATATAGCGCACCTTTTGGGCGGTTTTTTTGGGCTTATCTACATAATTGTACAAATACGCCATGTGGTGACTCGGCTCGTTTCCGTGGGCGTATTGCCCAATTAATCCGGTGACATCCGCCTGTTCTCGGCCCGTAGTTTTGGATGCGCTTTCAAACAATTCGTCCAGTTTAGTTTCAAATTTTGCTGCCCCGCCGTAGGCTTCAATCATCCCAGGAATATCTTGTGGCACGAAAAACGAATATTGCCAGCTGTTGCCTTCGGTAAAATTATTGTTGATTTCCCGCGGATCAAAAGGAGTGTCCCAGCCGCCATTTTTCTTGGGACGCATGAAACTCAATTTATTATCAAACACGTTCTTCCAACTTTGAGACCGTTTCATGAAATAATCATAATCTTCTTGTTTGTTTACGATCAGCGCCATTTGGGCAATGCACCAATCATCATATGCGTATTCTAAGGTTTTTGATACACTTTCGTGCTCGTCGTCCATCGAGATAAAACCTTGTTTTTTGTAGGCTTCCAATCCCAAATGATCCAACATGGCGCTGTGTTTGGCTGCTTCAAATGCTTTTGAATAATCAAAACCGGCGATGCCTTTGGCCATGGCATCGGCAATCACCGAAACCGAATGATAGCCAATCATACAATCGGTTTCATTCGAGGCCAATTCCCAAACCGGCAATCGACCGCCTTGCTCGTATTGGGCCAAAAAAGTGTTGATGAAATCGGCGGTGCGTTTTTTATCGATCAAGGTATACAAGGGATGTGCCGCCCGAAAGGTATCCCAAAGCGAAAACACCGAATAATAATCAAAGCCTTCAGCCCGATGAATGGCATTGTCTCTGCCGCGGTAACTGCCGTCTACATCTTGCGCAATATTGGGCTGCATCATGGTGTGATACAAAGCCGTATAAAAAATGGCCGATTCATTTTTATTGGCGGTAGTGACTTCAATTTTTGACAATTCCTTGTCCCAAAGGGCTGCCGCGTCATGACGCGCTTTTTCAAAATCCCAATCCTTTATTTCAGTACTGTTGCGTTTTGCGCCTTCAAAACTAGTGGGGGAAAGCGAGACTTTCATCAGGATTTTTTCACCTTTTTGAACTTGTTTTGAAAAACTCATGGCCACTTTTGTGCCAAAATAGTCGTTGCTTTCACTTACTGAATTGGCGGTATATTTCGAAACAAATAGGGGTGTGTTAAATTCGATTCGGGCAAATACATATTGGTCTTTGGCCCATGCTTCGCTTCTTCGCAGCACTTCGATGGTTTTGTTATCAATGATTTTTATTCTGCCTTCGAGTAGTTTATCGCGGTGATTTAAATCCAGAATGATGTTGGCTTGGCCGGCTTCAGTAAAGGTATATTCATGAAATCCTACTCGGGTTGATGCGGTCAATCGCACCTTGATGTGGTGCTTGTCGAGTTTTACAGCATAATAACCCGCTGAAGCTTTTTCATTTGCATGCGAAAAGGAAGAAGAATAGACCTTGTGATCCAACGTGGGTTCTCCCATGCTGGGCATGAGCATAATATCGCCAAAATCGGAACAGCCCGTACCATTGAGGTGCGTATGCGAAAATCCGTATATCACCGAATCCGAATAATGGTAACCCGAACAGCCGTCCCAGCTGCCGTCAATGCGGGTATCGGGCGACAATTGTACCATGCCAAAAGGAACTGTTGCGCCCGGAAAAGTATGGCCGTGTCCGCCAGTTCCGATAAAGGGATTTACAAATTGGCTATAGGATTGTGCTTGGGCAATGCCTGTAAATAGTAAAATCAAGAAGAGGATAACGCATTTTTTCATGTCTCAAATATAATTTAGTGGAATGCCAAATGAACCAAAACAGGCAAATGATCGGAAGGATAATGATTGTTGATGGCGTCACTCAACACCGCATATTTTTTTACCGCAAAACCCGATTTGGACACAAAAACATAATCAATCAATTGGGTCACGGGCTTGTCGTGGGCAAATCCATTAAAGGTGCCTGCTGGACCAAACGGCCTGGTTTGCGAAAAATCACGGGCGTCGTTGAGGCTGTTTTTTAGGTTTTGAATGCGCAAGTGGTTGGGTGTTGTATTAAAATCGCCCATCAGAATTACGGGATCATTTGCTGTGTTGACCGCCTTGATTTTGTCTAAAATTAATGCGAGGCCTCTGGTTCTGGCTTCTTCGCTTAGGTGATCGAGGTGTGTGTTAAACACCCAAAACCGTTTTCCGGAAGCTAAATCGGTAAATAAACCAAACGTACACACGCGCAAGCACGCGGCATCCCAACCTTTGGAGACGAGTTCGGGAGTTGGAGACAACCAAAAAGTAGTTTCGTGTTGAACGGTAAATCGGTTGGATTGATAAAATATGGATGAGGCTTCGCCTTGGTTTTCGCCTTCTCTGCCAATGCCAATGTGTTTGTATGCTGACAAAGCCAATTGGATGTCTACCACCTGATGCGGCAAGGCTTCTTGTATGCCAAAAATAGCGGGCGCATAATAGGCCAGTTGATCGGTTAAAAAAGATTTGCGGTGGTTCCAATCGTTGTCGGCGTCTGAGGCCACATCCAAGCGAATGTTATAAGTCATGACGGACAAATCTTGCGCCCGGGCACTACATACTATAAAGAGTAACAGTAGAAGACAGTAACGTATGTTTTTCATGGGCTTGCAATCTAACTAGCGTAGGGTAAATATAATGGATTTGGCTTTACCAAATAAAAAAACGCATCCGGTTGGGGATGCGTTTGTGCTATATTTTAGAACTTAAATTAGAGGATACTGGCTTTCAAATACTCGCGGTTCATGCGGGCAATGTTTTCTAAGGAAATTCCTTTTGGACATTCAATTTCGCAAGCGCCGGTGTTGGTACAGTTTCCAAATCCTTCTTCGTCCATTTGACGAACCATATTGAGTACACGGTTGGTAGCTTCCACTTTTCCTTGTGGCAACAACGCATATTGCGATACTTTGGCTCCTACAAATAGCATGGCTGAACCGTTTTTACACGTGGCTACGCAAGCCCCACATCCAATACATGCCGCCGCTTCAAACGCTTTGTCTGCATCGTTTTTTGGAATTGGCGTGGCGTTGGCATCAATGGTTCTTCCCGAGGTGTTTACCGATACAAATCCTCCTGCTTGTTGGATTCGATCGAATGCGCTTCGGTCAACCATTAAATCTTTTACTACAGGAAAAGCACGGCTTCTCCAAGGTTCTACAAAAATGGTATCGCCGTCGTTAAACATACGCATGTGCAACTGACAGGTAGTAACTCCGGTGTCTGGCCCGTGCGCTCTTCCGTTGATGAACAACGAACACATCCCGCAAATTCCTTCGCGACAATCGTGGTCAAAGGCGATGGGTTCTTTTTGTTCATTGATCAATTGTTCGTTCAATTGATCCAACATTTCTAAAAATGAACTGGCAGTAGAAACATTGTCTAATTTGTATGTTTCCATTTTCCCTTTTGCTTTCGCGTTTTTTTGACGCCAAATTTTAAGGGTGATATTGATGTTTTTTGCTGCACTCATGTTTTTTTTATTTAAGTGATTGGTAATTAGTGATTAGTGATTAGCTTTTTGATATTGAGTTATAAAAAGCGTTTATCATTTTACTTTCTTCATTAATCAAACTAATTACATGATTAAACATATCTAAATCTTGAATATATTCTAATTCTTTAGCGATAAGCAATTGCGTTTCTAATTCATACAAAGAGCCTCTTGAAATATCGATAAAATGACTAAAAGATTTATCTGTATTTCTTCCATATCCTTCTGCAATATTAGACGGAATTGATACAGAAGCTCTTTTAATTTGACTAGTTAATGCATACAATTCCTCTTGTGGAAAATCTTTAATCAACTTATAAGTAGATATAACAATTTGAAATCCTTTTTGCCAAATTAATAAATCCTTATAGGATTTTATACCACTCATAAACTAATTACCAATTACTATTCACTAATTACTCTATTTATAATTACGAGCTGCTATTTTAATAAACTCATAGTTCAATACTTCTTTGTGAAGTACCTCTTTGTTGATGTCATCGCCTTGGTATTCCCAAGCACCCACAAATTTGAAGTTTTCGTCGTCACGCAAGGTTTCACCTTCGGCGTCTTGGTACTCTTCGCGGAAGTGGCCTCCACACGATTCGTTGCGCTGCAAGGCATCCTTCGCCATCAATTGACCCAAATCAATAAAATCAGCCACACGAAGTGCTTTTTCTAATTCTTGGTTTACCTCATCGGCACTTCCTGGAACGTATACGTCTTTGAAAAATTCTTCTTTCAAGGCGGCAATTTCGGCGATGGCTTCTTTTAATCCCGCTTCGTTTCGACCCATTCCTACTTTGTTCCACATGATGCGGCCCAAGCGTTTGTGAAAATGATCCACTGATTTGGTTCCTTTATTAGACAAGAATTTTTCTATAGTCGATTTTACTCGGTTTTCTGCCTCGCTAAACTCGGGTAAATCGGTAGAGATTTTTCCAGTACGAATGTCGTCTGCCAAATAATTTGAAATGGTATAAGGCAACACAAAATACCCGTCTGCCAACCCTTGCATCAAAGCAGAAGCGCCTAAACGGTTGGCTCCATGGTCAGAGAAATTGGCTTCTCCTGCCACAAAACAGCCCGGAATAGTAGATTGTAAATTGTAATCCACCCAAACGCCTCCCATGGTATAGTGCACCGCAGGATAGATTTTCATTGGGGTTTCATATGGATTTTCGTCGGTAATTTTTTGGTACATGGTAAACAAGTTGCCATATTTCTCTTTCAACCATTGTTTACCTAAAGCGGTAATTTCTTCAGGTGTTGGGTGGTGATTTCCTTTGGCATAAGCCGCTTGTTTTCCTTTGTTTTGGATCTCGGTAGAGAAATCCAAATACACCCCTTCGTTGGTGTCATTGGCTTCAATTCCTCTTCCTTCGTCACACACTTCTTTGGCTGCTCTAGAGGCTACGTCACGTGGTACTAAGTTTCCAAAGGCTGGGTATTTGCGCTCTAAAAAATAATCACGATCCTCGGCGGCCAATTGATTAGGTTTTAATTTGCCAGCACGAATGGCCTCGGCATCTTCTTTTTTCTTGGGTACCCAAATACGACCTGAATTACGAAGAGATTCCGACATCAAGGTCAATTTGGCTTGATTGGTTCCGTGTACCGGAATACAAGTTGGGTGAATTTGTACAAAGCAAGGATTGGCAAAAGCAGCACCTTGTTTGTGCACTTTCCAGCCTGCGGTCACGTTACTTCCCATCGCATTAGTGGACAAGAAATACACGTTTCCGTATCCACCAGAAGCAATCACCACGGCATGTGCCGAATGACGCTCCAATTCACCGGTTACTAAATTACGGGCGATAATTCCACGGGCTTTGCCGTCAACTTTTACCAAATCCAACATTTCGTGGCGGGTAAACATTTCTACGCGTCCCAATCCTACTTGTCTTGATAAGGCTGAGTAAGCGCCCAACAACAACTGTTGACCGGTTTGTCCTGCGGCATAAAAAGTACGTTGTACTTGGGTTCCACCAAACGAACGGTTGTCTAGCAATCCGCCGTAATCGCGAGCAAAAGGAACGCCTTGTGCCACACATTGGTCAATGATGTTTCCGGAAACTTCGGCCAAACGGTGTACGTTGGCTTCACGGGCGCGGTAGTCCCCGCCTTTGATCGTATCGTAAAACAAGCGGTACGTACTGTCGCCGTCGTTTTGGTAATTTTTAGCGGCATTGATTCCTCCTTGAGCGGCAATAGAATGGGCGCGTCTTGGTGAATCTTGGAAGCAAAATGCTTTAACATTGTAGCCCATTTCGCCCAATGAAGCAGCAGCCGAGGCACCTGCCAAACCTGTTCCAACGACGATAATGTCAATTTTAGGACGGTTATTTGGCGCAACCAATTTAAGATGATCCTTATGTGAAGTCCATTTTTCTGATAAAGGACCTTGAGGTATTTTTGAATCTAATATCATACTCGGAACAATTACTGATTAAAAAAATGAAACAACGCGATAAACACAAATCCAAAAGGCACGACGATCGCAAAGGCGTAGCCCAATTTTTGAATGGATGCAGAATAACGGTTGTTGAATCCTACTGATTGAAAAGACGAGGCAAATCCATGCCATAAATGCACAGAAAGCAACACAAAACACAAACTGTAAATACCCACACGAATAGGGTTTTGGAATTTTGCTGCCAATTCTGGAAAATATCGTTCGGCATCAATTGGTGCGTTTTCGATGTATTTGTAAGTCATTTCATGTACCCAAAAATCATAAAAATGCAAGCCCAAGAAAGCCAACACCACAATTCCTGAAATAATCATGTTGCGAGAGGCCCAAGATGCATTGGCGGAGCCATTGTACTTGGCATAAGATTGAGGGCGCGCGCTTCGGTTTTTTAATTCCAAGACAAAACCCATTACAAAGTGAAACACGACACCGGCCACTAAGATGGGCTGCATAGCAAATTGAATAACCGGGTTATATCCCATGAAATGGGACATTTCATTGAAGGTTTCTGCGCTGAATACCGACATCAAATTGATGAAGAAATGAAGAGATAAAAAGGAAATTAAAAAAAGTCCCGAAAGCGCCATGGCGACTTTTCTCCCGATGGATGACTGTACTATCGTATTTGCCATAAAAGTGTGTGTTATTTTAAAAAAATCAAGCAAAAATACGTCTTCTAACGATGTCCCGCAACCCTTTTATTCTAATTTATAATGATTTTAAAATGTTCATTTGTTTTGAGCAAGCAGGTGGAATTAGGGTTGAAAAACAGCCTTTTACAATCCATCTTTCCTTAAACAACAGCCAATACCTCAATAGGTTTTGGTTACATCCTCGTCGATGACCAAAATAAAATCGGCTTTTGACACATTTTCGGGATCCAATGCATTCAAATCAGCTTGGGTAACGGTAGAAATGGTAATTATTTTGAGTTCGGGAAGTGCACGTTTCAAATAAAAACCAATTCCTTCAAAATTATCGCTGTGGTAGGTGCCGTTGTAATGTAAAAATACGCCTTTTTTAGGAAGGTTTTTTTCTATAAAGTAGGCCATTGTGGCATCTTTAATGGCTTGTGCTTTGGGCAGATTTTCTCCGCCATGACCTCCCATTTCGGCTAACATATTGGCATATCCGGGCAAATTGGCGTCATAAAAAATAGGCAACGGCGACATCCACGCTTTTTCTTGATCGGGCAATTCGAGCAAAGCATCGAACCCTTTTTTGTAAACCAAACTGGCATATTTTCTGGGTACATTAGTCGCTATAAAAGGCAACGATTTTTCCTTCGCCCAATCGACCAAGGGCTTGTAATCGGTTTTGTAATTGGGCCACAAGCGCGCTAAACTATCCAGCTGTTTTTGAGTAATTTTTTCGGCCAAATAGGCATTCACTTGACTTTGGTTGTCGGCTTCGAGCATCTCTGCGCCCAAGGTGATAGAAGTTGTCCGTGATATATCTTTGGCTAATTCGAGTTCCAACCAATGCACCACCGAATTATCGTGGTATTCGCCAAACAAAATGACCTCGCTTTGGCTAGCTACACGCAAGAGTTTGGCATAATTGGTTTTGTTTCCCGATTTGGTAAACAAGGCATAGGGCGATTTTTCTTGAGCAAAAATCAAAATAGGAACCAAGAGAACAAATATAACGCTGCGCATGAGTACGTAATTTTAGGCGAATTTACCAATATTTGGCACGAGAACAGTGGGCAAAAGTGAAAATAAACAAAATTGTGGGCTGAAATGTTTAGATTTCATAAAAATCAATGTAAAGCACAATTTCATGAGCAAATGGTGCATTTCTAATTGTAGTTAATTATAATTTTACCTACTTAATAATTTCATAAATGAATCCAGGAATTGATGCCCTTGCCTTTGACGTAGCCCCGCTGCATTTACCTATTTCGAGCTTGGCGGCCCAACGAAATATTGAAGCCGAAAAACTAGAAAAAGGATTGGGCTTACTCAAAATGACCCTGCCCGATGTATATCAGGATCCCGTGGTTTTTGGCGCCAATGCCTTGACCAAACTAATTGCACAAAACGAGATAAATTTATCGGAAGTGGCGCGCATTTATGTGGGCACCGAAAGCAGCATTGACAGCTCCAAGCCCATTGCATCGTTTTTGATTCAGTTGATGGAGCAAAAATTTGGCGAGAACTGCTTGGCGCATTGTGATGTGGTTGATTTTACTTTTGCCTGTATTGGCGGAGTCGATGCGATGCAAAATTGCATGGATTTTGCGCGAATGAACCCCGATCAAAAAGCCATTGTGGTCACCACGGACATCGCCAAATACGATTTGGAATCAACAGGGGAATATACCCAAGGGGCTGGGGCGACCGCTTTATTAATTTCAGCTCATCCTCGCATCATTGCATTTGACACCAATTGGGCTACGAGCAGCAAAGGCGTCTTTGATTTTTTTAAACCCTACCGCAGCCTCTCCAAAAAAGAAATTACCGGCAACGACCAGAATGAATCTTGGTTGGGACAACTCGAAGCCGAAATCGAAATTCACAAAGATCAACCGGTTTTTGACGGTCAATATTCAAACCAATGTTACATGGACCGCACCAAAGCGGCTTATTTTGCCTTTAAATCCAAAGCAGGAATTTCGGATTGTTTATACAGCCGTTGGTCGCACATCATCATGCACTTGCCTTATGCCTTTCAAGGCCGACGCATGTTGAGTGAAATTTTTGCCTTAGACGCAACCGAACCGCTATTATCCGGAACTGAATCGGGAGCCGATTACCAAAACAAACTCAAAGAAGTGAGTAAATCTGAGGCTTACAAACAATTTGTGGTGGAAAAATTGCAAGACGCTGAACAAGCTTCTTCCATCATAGGCAACTTATACACCGGCTCCATTTTTATGGGATTACTCTCGACACTTACGCAAGCCCAACTTCGAGGTGACGAAATCAGTGGGCAAAAATTTGGCTTTATGGCTTACGGCAGCGGGTCCAAATCAAAAGTGTTTGAGGGTGTTATTCAAAACGGATGGGATGCACAAATAGAAAAGTCGGCGCTTTTTACAGTATTGGCCAACAGCCAAGAAATTGACTTTAATACCTACGAAAAATTACACAAAAAAGAACAAAAAATAGCCGTTCGCGAGCCCAAACACGAATGGGTATTGGACCGCATTGAAACCGAAATTCCACATCTTATTGGTGCTCGATATTACAAATGGATTGATTAGATTTGTGGACTAAATTGCAGTTCACATGAAATACCATCAACTCGACCGTCAGTTATTTATAAAAAACCGCGCCAAATTTACGGCCCAAATGAAGCCCAACAGCGTAGCGGTATTCAACTCCAACGACATCTATCCGGTTTCGGCCGACAGTACCTTGCCTTTTGCGCAACACCGCGATATTTTTTACTTATCGGGCGTGGATCAAGAAGAAAGTATTCTTTTATTGTTTCCCGACGCACCTTATGCGCATCAAAAAGAAATCCTGTTTTTAAAAGAAACCAGCGCGCACATTGCCGTATGGGAAGGAGAGAAATTGACCAAAGAAAAAGCATTCGAAGTTTCGGGTGTAAAAACGGTGTATTGGTTGCAGGATTTCGAGAAAATCTTGTTTGAGTTGATGACCTACTGCGACACGATCTATGTGAACACCAATGAGCATTACCGCCAATCGGTGAGCACCGAAACCCGGGAAGCCCGTTTTGTAAAATGGTGGAAGGCCCAATATCCAGCACACCAAGTAGCCAAGAGCAACCCGATTTTACAACATATTCGCTCCATCAAAGAGCAAGAAGAAATAGCCTT
>Ga0315908_10000766_pt1 | contig 25124 bp, 21 predicted proteins | sample LakEriMetagenome_12_FD_203520 | JGI IMG/M metagenome (GOLD analysis project Ga0315908, IMG submission 203520) | Freshwater fungal communities from buoy surface, Lake Erie, Ohio, United States - Buoy 4 MA124 | ecosystem: Environmental > Aquatic > Freshwater > Lake > Lake biofilm | place: USA...
GCTTTTTTTTGTCGGGCGGTTATTTTAAGTTGCCGATGGTAACATCCTTGGCCATTACCCAAACCGATGTGCAGCAACAACATTGTTTTCAATTGGCTTGGCTTTCAAGACACGGATTGCCCTTTACCGCCAAATCCATCAAATTGATAGCCAAAGGGTTTGTAGCCAATCTATTGAATGCCTTAACGCCCACCACGCCTTCTTGGAACGGCCACAATGCTTCGGGCTGGAAAGCCGATTTGTTGGCGGTAAATGGTTTTGATGAAGAAATGAAATACGGCGGAGAAGACCGCGAATTGGGCGAACGCTTGTTTCATTATGGCTTGTCCTCCAAGCAAATTCGCTACAGCGCCATTTGTGTGCATTTGGATCACGCCCGTGGCTATGTCTCGGATGAAGTGTGGAAAAAAAACAACGCGATTCGTGCCTACACCAAGGCTAACAAAGTTGTTGAAACGCCAAACGGCATCCGCTCTAATTAATTTTCAAGTAGTTTTCTATATCTGATACCCACAAATCCGGGGTAAATTGGGCATATAAGTCCATCGCCGCATCTTTCATTTCTTTGGCGTTTTTGTCGCCATACAACTCCGGTTTTACCTCTTGCAAATGCACCGAAACGTGTTTTTTGCCATCCTCAAAAAAGTTCCAAGCTGCCTTGATAATCCAAGGCGAAAAAATAGTAAATGTTGGTTTCCCGAGTGCTTTGGCCATATTTACTGCGCCGCCTTCGTTGCCAATCAAGGCCTTGCAATGGTAGGTGATTGCTAGAAATTCCCGAATACTTCCGGGCACCAAATCAATGTGAATGTGTTGCTGCGTAGTGGGTTGGCACAAATCAAAAATGGCTTGCGCTTGGGCTTGTTGGCTGGGCATGTAATTAAAGAGCAAATGCGCGCTCGTTTGGGCTACAATGGTGTCCAACACTTGGGCCATGTAGGGAAACGGATAGGTTTTGGTAGTGCCGCTGCCCAACACGCCTATCATGTATATTTTGTTGGATTGATCCAGTTGGTGTTTGGCCAATAGCGCTTTGCCTTGTTCAATTTCTGCCTCCGACAAAAAGATCTTAGGTTCATTATCAATTGGAATTTGCAGTTGTAAGGGCTGCAATAAATTGAGTCGGTTTTCGATGGCCAAGCCGGCATTGGTTTTGGGCGTGGTCAATTCTGGAATGGCATGCGTATACAGGAAGTTTCTGTATTTTTTGGCAAAGCCAATTTTGGTTTTTGCATCCGAAAACGCCACCACCAATTGGCTTTCTACTTTTCCGTAGGCATCAATGACCAGATCAAAATGGGCTTTTTTGATGTGCCACAAAAATTTAAACAAAGCGATTTTACTCTTGCGGTATTCGTCATTGAATAAAATAAGCTCGTCAATATTGGGGTTGTTCTCGACCACAGGAGCCGTAAACGGATAAATCAAATAGGCAATGTGCGCCTCGGGATAGGCTTTGCGCAGGTTGTTGCAAAGTACCGAACTCACCAAGACATCGCCAATCATTTTTTGTTGAATCACCAATATTTTCATAACTGCAGCTCGCTTAGGAGTAGGGAATCGTTTTATACCGCCACATCATATTCGCGCAAGGCGTCGTTGAGCGAAGTCTTTAGATCAGTTGACGGTTTGCGTTTGCCGATGATGAGCGCACAAGGCACTTGGTACTCGCCGGCGGCAAAGGTTTTGGTATAACTGCCGGGAATCACCACCGAACGGGCCGGAACCACGCCTTTCATTTCAATAGGAGTAGGGCCAGTGACGTCAATAATTTTGGTCGAGGCGGTAAGGCACACATTGGCACCTAATACCGCTTCGGTTTCTACGCGCACGCCTTCCACTACAATGCAACGCGAACCAATAAACGCGCCATCTTCTATAATTACGGGTGCCGCTTGCAAAGGTTCTAATACGCCACCAATGCCTACGCCACCACTCAGGTGTACATTTTTTCCGATTTGTGCGCAGCTGCCCACGGTGGCCCAGGTATCAACCATGGTGCCTTCGTCAACATAAGCGCCAATGTTCACGTAGCTCGGCATCAAAATGACGCCTTTTGAAATGTAGGCACCGTGACGTGCTACCGCATGTGGCACCACGCGGATGCCTTTTTCGGCATAGCCTCGTTTCAACGGAATTTTGTCGTGGTATTCAAAAATACCCACTTCAAACGTTTCCATTTTTTGAATCGGGAAATACAACACCACTGCTTTTTTTACCCATTCGTTTACCTGCCACCCATTTGCAGTAGGTTCGGCTACGCGGAGTGTTCCGGCGTCGAGTAAATCAATCACCTCGCGGATGGCGGCTGTGGTTTGTGGTTCTTGGAGTAAAGCTCGGTTGTCCCAAGCAGCTTCTATGGTAGTTTGTAAGGAATTCATCTGTAAAATTTTTGGCAAATATAAGGGCAATTTTTTAAACTACGGCTTAGCCAAGCTAGGCAAAAATCGCGTTCTTGTTGCTTGGGTTGCGGTTGAAATTAAAGTTATACTTTTGAAAAAAAAACAATGTCACGCATACTTGCCATCGATTACGGAAGCAAACGCACGGGCCTCGCCGTTACCGACGATTTGCAACTCATTGCCTCGGGGCTCACCACGGTCGAGACGCCGCAGCTCATGGGCTATTTGCAGCGCTACTTTGCCGCCGAAAACGTGAGCACGGTACTCATTGGCGAACCCAAGCAAATGAACGGCTTGCCCTCGCAAAGTGCCCCAATTATAGAAGCTTTTGTGACGCAATTTGCGCAGCAGTTTCCCGACAAAAAAGTAGTGCGGGTAGACGAGCGCTTTACCTCCAAAATGGCTACACAAACCCTAGTTGACAGCGGCCTGCGCAAAAAACAACGGCAAAACAAAGCCTTGCTCGATGAGGTAGCGGCTACGATACTGTTGCAGGATTATTTGGTTCGCTACAAGTTCTAGGATATTTAAAGTATCAAAGATTTAAAGATTGAAAAATTGAAGGATTGAATGATATGGTCCCGAAACGCAGGGATTGGTAATTGATAATTGGAATTTCAAATTCGTGCATTGGTGGCTATAATTTTAAAGCAGTTCCCGAATTTTTAATCTCGAACAATAGCATACAGCTCACTTTTTAGGTACAGCAGCTGTAATTTCATTTTTTTTAACTCATCTTGGGAAGCAGTTTCTATACCTGTAATGATGCGCAAGATCTTGTTGTCGAGTACGTGGTATTCATCAAATTTTCGAAAATGTGGATGACTAATTTTAATCTCTTGAACTTTAATGGGTTGTTTGAGTACTGCGTGTATTACGTTTTGTTTTTTCATGGGGTTGTTATTTAATGGTCACAAGTAGGATACAGATAAATAAACTGGACTAGACTTATAAGGCGGATGCGACTCAATTTTGCAACCCGCGCAACAAAAAGCCTTGTTGTCAAACAGAATTTCGTTTTTTATTTCGATGTCTAAACCACAATGGAAACACGAAGATGCATCCATAATTTGCTCATTTTATACCTGCTACAAAGGACTTCAACAGTTGTTAAAGAAAACATGACATTTGTCATATTAAACGCTAAATTTGCGGAGTCTATCCCAATCAATTTTTAGTTATGAGTAAATGTGAACAGTGTATTGTGCGAGAATTTAGTTCCCTCAAAGCATTAAGCAAAGAAGAGTTACTAAAATTAGCCGATTGCAAAACTTCCCAAACCATTAAAAAAGGCGAGATCATCTTTGAAGAAGGAGATACAGTGAATGGTATTTTTTGTGTAAAAGATGGCGTGTGCAAAATGACTAAGTTGAGTGCCAACGGCAAAGATCAGATTGTGAAATTGGTGACAAAAGGGGAGTTGTTAGGTCAGCGTTCCATGATTAGTGACGAACCTGTAAACCTGACTGCGATTGCTTTAGAAGACATGCAAGTTTGTTTTATTCCTAAATCGGATGTGATGAATTTGTTTAACGACAACAATAAATTCTCCCTCAATGTAATGCGCTCCGTGTGTGGCGATTTGAAAGAGGCCGATGACCACATGGTTTCATTGGCGCAAAAAAACGTGAAGCAGCGCTTGGCTGAAACCTTGTTGTATTTGGAAACAACGTTTGGCACCAACTCCGATGGCTCCTTGCACATTCAGTTGTCACGCGAAGAATTAGCGGGCATGATTGGAACAGCAACCGAAAGTTGCATTCGCTTGTTATCCGAATTTAACAAGCTGGGATTCATTGCATTGAACGGCAAGAAAATCAGCATTACTGACAAAGCCAAACTGAAACGCATTTCAGAATAAGTACTACAACTTTTTAGCCTCGTTCCAAAACACATCCATTTCGGCCAAACTCATCTCAGACAAAGATTTGCCCAGTTGCTCTGCTTTTTGTTCCAAATACTGGAATCGGCTGATGAATTTTTTGTTGGTGCGTTCCAAGGCATCTTCGGGATTGATTTTCAAAAATCGGGCGTAATTGATGAGCGAAAACAAAACATCTCCAAATTCGGCTTCGAGCGCATCAGGGTTATTGGCCTGTACTTCGGCTTGCAATTCTTGTAATTCTTCTTGCACTTTTTCCCACACCTGTTGCGGTTCTTCCCAATCAAAGCCCACGCCTTTGGCCTTGTCTTGAATGCGGCTGGCTTTTACCAATGCGGGTAAACCTTTAGGCACGCCTTCCAACACTGATTTTTTTCCTTCTTTGAGTTTGAGTTTTTCCCAGTTGCGTTTCACTTCTTCCTCGTCGGCAACTTGTACATCGCCGTAAATGTGTGGATGTCTAAAGATGAGTTTCTCGCACAACTCGTTGCACACATCGGCAATATCAAAATCCTGGGTTTCACTGCCTATTTTGGCGTAAAACACAATATGCAACAACACATCACCCAATTCCTTTTTTATTTCGTTTAGGTCGTTGTTTAATATGGCATCGCCCAATTCATAGGTTTCTTCGATGGTGAGGTGCCGCAGTGATTCCATGGTTTGCTTTTTGTCCCAAGGGCATTGGGCGCGCAAATCGTCCATCACATCGAGCAATCGTTCAAAGGCTTGCAATTGTTGTTGGCGGGTGTTCATAGGGCTTTTTTTTGGTAAAAAAAATCCTACCTCTGATTGTAGAAATAGGATTCATTTATGGTTTATGCGGATTATTATGCTTGTTTCTTAGGGGCTTTTTTGGGCGCTTTGGCTTTTTCTTTTTTCACTTCTTCCACCACTTGTTCCTTGATGCTTTCGGCGTTTTCAACTCTCGGTTCTTCTTTTGATACTAAACCTTTCGCTTGCAAAATGCCGTACCAGTTGATTACTTTTTTGATGTCTGAAGCATACACGCGGTCTTGGTCGTAATCGGGCAAAATCTCGGCAAAATAAGACACCAATTTCGCTGCATCTTCCTTAGCCGAAATGGCAGGTCCTTCGTTTTCTTTGACAGCAATGGCGCGCATCACTTCAACCAGCGGTTTCTCGGCAGTGTGGGTGTACATCGAAATTTCAGACAACAAACTCACGTTGCTGCGTAAACCTACTGTAATGCGTTTGCCGTCGATTAAGGATTCGGCCACAAAGCCTGTACGGGTTTGTACTTTTAGGGCATACAAACCTGGTTTTCCTGAAATCGCTAATATTTTATCTAGATTCATAGTGTTCTTTTGTTAGAGGGACAAATATATTTATTGTTGACAAATGCTGGCCTTAATTAGCGGCCTTTTTTTCCAAAAATACGCATCTTGTAATCGGCCTTGGTTTTGCCTTCCATGATGTTTTGCAATTTCTTCTTGATGAGTTGTTTTTTAAGCGGAGCAATTTTGTCGGTAAACAACACACCCTCAATGTGATCGTATTCGTGTTGGATTACGCGAGCGGTTATGCCGTCAAATACTTCGGTGTGTAAATTAAAATTTTCGTCATGGTATTGTACCGTAATGCGTTCGTGTCGGTATACGTCTTCACGCACGTTGGGGATACTCAAACAGCCTTCGTTAAATCCCCATAATTCGCCTTCTTCTTTCAAAATTTTAGCATTGATAAAGGTTTTCTTGCAGTTTTTGAGTTTTTCTTGCTCCTCTGGGCTTCTGTCTTCGTCGTCGCTAAACGGCACCATGTCAATCACAAACAAGCGTATGGGCAATCCCACTTGCGGAGCCGCCAAGCCTATACCGTAGGCATTGTACATGGTGTCAAACATATTGAAAATAAGCTCTTTCAGGTTGGGATAATCGGCGTTGATGTCTTCGCCCACTTTTCGCAACACCGGATCGCCGTAGCCTACTATTGGTAGTATCATGTTGTAAGGAGTAGTTAAATAATGCGGCAAATGTAGGAAAAAATGTGGAGAGACTGTTTTATGAAATTCCAATAATGAAATTCCAATACTGAAATTCCAAATTCCAATTTTAGGAGTATATAATGAATTGCTGATGGCTTTAGGCTGGAAGTGTGAAGTTGGGAGTGGGAAGTTTTTTAGAAGTATACTAAGAACTACTATAATTAATAATTAATAATTGAGGGAGTATACTAAGAGCTTAGGTAGCTATTAGCTGTTAGCTTGAAGTGGGAAGTTTTTAATAGTATACTATGACTTTCTTTAATTAATGAAAAATTAATAATTCAAGGGAGTAGACTAAGAAAGGCAACTGCTATTTAGTGAAAGCAGTTAAAAAAAAACTCATAACTCAAAACTCTTCATGAGTTCTTAGTGTACTTCTATACAGACAACTCATAACCGACAACGGATAACAAAAAAAAACACACCCCCAACCCGGTTCAAGCCGCGAGTTTGGAGATGTGTACTATATTTATGATGTTAGACTAAAGGATGAGAGATGAAAGACCGTTCTATGAAAAAAAACGTATAACTCAAAACTCATAATTCATAACTCATCAAGAGTTCTTAGTGTACTTCTATACCGACAACTCATAACCGACAACGGAAAACAAAAAAAAAACACACCCCCAACTCGTTTCAAGACGCGAGCTTGGTGATGTGTGTTATATTTATGATGTTAGACTAAAGGAAGAGAGATGAAAGACCGTTCTAAAAAAAAGCGCATAACTCAAAACTCATCAAGTGTTCTTAGTATACTTCTGAACCAAAAACGGATAACCGATAACTGACAACAGAAAACCGACAACAGAAAACCTAAACTATTTCCCTCAATTTCTTCAACTTATCCCGCAACACAGCCATTTCTTCTTTGTGTTTCTCGATGTTTTTACGCACTTCGAGTACAATGGAGTTTTCTTTTTTGGCATTTTTGGTGTTGGTAAAAAACTGGATGTTGTTTTCCAATTGAAAGATTTCGGCTTGTACTTCCTCGATTTTGCGGGTCAAGAATATTTTTTCGCCTTCCAGTTTGCGCGTGTCGTTTGATTCTGACAATTGTTCCATTCGGTTGGCAAATCGAGACATGTCGCCTTCTTTTTTGCTGAGGCTCAATTTTTCAAACAGGGCGTCTAGAATTTTATTGAATTTGCCCTCAATATGACGGCGTGGGAATGGCACTTTTCCGAAGCTTTTCCAGGCCTCTATGTGGGCTTTTATGGCTTCCAAATCCGTTTTGTGTACGCCGGTAAGTTCAAAACTGCGCATCGATTCCAAGTAGGCTTTTTTCTTTTCAAAGGCTTCAACTTCGTCTACATTTTCTTCCTTTTTCTGCGACTTCACTGTTTCAAAATAGGCGTTGCAGGCGGCTCTAAATTCGGTCCACAAACTGTCCGAGTATTTGCGCGGCACATGACCAATGGTCTTCCAATCTTCCTGAATTTTTTTCATCAGGGGAGTGGTCACTGCAAAGTCAGTGCTTTCGGCCAAGGCTTTGGCTTGCGTAACCAAGGCTTGTTTTTTGGTTAGATTATCGGTTTGGTCTTTTTTGATTTCTTTATAGAACGCGTTTTTCAACACGTTAAAGTTGCGCACGACTTGTTTAAATTGGCTCCAAGTGGCTTCGTTGAGTTCGGCAGGCACTTTTCCGGCAGTAAAAAAAGCATTGCGCAAAGCTTCTACTTTTTCGATTTGTCCCAACCAAGCGGCATGCGAATTTACTTTTTCTTGAGCCAAGGCTTCCAAATCAGCAATGATGGCTTGTTTGGCCGCCAAGTTGGCCGATTCTACCGCACGAAGTCCTTCAAACAACTGTTCGCGTTTGTCGTGCATTTGCTTGGTCAATTCGCTAAAGCGCGTCCAAATTTCTTCGCGGTGGTCTTTGGAAACCGGACCAATGTCTTCTTTCCAGATGCGGTGCAAATCTTGCAATTCGCGGAACGCTTTACTGATGTCGGTTTCGTGTACTAATTCCTCTACACGGGCAATGATTTTAAGTTTTAAATCCAGATTGTGTTTAAAATCAATGTCGCGGGCTTCGCGATCGAGGTGCAAATAATCGTAGAAATTCTCGATGTGAAAATGGTAATTATTCCACACGTGGTTGTATTTGTCTTTGGGAATAGGACCTGCATTTTTCCAACGTTCTCTCAAATCGTTAAATTGCTTCAACGTGTCTTTGATGTTGTTTTGTGGATTGATGAGGTTTTTTAATTCGTCAACCAAGGCCATACGAACGCTTAAGTTCTGTTGTAAGTTGGTTTGTAAATTGTTGAAATGCGCATTTTTACGCGCTTTATATTGGGAATATAATTGATCAAATTTGGGTTTAAGCGGGTGTTGGTAATGAAAAGACTCCGTTGTATCGGGATTTTCAGCCAAGAAGGCTTCTTTCTTTTCATCCAACAAATGATAAAATTGCGCCAAGAATGATTTTTTGAGTTCTTCCACGTGATCTTTTACCGCTAAAACGGCCTCGGTAGCCACCAAACTTTCCAAGTTGTGCACCAATTCCTCTAAGGTCATGGTTTCGTAATCTTGCATCGGAATTTCGGTACGGGCACTTTCGTCTTCGCTGGCTTCGGCATTGGCAGAGGCAATCTCTTCAATTACCGCATCGTGTTCGGTAGTGGCTTCGGGTGCTGTGTGAACTTCCTCTGTCGTAGTTTCTGCTACTGATTCAACTTCTGTTGCGATTGATTCGGTAGATTCTGCGGTGGCTTCTTCTACTTCTTCCTCAACGGCTGCAGTGGGCTCCGCAACGATTTCAGGGTTGTTTTCAACTTCTTCAGATTGAATTTCAGTGTGTTGAATTTCATTTTGGTCTCCATCTGCTTGTGGCAGGTTATCATTCTGTTCTTCTAACATCATTACATGTTTAAGGTTGCTACTAATTTGAGGGCGAAAGATAGTAAACCCATCCTAATATTCAAAAGGTTTAGCCTAGAATACGGATCGAATGATTAGCCATTGATAGCTGTAATTTTTTAGGTTATAGATGCTGTTAAAGTATTTGTGTTTTTGCAATGAAGTTGTACTTTAGCCATTCAATTTTTAAATAGGTCACCCGATGAAAAAAGTACTTTTTACCCTGACTTGTTCGTTTTTCACGCTATGCACTATTTCAACGGTATCGGCACAAGAAAAACCAGCAGCAAGTCCAACTAATCCAACTGCAGTTGCTCCGCTTAAAGATCCATTGCAACTCACCAAGGAACAACAAGTTCCGTATCGAGAAATCATCAAACGTTATGCTACGCTCATGGGCGAATTGCGCCGAAGTGTGCTAACACCTGATGAAAAGAAGCAAAAACACCTTGTTTTATTGTCGCAACGAGAAGCCGAAATAAAATCAATGCTCAGTCCGGAGCAATTTGAAATCTACCAGAAATTGGAGGCTGAACGTCAAGCCAAACAAGTGAATTTAAGGAAGCAACCGGTTAAAATGCAATAAAAAAAAGCAACGTGTAAGCGTTGCTTTTTTATTTTTTCCAAATTTTCCAACTTGCATCGGCTTGAATCAACAGCATTTCATAGCCGTTTTTTATCCGCGCTCCTTGTGCTTTTGCCTTACTCAAAAACGTGGTTTCTTCGGGATTGTAAATCAAGTCAAAGATTAGGTGTTGTGGACCAAGTAACTTGTAGGGAATATCAGGAAATTCTTCAGTATGCGGAACAGTACCTAAAGGAGTACAGTTGATGATGATGGTGTATTCTTGCATTACTTTTTTGCTGAGTTGGGTATAGTCCAGTTGCAGCTTTTTGGGCGTTCGGGAAACTACTTTATAATCCAACAACAATTCTTTTAAGGCATATTGTATGGCTTTTGATGCGCCACCAGATCCCAACACCAATGCCTTTTTGTGATGCGGTTCCAACAAAGGCAACACCGATTTCATGAACCCATAGTAGTCTGTATTGTATCCTTTAAAGGTTCCGTCGGATCGCTTTTTTATTACGTTTACGGCTCCAATTTGCTTGGCATGCCGGTTGAGTTTAGACAAATAGGGAAGGATCTCTTGTTTGTAGGGTATGGTCACATTCATGCCAATTAAATCGGGTTCAGATTCCCAAAGTTTGGGCAGCAATTCAATGGATTCTAGTGGGAAGTTTTCGTAGCTGTAATCGGTGATACTATTGCTGGCAAATTTTTCGGTAAAGTATTTTTTCGAGAAGGAATGAGCAATGTTTTTACCCAACAATCCTACTAGTTTAGTCGGCATGATTTGTGGAAAATTAGGGGTTTTTTGGTGTCTGTTTTTGTATTAATGCTTGCACCTTTTTTTCATTCCACACCTTTGGAAACAACTCCTGTAAAAGCGTTTGTTGTTTGAAATTTAATTTCAGTCCTTTTTGTAGGTGAATTTTTCCTTTGTCTGTCTCAATAAACATATAATACAATCCCGCCAATCGATATTCAATTTCATAGGAATCCGGAAAGTATTCAGCAGCTTGATGTAAGGTTTGTATAGCGCTTTCGTATTCGCCTAAAACAGTCAATAAATCAACCCAAAACAACCAGGTGTCTAATTCATAATCTCCAAATTCAACCGCTTTTCTGTAGCCAAATTCGGCTTCTTCAAAGAAATTAAGTTCTTTGTTTATGGCTGCGTAGCGTTTCCAATAATAGCGGTTTTGGTTGTCAATATGCAAGGCTTTGTTTACATAAAGCAGGGCTTTTTGAAAATTCTTTTGGCGCACATAAAAGTCGGTAATAGCAATCCAACCTTTGTCCAACAAGGGGTCTTCGTGTACGGTTTTATTAAAATAGTCTAAGGCTAATTTTTTGTGTCCTAATTTTTCATGGCATTTCCCAATGCGCAATAAGGCATAGGAGGTAGGGTCGTCCAATTCTATGGTTCGGGTATATCCCTCTATGGCTTCATCATAGCGTTTCAAGCGTTCCAATGTTTTGGCCTTTTCCATAAAAGCACCCAAAAATTCATCGTCAATTAGCGTTGCATATTCAAAGGCGTGCAAAGCTTCAGGGTATTTTTTAAGGGCATAACTTAATCGGCCCACTTGATGCCAAGCAATTTCACTGTACGGATTTTTTTCGATGTAGTTCAGCAGGTAATCAATAGCTGCTTGGTTTTGGTCTAAAAACTCAAAACAGTACACCACATTATACAAAGCCGATTGGTCCTCTAGATCTTCTTCTAAACAGTTGATAAAGTTTTCTTTTGCCAATTCAAGCTGATCCATAAACAAATATTCCATGCCAATCAAATTGTATACATCCGCAAAATCATCGGTATACAACAACGCAGTTTTGAGTAGTTCAACGGCTTGATCGTGTTGGTCACGCTTGGAACAAATGTTTGCTTTTTGAATGAAAATCTCTTCGTTGTTGGGTTCTATTGCATACAACTCATTGAGCATTTTTTCGGCCTGCTCCAATTTGTCTTCGTAGATCAACATCTCTACTTGTACCAGTTTTAATCCTGTTGAACGCGGATGCTGATCGAGCGCAAGTTTGAGTGCTTTTTTAGCTAAAGTGGTTTTGCCAATATCCAAATAATGCAAAATGATTTCTTCAAATTCTTCCGAATCGAAAAAGAAAACCTTATTTGTTTTGAGCATCGATTCAAATCGAGATAAGGAAATGTTGTGGGCTTCTTCTTCGTCATTCAAATGCATAGGAATTGCTTTTTGTTGCGCACTTTAAAAGTAAGGGTAGTTTAGGCAAAAACGGGTATTTATTTGAATTGTTGTGAACAAAATAATTAACAAAAGAGTGTATTAGAGATTAGAGACTTTGAGATGAGAGTTAAAAGACTATTGATAAGTCTATGTTTTTACTTCATAAACACATCTAACGATTAACGAAAATCGATTATCGAACAACCAATTCATCCAACACCTCCAACAAAATTCTACAGCCTTCAGTAATTTCTGATTCAGAAATCGTGAGTGGTGGGGTAATGCGAATGGCTTTGCCTTCAAAGAGTAGCCAAAATAAAATTAAGCCGCGATCCTGGCAGGCCAAAATGGCTTGATTGGTGATGTCGGCGCTAGGTGTCATCGCTGCAAGCATCAAACCTCGACCACGTATTTCGGTGATCAACGGGTGTTTTAAGAGGGAACGGAACAGCTGTTCTTTTTCAAGCGCTTGTTCCATGAGTTGGGTTTCGGTAATTTCTTGCAAGGTGGCCAAACAAGCGGCCGCTATTACAGGATGTCCGCCAAAGGTGGTAATGTGGCCCAATTTTGGGCTGTGGCTCAATAAATCCATAAGGGCTTCGCTGGCAATAAAAGCACCAACGGGCATTCCGCCACCCATGCCTTTGCCCACAATGATGATATCGGGTACAATGCCAAAATGTTCAAAGCCAAATAGTTTTCCCGTACGGCCAAATCCGGGTTGTATCTCGTCGATGATGAGCATTGCGCCCACCTCGTCGCAACGTTGGCGAATTTTGCGCAAAAAGTCGTTTTCGGGTTGAATAAATCCAGCGCCACCTTGGATGCTTTCTAGAATAATGCCTGCGGTTTGGGTAGTGATTTTTTGGATGTCGGCCTCGTTATTAAACGTAATAAAATCCACATCCGCCAAGAGCGGTAAAAACGGGGTTTTGCGTTCTTCAAATCCCATCACACTCATGGCGCCCATTGTATTGCCGTGGTAGGCGTTGTAGCAAGAAATCAATTGTTTACGACCGGTTACGCGTCGGGCCAATTTAAGTGCGCCTTCACAGGCCTCGGTTCCCGAATTGACCAAGTATACTTTGTTTAGCGGTTCGGGCAATAAATGAGCCAATACTTTACAATATTCTACCGCCGGGCCTTGGGCATATTCGCCATAGACCATCACATGTGAGTAGGTATCTAGCTGTTTTTTGATGGCGTCATTCACCCGCGGATGTTGGTGTCCCAATGCACAAGCCGATACGCCTGCCACAAAATCCAAATAGGGTTTTTGGTTTTGGTCATAAATGTAAGATCCTTTGGCATACGTCACTTCCATGCCCAGCGGATAAGGCGAGGTTTGGGCTTGGTAGCGTAAAAAATCTTGATTTATGGGCTGTTCCATAGGGGTAAATTACTTTACTGCAGGGTTTGGTTTGGGGTTGTTCTTGTCGTAGTTTAGGGTCTCCTTGCGAATTTTCATCGGCACATTTTCTTTGGCCAATTCGGTTTTTCGGGCTTGCATGAAGCGCTCGTTTTCTGCATTTTCTTCTTCCGGAAATATGCCCTCTTGGTTTTGTATGCGCTCGTCACCTCTCCAAACAAAGCCTTTGAGTTTTCGGGCGTTTTCGGGTAATTCATCTTCGGGATAAATGTCGCCGTCCACATCGGTAAAAAAGGTCATTGTATGGATGGTGTTTCCCTCCATGGTCATGTTGATGCGGCTGCTCACATTTTTATTGATACCAATGAGTTCTTTTTGGTCGTTACGCAAAAAATACAAGACTTCGGTGTTTTTAATCACATCTACTTCGTAGAGTTTATTGTCTTTGAATTTGCCAAATAAATTGACACCTTTCACCTGATTATACCCAGTGCCTAGGGTGTCGCGCGAGGCAATAAAGGCGTTGTTCAATACTTTTAAGGAATCGAGTTTTTCAGTTTGGTTGTTGCCAATCAGATGCATCACATCGCCCGTCATTTGGTTGTCAAAATTCCACAAAATGGGTTTGCCAATCAATTGAGTGAGATTGGTTTTTTGGCTGGAATGAATCGAATCGCATTTGCCACTCAAATCTTTTTTGAAAAATCGGGCGTTAGGGTAGGCGCGCACCACGCGTTCGTTGGGCTTTCCGGTTACCATGAGCCGTTTCCCGTGTATATAAACCGAATCGTTTTCTACCAAATTGATGGCTACCGCGCGTTTGGTGACAAACATCGAGTCTTTTTGTTTGTACAATTCGGCATAATGGCCTTTCACAATTCCTTTGTTGATCGAATCGGTGATTTTTACGTTGCGCGATGCCGAGGCAAATTCTTTGGTGCGGTTGTAAAACAAACTGTCTCCCTCAATGCGGCGGTCTTTGTATTTGATGTAGGATTTGCGCAAAAAATGGCCCACATTTTTACGGCTGTCGTAAAAGCCCTTTTCAGTATAAATAAAATTTTCTTTGCTGGTGATGGTCGATGGGCCAAACAAATACGAATGCCCCGAATTGTTGTAGTAGTCCAAATGATTGGATTTGACCACATATTTGGGGTTGGTGATCGTAACGGCTGTCAAGAATTGGAATTTTTTCTCGTTGGCAAAATACCGTCCCGATTTGCTTTTCAGTACATTTTCGCGGTTGGTAATTAATCCATTGCAGGTGTAATAGGCCTGCTGGCTGTTTCGATCAAACCGCAGGGTGTCGGTGGCTAGGTTCATTTCAGGCGAACGTAAATTAACTTTTCCCGTGGCGTAGGCTTGTTTTACATTGCCATTGTATTCGGCGTATTTGCTGTTCATGAACAAGGTGTCGCCTTGTATCATTTGCACTTCCCCAAAGGCTTTTACGTAGTTTTCTTTTTGAAAATAATAGGCTTTGTTGCACAAAAATCGAACGCCTTCGTGGTTGATGCGCACATGACCGGTGAGCAACAAGGCGTCGGGAATTTCGGTTTGGTTTACGTCGGCAAAATCAGCGTATTCGATGACAATTTTCTTGGCTTCTTGCGCCCAAGCCTCAGCCGAATAGCCAAGTAGGAAAGTCAATAGGAAACAAACAACTGCGTTTTTCAAAAGTTGGAATTTTGGCCAAATTTAAGAAAATCAACCCAAGCACGACCCATTTTAAGGATTAATTATCAAATGAAAATTAGGATTGAAAACTGCGTTTTAAATACACAAATCCAATGATTCCAGCTACCGTCGATGCAAGTAAAATAGCCATTTTTGCCGTTTCAATGCTGGTTTCATCTTGAAAGGCGAGTAGGCTAATAAAAATGGACATGGTAAACCCAATGCCGCCCAAAATCCCTGCACCAAACAGTTGTTTCCATTTTAAATCAGGAGGCAAATGGCTCCAGCCCAATTGGGTCGTTCCGTAAGCAAATAGAAAAATACCTAGCGGTTTTCCAACTACTAATCCAAGAATGATGCCCAAACTACTCGGGTGTAACAAGGCCGTTCCAATGGATCCCGATAAAGGCAAACAGGTGTTGGCCAAAGCAAATAAGGGTAAAATGATAAAGCCTACTGGGAAATGCAATTCCCGTTGCCAACGATACGAAATAGACGTTTTATCACCTTTTCCAAACGGCAGGGCAAAGGCCAACAAAACCCCGGCTATGGTGGCGTGGATGCCCGAATGCAGCATAAAATACCACATGGCTATTCCGCCAATTGCATAAGGCCAAAAAGAGTGAATGCGCAAGCGGTTACACACGAGTAAAACCCCAAAAATTCCGAGCGCAATGGTCAAATTTACGAAGGCCAAACTTTTGGTATAAAAAATAGCAATCACGAATATGGCGCCCAAATCATCGACTACGGCTAGTGCGGTAAGGAATATTTTGAGTGAGGTGGGCACTTTTTTTCCTAACAATGACAAAGCCCCAACAGCAAAAGCAATATCAGTAGCCATCGGAATTCCTGCACCCGATTGTGTGGAGGTTCCCCAATTGAAAGCCAAGTAAAGACCAGCGGGAACCAACATGCCTCCCAAAGCCCCAAACAAAGGCAGACTTGCTTTTCGCAAGTTGGACAATTCACCGGCATAGATTTCACGCTCCAATTCGAGCCCAATGAGCAAGAAAAAAATGGCCATGAGTCCGTCGTTGATCCACTCCACTAGGGTGTGACTGCCTAGCGGCATTTCCCAAAAATTCACATAGCTATCTTGAATTGACGAATTGGCCAACACAAGTGAAAGCAAGGTAACGGCAATAAGCACGATGCCACTTGCTTTTTCGTTTTCAAAGAATTCGGTAAATAGTTTGGTTGCTCTCATCTAGAAAAAAAACGCCCTGATTTCTCAAAGCGTTAATTTATTATTTGGTTATGGTTTGTTTTCTGTCAGGACCAACCGATACAATTTTAATCGGTACGCCTACTTCAGCTTCAATAAACGCGATGTATTCTTTGAGTTCAACGGGCAATTCCTCGTAGCTGTGCATGCCTGTTAAATCAGCTTTCCAGCCTTTGAATTCGGTATACACCGGCGTTACGTTTTCGGGTTCGATGTTATAGGGCAAGTGTGTAATTTCTTGTCCGTTGTATTCGTAAGCGGTACATACTTTTAAGGTTTCAAAACCAGAAAGCACATCGCCTTTCATCATCATCAATTGCGTTACCCCATTGATTTGCGCAGCATATTTTAAAGCCACTAAATCCAACCAGCCACAACGTCTTTTGCGTCCAGTAACCGAACCAAATTCGTTGCCCACTTTGGCCATGATGTCGCCCGCTTCTTCAAAATCTTCGGTAGGGAATGGTCCGCTGCCCACACGTGTGGTATAGGCTTTAAAAATCCCGTACACTTCTTTGATTTTATTGGGTGCAATGCCCAAGCCAGTGCATGCACCAGCAGCTGTAGTATTGGATGAAGTAACAAATGGATAAGTACCAAAATCAACATCGAGTAAGGAACCTTGCGCGCCTTCGCACAAGATGGATTTGCCTGCTTTTTGCGCTTGATACAAGTATTCTTCGCTGTCAATGAAGGTCAGTTTTTTGAGCTCTTCGATGGCGGTAAAGAATTCGGCTTCGAGTTCTTGTAAATTGTATTGAATGGCCACGTCATAATACGAAATCAGGGCTTCGTGTTTGTCGGCTAATGCGCGGTACCGTTCTTGAAAATCCGGAAGTTCAATGTCACCCACTCGGATGCCGTTACGACCTGTTTTGTCCATATAGGTTGGGCCAATTCCTTTTAAGGTTGAGCCAATTTTGGCTTTTCCTTTGGCGGCTTCAGAAGCGGCGTCGAGCAAACGGTGCGTGGGCAAAATGAGGTGCGCCTTACGGGAAATGAATAACTTTTTGGTAATGTCAAGATTGAACTTGGCCAATCCGTCAATCTCGCTGCTAAAAACTACCGGGTCAATCACCACGCCATTGCCAATGATGTTGATGGAATTGGGGTGAAAAATTCCCGACGGAATGGTACGCAATACGTGTTTGATACCGTCAAATTCCAAAGTGTGTCCGGCATTAGGTCCGCCTTGAAAGCGGGCAATTATGTCGTAATTGGAAGTGAGTACGTCAACGATTTTTCCTTTTCCTTCATCGCCCCATTGCAATCCGAGTAGTAAGTCTGCAGTCATGTTGTTGTGTTGTTGCTAGTTGTTGTTCTTTTTGTGTGCGTTAGGGATTGAAACGGAAATCCTTTTGGCGACAGGGTTTGGCGCAAAAGATTGGGAGTGAAAAGCCCGACCTTTAGGGAACGCCCCATCCTAAAATTATTAATTATTCATTTTTAATTGCTTTCTTGTTTCCGTACAAGTACAGCGAGTGGTTGTGTATTTCGATGTCAAAAATTTCTTCTATGGTTTTTTTGATCAATTGGATGCGTGGATCACAAAACTCAATCACTTCACCGCTGTCGGTCATGATGATGTGGTCGTGTTGCTTGTCAAAATAGGATTTTTCGTAATGGGCCTGGTTTTGGCCAAACTGGTGTTTGCGCACCAAAGCACAATCCAAAAGCAATTCAATGGTGTTGTATAAAGTTGCCCGACTCACACGGTAGTTTTTGTTTTTCATTTTGAGATACAAATGCTCGATGTCAAAATGATCATCACTGTCGTAGATTTCACTCAAAATGGCAAAGCGTTCCGGCGTTTTTCTATGGCCATTTTTTTCAAGATACAAGGTAAAAACGTTCTTGACGATCTCTTGATTGGAACTATTATCTTTCGCTATTCGTGTCATGCCGCAAAGATACTTTTTTTATCAAATTGACCGAATTAATTTACCGCTGGGACTTGTTTTTAATTAACAAAAAAGGGGGATTAATTAACAATGGTAAGTCGAAAGCCAAAAGTCATAAAGTCGAAAGGCTATGTATACTATCAACTACTGTTAGCTGAAAGGTTTTAGCCACGAATGCACTAATTAAAGAAATTCCATGGCTGAATCCCGTAGCTTCGGAACCAAAATCTTCTAAAGCGCCACCGAAGAATTTTTTCGACCATTGGATTTGGCAGGCCCGGATCCACTAGGTGAAACTTCCGTTAAGAAACACAAGCTGTTTGAGACTGCGAGGTAACGAGCGGACGAGTTTTTGTGTTTTAGGAAGTGAACCACTAGTGGATGGCCGAAAATCCTAGGTCTTGATTTTTTGTTTCTTTTTCATCAAGGAAAAAGAAAAACTATTAGCTTTTAGACACGATTGGATTTAGGAGAAAGTCGTAAAGTCGAAAGTCGAAAGGCTATGTATACTATGTACAGTTTTCTAGTAAATCAAAAATCAAAAATCAAAAATCAACAATCAACAATCCTAATTCTTATACACCCGCGTCACTTTCTCAATCCCATCAATTTTCTTGATGTTGTCAATGAGGCGTTTCAGGATGTTGTTGTTGCGCACAATTACCGCCACTTGGCCGTTGAAGATGCCCGCTTCGCCACTCAGGGAAATACTCTGGATGTTCACGTGCATGTTGTTGGAAATCACTTTGGTGAGTTCGTTGGTGAGGCCTAGCGTATCCATACCGGTAATGTTGAGCACGGCCTTGTATTCTTGTTGTGACGAATCAATCCACTTGGCCAACATAATGCGGTAGGCATAGTTGGATTGCAAACTGATGGCGTTGGGACAATCTTTTTTGTGCACTTTAATCCCTTCGTTGATGGTCACAAAACCAAACACTTCGTCTCCAGGAATCGGGTTGCAACAGGCAGATAAAGTATAATCTAATTTGTCTTGGTCAATCCCAAAAACCAGCATGTCATAATTGCTACTGATTTCGGGTTTATGGATGTCGGCATCGGCGGTGTTGGGGGAAGAACGCTTGATTTTATTCTTGAAGAAATTCATCAAGGTATTGCTCTTTTGCGCCGCGTAGTCTTTGAGTTGTTGGTTGTCGATGGATCCAATTCCCATGCGATAAAACAAATCCAAGCTGGTTTTCAACCTAAAGTAATTCACCATTTCGTTGATTACCTGTTCGTTGAGCGTCACTTTTAAATGCTTGAGTTTGCGGTGCAAGAGTTCTTTTCCGTCTTCGGCAATTTTTTTGGTGTCTTCGTTTAAGACATTTCGGATTTTGTTTTTGGCACGCGAAGTCGTAACATAATCCAACCAATGCATCGTGGGTTTCTGATTGGGCGAAGTAATCACTTCAATCTGATCGCCACTTTTTAACTCAAAATTCAAAGGAACCAATTTGCCGTTTACACGGGTTCCTCTTGTCTTTACACCAATTTCGGAGTGGATGCTAAACGCAAAATCAAGCGAAGTGGCGCCTTTGGGCAAGGACTTGATTTCGCCTTTTGGGGTAAATACAAAAATCTCTTTGGCATACAAATTCATTTTGAAGTCTTCGACAAAATCAACGGCGTTGGTTTCAGAATTTTCGAGTGCTTCTTTCAGTAAGTTGAGCCACACATCCAAGCCGCTTTCTTCGGTAGCGCCTTGCTTGTATTTGTAGTGGGCGGCATAGCCTTTTTCGGCAATTTCGTCCATGCGTTCCGAGCGAATTTGTACTTCAACCCAGCGTCCTTTTGGGCCCATCACGGTAAGGTGAAGCGCTTCATAGCCGGTCGATTTTGGAGATGATATCCAATCGCGTAAACGACTGGGGCTTGGGCGGTAGTGATCGGTTACAATCGAATAGATTTTCCAAGCCAGGAATTTCTCGTCGTGGGGGTTGGATTTGTAGACAATGCGCAAGGCAAATTTGTCGTATACCTCTTCAAAACGCACATTTTGGTTGAGCATTTTGCGTCGAATCGAATACACCGATTTGGGTCGGCCTTTGATCGCATAATCAAGGTGCTCGGCGTCTAACGATTGTTGAATGACTTGTGAAATGTCGGCTATGTAGGATTCTTGCTCCTCTTTGGTTTCTTTTATTTTACTGACAATCTCATTGTAAATGGCTGGTTCGGTGTATTTAAGGCCCAAGTCTTCGAGCTTCATTTTGATGTTATACAAACCCAAGCGGTGCGCTAAAGGGGCGTAGATGTACAATGTTTCGGAAGCAATTTTCACTTGCTTGTATTCAGCCATGGCTTCCATGGTTTGCATGTTGTGCAAACGATCGGCCAATTTGATTAGAATTACCCGCACGTCATCGTTGAGCGTGAGTAACATTTTTCGAAAATTCTCGGCCTGCATCGACACGTTGAGGTCTTTTTGAACCTGCGAAATCTTGGTTAGCCCCTCAACCAATTGAGCTACCTTGGGATTGAACATCGTTTCGATGTCAGATAAAGTAGTTGAGGTATCTTCTACTACATCATGCAACAATGCGGCAGCAATTCCGGTTGCGCCCAAACCAATTTCAGAAGCCACAATTTTGGCTACCGCTATGGGATGAAAAATATAGGCTTCCCCCGATTTTCTTCGTTGGTGTTGGTGTGCTTCAACGGATACGTCAAAGGCTTTTCGGATGAGTTTTTTATCCTCGGCACTCAGTTTTTGGTAACTGATGCGCAGCAACTCTTTGTATTCTTGCGCAATGGCTTTGTTTTCTTTTTCGATATCTAGTTCTGCCATAAGATGGGGTGCAAATCAACGCTGAAAAGTACGGCATTGCTTTGAGCTGTGCAAGAGCAGTTTGCTAAAAATAACCTAAAAACCGCGTTGCCGTTTGGCTTCAAAAATCAAGATGGCTGCAGCTACCGATACGTTCATGCTGTCGATGGCGCCTTGCATGGGAATGTGTATGTTTTGCGTGGCGGCCTCTCTCCATTCTTGGGTGAGTCCAGTAGCTTCGGTGCCCACTACGATGGCATTAGCTTGAGTATAATCTTGGGTATAATACGGTTCGCTTTCTTGCAAAATGGCGCTATAAATGGCAATTTGATTGGCTTGTAAATAAGCAATAATTTCTGCCGAACTGCCCGTTGCAATTTGGTTGGTAAACACGGTGCCCACACTTGAGCGGATGGTATTGGGGTTGTACAAATCGTTTTTGGGATTGGCAATAAGCACGGCATCCACCTTGGCCGCATCGGCGGTGCGCAAAATAGCGCCAATATTTCCCGGTTTTTCAGGCGCTTCGGCCACAAGGATCAAAGGGTTTGTGCCCAGTTGTAAATCAGCAAGTGATAAGGATTTGGATCGAGCCACGGCCAAGACTCCTTCGGTGGTGTCACGGTAGGCGAGCTTTTGGTATACTTCGGCCGAAATTTCAATCCATTCGGTGTCTGCTGAAACAAGTTTTTCTAAGCTGTATTTGTCAACGATGTTTGGATCAAACAAAATTGTTTCCAAGACATAACCTCCGGCAAGTGCCAATTCAATTTCGCGCAAACCCTCTATGAGAAAAGTGCCGGTTTCTTTGCGGCGTTTGGCTTTTTCTTGGAGTTGCACCAACGATTTGATGTAGGCGTTTTGACTTGAGCTTATTTGTTTCACAGGGATCTCGTTCTAAATGGAGGCGTAAAAGTAAACAATTGTGCGTTTAATGGGTGAGGTACACAAATCCGGTGAGTGGAGTAGGATTGTCAGCGTCGTGCAAATCGATGACATAAAAGTAGGTGCCGTCGGGTAAATTGGTACTGCCCATCACTAGATTGGTGTTGCTTGTACCATCCCAATCGGCAGTATTGGCTGATCCTGTCCACACTTTCGTACCCCAACGGTTGTAAATTTCGATGGTGTAATTCAAAAATATATTTCGCAGATAATCAATTTCAAAGCTGTCGTTGTAGCTATCATTATTGGCCGAAACATAATTGTATACGCGCGGAGGACAGTTTTTTAGGAGTAAATCAACCTCTGCCGTTTGGTAGCAGCGGCCGTTGGAAACTTCGGCATAGAGCGTGGCAGGTGCAACAGCAGCGTAATTTGCTAAATTGCTTATGGCATTGGTTTGAGCGATCCAATCCGCTTGACTGGGATAAAACAGCACGGTATTGGTGCCGGATTGCTGCAATTGGGTTGCAGTCGATACAAGTGAATACGTGCCTTGACTGAAGCCTTCGTTGCACACTTGCAATGGATTCACTTGAGGTAAAGCGGCGGCAGTTTCGAGGGTTAGGGTAGTTTGTGCATTGTTATTGGTTTCGTTCAATTCAATCACCTGTGAAGCACCACTTCCGTCATCATCCACCACAAATTTCAACTCAAACGGACTGGGAATTCCAGTGGGTAAGGTCAAGGCGATACTGCCTGTTTCGCTGCCATCGATTGGAATCACCGTTTGGGTGCTTGTCGATTGCCAAAAGACGCCATTTAAATATAGCGCAATCGGAACGCCAGCAGGCAAGGGATCAGTACAATTGTCATTGTGCACCGTATAATTTACACGAAAATTTGAACTGTTGCATTCCATCAGCGCCCGATCGATGGAGATAGTTGCGTCGGGCAATTGGCTGTTGAATTTGGTAACAATGGTGTTGATCATCACAAAATCTTGTCCCGAACTCAACTGAATTTGCGCCGAAGTGTCGCCAATTTGAATGGTGTTTTGTATCGGATACACGTCCAGATCCATGTTGTACAAATCAGTGGCGCCGGTAAAACTGTTGGTTCCGTTAAATGCATTGGTGTTGGGGTTCAAAGGTGGATTGCCAATGAGGATGTTGTTGATTTTAAGTGATTCATTGACGGCCAACCCGCGATCGCCTTCCCAGGCCACAAAACCAATGGCTGCATTTTGGTTATCAATGACATTCAAGTTGTTTAAGGTAATGGAAATGTCTGTGGGCACATAATCCAAACCATCGTATACATTCAACTGATTGAGCGTGATGCCGGGATCGCTGTAAACGATAACCAAAGCCCAGCCAGCAAAATTGGTTCCGTTGTTGCAGTAAGCTGATGGAGTGAGCACATCGGAAACGTCGAGATCTGATAAGGTATATAGGCCATTGCCTGTGGTTTGCACCAAGTTGGTCACTTCAACAAAAGCACTAAAAAAAGGCAGTCCCGAGGTGACTTGCGTGAGTCCAAAGGTACGGGAGGCGGTGAGTGCATTGCCGTTTAAGTTCACCTCAAAATCCCCATTACCCGATCCGGCCCAGTACAAATAGGCTTTTTCTATGGTTGAGCTTGCATTGAGTGAAAGTGTGGCCGAGGAACTGGTGTTGACTACACAACTGGCTCCGGTTCCGTTTTCGGCTAAATTCATGGTGTTGCCCACAAAAACAAAATCATAACGGCCGTTAAATTGGCTATACAACTCAATGGTTTGCGCCATAGATTTGCTAAAGCTCAACAGCAGCACACTAAAAACGAGTAATTGGAGTTTTGTTTTCACACGCATTTCAATAATGGGTTTAAAAGTAGCAATTATATTTCAACTCCCGAAAGTGAGTTTGATTTCAAATTATTTGCCTAATTTTCGACAGTTTAAAACGATTTTGTGAAATCTTATACGGTACAACACTTTTTGCCAGCTCAAGCAGCCCAATGGAATGCCTTTATTGCGCAAGCCAAAAACGCTACTTTTTTGTTTCACCGCGATTTTATGGAGTATCACCGCGATCGTTTTGACGATTATTCGTTGGTGGTTACAGAAAATGAAAAATGGGTTGCCGTTTTGCCAGCCAACGCTTTGGACAACGAAATCCATTCGCATCAAGGCTTATCTTATGGCGGGTTGTTAGTTTTGCCAGGTATTCGTACAGCCGATTATTTTGCCATCCTTTCGGGAATTGGTGATTTTTTAACTGCCCAAGGATTTTTTAAATTACACCTCAAAGTACTTCCGCGCATTTACGAGCAAACGTTTTCAGACGAAATGGCGCAGGCCTTATTTGTGATGAATGCCCAACAAACGCGCTCCGACTTGTATTTGGTAGTCGATAAAAATCAACCCTATCAGCCCAACCGCAACCGCAAGCGCGCCTTAAAAGTGGCCCAGGATTTGGGCATCGAAATCAAAGAAGAAACCCAGTACGATTCCTTTTGGAATGAAGTGCTCACGCCCAATTTGCAACAGCGTTTTGGCGTTAACCCGGTGCATTCCTTGGCCGAGATGACGCAATTGTCCGCTGCTTTTCCGGAACAAATCAAGTTATTAAACGCCTATTTAGACGGGGCTCTCAAAGCCGGTTGTGTTCTTTTTGTGATGAATAATGTGGTGCATTTTCAGTACAGTTCGGGCACCGATGACCGCATGGATACCGCTGCACTCGATGTCTTGTTTGATTACGTGATTCAGCGCTATCACCCCACGCATCACGTGAGTTTTGGCAATGTATCCGAACAAAACGGAATGAAAATAAACCAAGGTTTGGCCTATTGGAAAGAAAGTTTTGGTGCCAAACCCATTGTACAACAGTATTTTACCATCCATTTGCCGCAAGCACATTTACTTGACGCTTTATGAAAATTCCATTTTTAGACTTACAGCAGATCAATGCGCCCTACGAAGCCCAGTTTCATCAGCAATTGCAAACGTTGTTGGATAATGGCTGGTATATTTTGGGCGAAGAAGTGCTGCAATTTGAACGCGAATTTGCGGCCTATTGCGGAACGTCTCACTGCATTGGGGTGGCCAATGGTTTGGATGCCTTGACATTACTATTTCGTGGCTATATAGAATTGGGTCAATTGCACAAAGGGGACGAAGTGTTGGTTCCTGCCAATACCTACATTGCCAGTATCTTGGCGATAATTGAAGCGGGTTTGGTACCGGTTTTGGTTGAGCCTAATCCCGACACTTTTTTGGTAGAAGCAAATGCATTGGAACACAATAGAACTTCAAAAACCAAAGCTGTCATGGTGGTTCATTTGTATGGGCAATTGCCCGATATGGAAGCCATCAGTTCTTGGGC
>Ga0315908_10000767_pt1 | contig 25121 bp, 8 predicted proteins | sample LakEriMetagenome_12_FD_203520 | JGI IMG/M metagenome (GOLD analysis project Ga0315908, IMG submission 203520) | Freshwater fungal communities from buoy surface, Lake Erie, Ohio, United States - Buoy 4 MA124 | ecosystem: Environmental > Aquatic > Freshwater > Lake > Lake biofilm | place: USA...
CATGCGCGGCGATGTCTTCGCCGGAATGTTCACGGGCGTGTTCATTATGTTTTCGATCATGGCCACCTCCGCAGCGACTTTGAATGCTCAAGGGATTACTGAAGTCTCTAGTGCGGCGGATGCCGCTTTAGCGTTGAAACCAATTGCAGGCGAGTGGGCAAGCTTGCTGTTCTTACTTGGCATCTTGGGGGTTGGAATGCTCTCTATCCCAGTGCTGGCGGGGGCAACTGCCTATGCGGTAGCGGAGACCTTTGGCTGGCGCGAATCCCTGGAGCTACAGCCCAGACAGGCCAAGGCTTTCTATGGGGTCATTGCTCTTTCGATGCTGGTGGCAATGCTTCTGAATCTGGGAGGAATTGAACCAGTTAACTTCCTTATCTTGGCAGCAACCCTAAATGGACTTTCCGCACCAATTCTGATGGTGATCGTTTGGTTCCTGGCTAGAGACAAAAACTTGCTTGGCAAATGGGCATCCGGTCGAATCTCTCAGGTGCTGCTGGGACTGGCAACCCTGGCCATGGGCTCGCTTCCGGTTTTCTGGCTGCTTGCCGGTTAGTCAGATTCATCTGCTTGCTGCTCCATTATTGCCTGGAGGGTTTTCTCGGCTGCAACTGCCATCTCGTAGGTTTTAGCAATCAGTTCTTCAGCTGACTGGCAGGCAAGTAAGTCAACTTGATCAAGCGGTCCAACTGGCAATATCCCTGCTAGCTGCCAACAAGATTCCATCGGGTCCGCACTCAATTCGGTATCCGAACCATACTGTAAATCACCGAACTCGCTAACAAAAGCAAGTAGCTGCCTGACCTTGGTCTCTAGGTGAACACGAGAGGGCATCAAGGTGTCATCCCAGATCAGATCAGGTAAAAAATCAACATCAGCAATCGGGTATGGATCATCCGGCAGCCAGGCATTCACCCGAAAGCGGGATGATCCAACCGATTGCAGTCCCAGAAAATCTTCTGTGGTGCCAATTTCAGAAACCGATGCCAAGGTGCCAATCTCCATTCGCTTTTCTCCCCCGCCAACTTCTTGGCCACGCTCGATAAGCACCACCCCAAACTCGGGCTTATCCGATGCAACCAGATCCCCCAAAAGCTTTAGATACCTTGGCTCAAAGATTCGAAGCTGCAGCGGCATGGCTGGCAGTAGCACGGATCCCAGCGGGAACATAGGAATTACCGGCATGAGAATCCAGAAGTAAGTGAAATAGGAAAGCCAAGCTGCACACAACAATGCTAAGCCTGAAGGCAGGTTGCCAAGGAAGAAATGGCTCTGCCCCCGGCTTGACCAACCTTGGTTGTGGTCTATGCCGGGGGCAGGCAATCATCTATTTAGCCGCAGTTACAACCTGAGCCCTCAGTCTTTGCTGAGCAAAGGCAAAGGTCGCCGCAGTTACATGTAGTTTCCGCCATTTGAACCTCCTTATTTGACTTGTCGGTTTTGAGTGATCTCATAGATTTTTAGAAGCTCTTCCTGGAGCTGAGCTTGGACCTTTGGGTCCTTAGAGACCATCATGTGCTTTACGTGAGTTGAGAGGTGGTTTTCCACCAGCAACTTATTCAAAGACCCCAGCGACTTTTGAATAGCAAGTGACTGGGTTATGACGTCCATGCAGTAATCCTCGGCCTCGATCATCTTCTCCAGGCCCTTGAGTTGGCCCTGAAGGATCTTTGCCCGGTGGATTGCTCTGCTTTTGATTTCTGGGATCACAAATCCATAATACCCCCCTGGGGTACTATGTCAAGCCCGGGTTTTTAGGGCCTTTGAGGAACTAAATTTGGCTAACGAAGAAGCAAAGTCTTCATGTAATCGATCTGGGTCTGCTGAGAGCTAACGATTGCCTCGGCTAGGGCCTGAACTTCAGGGTTATTCGAATCCAGCACCATCTGCGCCATGGCAATAGCTCCCTCGTGATGACCGATCATTCCTTCCAGGAAGAGCCTTTCGAAATCCGCTCCGGTTGCTGAAAGTAGCTGAGCCATTTGTTCTTCAGTAAGCATTCCATCCATACCGTGAGAGGCATGGCCCATGTCTTCTGAAGCTCCAGCACTTGCCAACCAGCTACGCATTTGGGCTATCTCGGGGTCTTGCTCATCTCTGATTTGGGTGGCTAGATCCAGTAGTTCTGGGCTTTGTGCCAGCTGAAGAGCGAGCTCAGACATGTCAAGTGCCTGCTGGTGGTGAGGGATCATCATTTGAGCAAACATGATATCCGCGTTTGAAAATTCGGCTGATTCTGAAAATTCCTGGCCCATAGGCATGTTCTGACTTGAAGCGCAGGCTGTTAGGGACATTGTTGCCGCAAGCAACATCGCCCCAAGGCCAAAAATGACTGATTTTCTTTTTCTCATAACGCCAGCATAACTTCCAAAAACTGGTTCAAAGCTGGGTATTTGCCTAGTAAGTGCCCCTATAAAGAGGTACGAATTCATACCTCTTTATACGGCACTAAAACGGGAAGATATCGAGTACTCCGGCTAGCTCCATGGTGACCAAAAGCATGATGATTCCACCGATTCGGTAGACCCACTTGAAGCCAGGCCTTCTAATCCAGCGGATCTCTCCTTCATTGCCCTCGCGGCCAATCATGGCCAAAACAGCAAGTCCGAGCATTGGGATTGGCAACAAGGCAAAAGACCAAAGAGCTAGATCGGGACTGGTTCCAAACCAGCTGCCAACAATGGCGGTTGTGACCGAGGCCACAATCAAGGCAAAAGCTAGTCCTGGGATACCGGTTGGCATTATCCGCCAGATCCAAGGGAAGTTTCTGAATCGGTCTGAGTAGAAACCAAGGATGGTCGGCAAGATAAACAAGGCGCTACCAAGCCAGACCTGCCAGACGTTGCCCATCAAAGCTGCGGTCACAAAGACGAAGATTGACAGACGGAAGGCAACAGATATCCACTTCTGAGCAGGAACCGGATCGCTGACATCGGTTGGATGAAGAACATCCAACCTAGCTGGGAACATTCTTGCAACGTACTCTTCAAAGACCACGCGCATGGTGATTGCAACAGCAATCGCCACCGCGAACTCGTTGACGTGGTTGGCTACCGCCATGGTGGTTCCAGCAAGAGCGGGCAGGATGCTGATCATGGTTGCGGTCACCCATCCACCAATGAATGGAAGAACAACTAGGTCAACTATTCGCTCCCACCAGTAAACATCGTCATCTTCAGGATCCTTACGGAATGCTCTAAAGGCGTTAGCCAATAGCGCCGGTCCGTAGCCCACGATGATCACACCAAGTAGCAACCTGACATCGTCAATACCGACAGTGCCGGCTGTCATAACTGTTCCAAGAACAAAGATCACTGTTCCAACTAGACCTGCGAAGGCATCGAAGATACCAATAACCGCAAGGACAATAAACCACTGCCACTGCGGAGTCAGCACCGCTCCATCATTTAGCGAAACGTTCATCACCGAAATCATTGCCGCAGCAATAGTTGGAAGAAGTCCCAGGGAACCAAAGGCAGCTCTTAGGTATGCTCCATCAACCGCAATCTTTGAGAACAGCGGTGATAGCCAAGCCGATTTCACAACCAGCCAAATAGAAGGCTTATCGGTAAAGGTCAGCCACTTTTTCTTCCAAATCTTCCAGTTATCCCCCCGTCCACGACGACGGTTGGTATATCTCTCGTGAGCGGCATCAATGGTCGCAATGGAACCACCTTCACCAGATCCACCAGAAGAACCAGATCCACCGGATGAACCGCCACCTCCACCTGCAGCGGCAGCTGCAGCTGCAGCACCAGCAGCTGCTGCGGCAATCGCACCAACAGCGGCAGCTGCATTACCGAGAGAGTCGGTTAGAGCCGCAACAGCTTCAGGTGAAGACAGTGGGTCGAACGGCTCAGGAGGAGCGTCATCATCTACCGGTGCACCAGGAACTACCTCAGTTCCTGGGTCAGCAGGGGCGGCACCTGGATCACTTGGAACCGACGGTGCCGGTGGTGCAACAGGAGCAGGTGGCGCTACTGGTGCAACGGGTGCAACCGGGGCAGGCGCAGGTGCTGGAGCAACAGGTTTTGGAGGAACCACTGGCTTTGGAGGAACCACCGGCGGAGCTGGTGGAACTGGACCCGGTCCGGCACCTCCTCCAGAACTAGAACTTGGGGCAGCTTGAGTAGTGAAGGAAGTTGTTGCTTCCTCACCACCTCCAACTGCGTTGTTTGCAACTACTCGTACGTTGTAAGTATTGCTATCGCTCAGGTTCGTGAGATCACACGTCAACGCAGTGATTGCAGAACAAGCCAAGACACCGTCAAGGTAGACGTTGTAGTTTGTGAGCGGACTTCCACCGTTGCTTTGTGGGGCAAGCCAGGAAACCGTTGAGGATCCGCGACCCGGTCCAACAACCAGAACATTCTGTGGAGCAGTCGGCGGAGTCGCAGCAACCACAAGCTCAGGGTCGCTGTAAATTCGAACGGTAATGCTGCCATCGACAGTTGCTCTTTGCATCGGAGTGTAAACGCCGTCAACAATCTGGTACACCATGGCACCAGCCTTGATTTGGGAGTTGGACAGCGTCACAGTGATTGGCTTCTGATTGCCGTTTCCGTCAAATAGCGTGTCTGGGACTGTCGCGGTAGCTCCACTTCCAAGCAACCAAGAAACTACTACCGAGAAGAAGTAGTTGTTGGTTTCACCAATCACGCTGCGCTGACGAGTGACGTCCTTGAAGTAGCGGACCGAGACAACTGTTCCATCTGGCAAGGTGCCGGCAGGAATCTGAATTTGAGCCTGGGAGCCAGACGGGTTGTGCGTGATGGTGGTGTCAATACTTGAGCCTGAGCTTGCCGTGTAAGTGGTGGCAGTTTCAAGAGCAGCCTCATCGACTCCGAAGAACGAGCTCTGAACCCAGCGAGCGTAAAGTGTCTTACTGGCAGTTGGTAAGTAGTTAGCTCCCGCTGCCCCGACGAAGTTTCCGCCAGTTAGGGCATCGAACCAGCCGAGGAATCTGAAGTTTGGTCGGGTCGGGGTGCGCAAAGTAGTTGAGGTCGCTCTTTGCACCAGAACATCCGTGACGGGAGTCGGACCATTTTGGGCGTTGAAGCTTAGGGTGTAGTTTCCATCGTCCCACTTAGCAAACAGCACCCCGTTAGCGGTGGGCTCGTAGTTCGAGACCACGGCTCCGCCAGGGGTTGTGCTCCAACCGGAGAAGTTATAGCCATCCTTGACTCGGTCACCTTGAACCGGAAGAGTCATCGGACCGCGACCGACAGTAAAGCTTGCGTTTGGCTGCGGCGATCCAATTCCACCCTGCCAGTCGAAAGAAATCTGGTAAACATCGGGGACCCAAGTCGCTTCAAAGCCAACCGAGGCAGAACCAATGACAAACGTCGGACCGGCCGCGTACTTAGTCACTCCACCGTCAGAACTCCAGCCGCTAAAGGTGTAGCCGGTTCTAACTCCTGGGTCTGGCAATGTTAAAATACGACCGATGTTTCCAGTTCGGTTGGCGTGGTTGTTGCTGCCTCCTAACGAGTTGAAGCTGAAGTTGTAATCGATCGGTGTCCACTCGGCAAAGAACAAGAAATTGTCGTTTCGAATAACGGTCTTGGTTCCAGCCGGGCGAATAACTGTTCCACTGTCAGTCTCTGTCTTCCAGCCAGCGAAGGTGTGACCCAATCTGGTTGGGGCATCGCGCAGGGTTATCTCCTGGTTCAGTGAACACAGTCCACCGGTAACACATTCGGCGTCCTTGTTGTCTACCTCAAGATCGCTTACGGCCTTAGTTCCTCCGCCGAAGGAGTACCTAACATCTAGTAGCTCTACCCACTGGGCTGTGAACTGCGGAGCGCTTTCGCCAAGGACGTACTTTTGTCCAGATCGGTAAGTTGCCGAGCCATCTCCCCAACCGAAGAATTCGTATGACTTCGAGCCGATTACGGCTATCTCACCGTTTAGGTCTGGAAGCGTAATCTCGGTGCCGAAAGTGTTAGAGGAATTAGCCGGCCAGCGAGTAATCCCTTGGCTAGAAGCTGCTCCCGGAGCGAAGGTGTAGCCAATTGTCTTCAAGTTCCAGACTGCGGTCAGGGTTTCATCCACGAAGTTGTTGCTGAAGCTGTTCGAAACTACAGAGCCGCCAGCAGTTCTTGACCAGCCAGCAAAGTTGTATCCAGTTCTGGTGAAGCCAGAAGAAGGCAGCGTAACATTTGATGTTCCAACTGTCCAGCTAACCGGGGCACCACTGAGGTTTCCTGTTCCACCATTTAGGTTGTAGGAAATTGAGTAGGTCCTGGCAGTCCACTTCGGGTAGAAGTTGATGTTGGCGGAAGCGACTGTGACGGTCTGACCAGAGTTCAGCTCAGAACCGGTTCCCGAAGGTGAGGTAACCCAACCGGCGAATGTGTAGCCGGTTCGACCCAGCAATCCAGAGTTTGAAAGCAGGGATACGGACTGTCCGATGTTGTAGAGCCTTGAATCCACAGGCACCGAACCGGAGTCAGAGTTCGAGTAGTTGTAAGTCACGGTGTAGTCAACCGGTGTCCACTTCGCATAAACGGTCTGGTTGATCGTAGGAACAAACCTTCCATTTTGCTTGAGGGTCAATGGTGTAGCTACGGCAATGTCCGAGTGCCAACCGGCAAAGGTGTAAGCGGTCTTGGTCGGGACAGGCAATGCAATACCGGTTCGAACAATGTCAGTGGTGTATGAGGTACTAACAACTGAGTTTCCGCCGGTTGCACCGTTGTATTGGTAGAGCACGGTGTAGTTTCCGGCCTTCCACACCGCGTGAAGTGTGAAGTCGGTAGTTCTTCCGTGTAGATAAGGGAAGGTTAGAGCCGATCCGTTTTCGGTAGCCGACCAGCCCATGAACTCAAAGCCTGGGTGCGTTGGGTTATTAGCTGGTGCTGCAACTTCGGATCCGGTTGTAGTGGTGGCGCTTTCAAAGTTGCCCGTGCCATCGTTTAGTTCAAAGCGCACGTTGAGTGTGTTCGGGGTCCACTTGGCATAGAGCGTAAAGTTTGCAGTCTTGCCGTGAGCAAATGGGAAGCTCACCTGTGATCCAGTAAGACCTACGTTGTCGAACCACCCAGCAAAGGTGTAGCCGGCTCTGGTGGTCGTGGCAGTTGTAGAGAATTGCTGGCCAGTTCGGGTTGTGGTGGCGGTCACGGCAGTACCCGAGTTGGTGTCGAAGGTAACATTCAATGTATTCGCGTTCCACTTAGCAAAGAGCGTGAAGTTAGTTGTCTTGCCGTGGGCATAAGGGAAGGTAATAGCTGAGCCAGTTAGGTCGGCGTTATCGAACCAACCGGCGAAGGTGTAGCCAGCTCTGGTGGTTGTGATCGTGGCTGCAATCTGCTCACCTGTTCTAGTGGTTGTCGCAGTCACAGCCATTCCGCCGTTGACATCGAATGCGACTGCAAGGCTGTTGGCATCCCACTTGGCGTAAAGGGTGAAATCTCCCGTCTTTCCGTGGGTGTAAGGGAAGTCAACAACCGAGCCAGAAAGATCTCCGTTTTCAACCCAACCCAAGAAGTTGTAGCCCGCCCTGGTTGGTGGGGTCGGGGCGCTCGGAATTACCTCAGCAGTTCGAGTGGTGGTCGAGGAAACTGCGGATCCACCACTTGAGTTAAAGGAAACGGTCAGAGTTTTAGCGTCCCACTTGGCGTAGAGCGTGAAGCTAGCTGTTTGGTTGTGGGTGTAAGGGAAGCTGATTGCAGAACCGGTTAGGTCAGCGCTTGCGAACCAACCAAGGAAGTTGTAACCGGCCCTGGTTGGAGCAGTAGGTGCACTAGAAATATCCTCGGCGGTTCTGGTTTGGGTTGCCGTGACTGCCGAACCTCCGTTGGAGACGTAACTTACCGTTAGGTTGTTGGCGTTCCACTTGGCGTAAAGAGTAAAGCTTTCGGTCTTGCCGTGCGCATAAGGGAAACCAACCTGAGATCCGTTGAATCCTGGGTTGTCATACCAACCATCGAAGGTGTAGCCGGCTCTGGTTGGTGAAGCAGGTCCGCTCTGAATCGACTCGGCGGTTCTGGTCGTGACGGCAGTCACGGCAGTTCCCGAGTTGGAATCGAAGGTGACGTTTAGGGTATTGGCATCCCACTTGGCGTAAAGAGTGAAGTTTGTTGTTTTGCCGTGGGCATACGGGAAGCTAACTGCAGGACCGGATAAGTCAGATGCTGCGAACCAATCCACGAAGGTGTACCCAGCTCGAGTTGGAGCAACAGGTGCACTGGTAATTGACTCGGCGGTTCTAGTGGTTGTGGAAGTTACCGAAGAGCCGCCCTTTGAGTCGAAGCTTACGTTCAAGGTGTTGGCATCCCACTTGGCGTAGAGCGTGAAGTTAGCTGTCTTTCCGTGGGTGTAAGGGAATGTAATCGCGGTACCTGAGAACTCTGCGTTATCAAACCAGCCCAGGAAGTCATATCCTGCGCGAGTCGTTGTGAAGCTGGTAGCTATCTGCTCTGCAGTTCTGGTTGTAGTTGCCGTCACGGCACTACCTGAGTTAGTGACAAAGTTCACATTTAGGGTGTTGGCATCCCACTTCGCGTGAAGCGTGAAGTTAGAAGTTTGGTTGTGTGTGTAAGGGAAGGTAATTGCGGTACCCGAGAAGTCAGCTGCCGCGAACCAACCCAGGAAGGTGTATCCGGCCCTGGTTGTTGTCTGCGTTGTAGGCATTACCTCAGCGGTTCTGGTGGTCACAGCTGTGACGGCAGTTCCGGAGTTGGTGTTGAAAGTCACGGTTAGATCGTTGGCGGTCCACTTGGCATAAAGCGCGAAGTTTGCAGTTTTTAGGTGGGTGTAAGGGAAGGTAACTTCAGTTCCGGTAAATTCTGCGTTATCGAACCAACCGGCGAAGGTGTAGCCAGCCCTGGTGGTTGTGGCAGTTGAGGTAAATTGCTGGCCAGTTCTAGTTGTGGCGGTTGTGATAGCGGATCCGGAGTTGGTGTTGAAAGTCACGTTGAGGGTGTTCGCACTCCACTTGGCGTAGAGGGTGAAGCTACTTGTAACACCTACTACCTCTAGGTTCGTGTAGTTAGTGCCAGTGCCGTCATCGTTTCTTGACCAGCCATCGAAGGTGTAACCGGTTCTACTAAACACGTTGGCGGTAAGTGCAGTTGATACGCCAGTTGTAATTAACTGAGTTCTTGTTGACCCGCCAACAAAGTTGGCGTCGAAGGTGATGGTATTCACATTCGGCGTCCACTTCGCGTAAAGAATGATGTTCGAGGTTCGACCGTGGGTATGAGGGAAAGTCAAGGCATTGCCGGTTAGTCCAAAGTTGTCGTACCATCCGGCGAAGGTATATCCAGTTCTAGTTGGTTCAACTGGTGCAGAGGACATCTGCTGATCGGTTCTAACGGTGGTCGAAGTCACAGCAGTACCACCATTGGACTGGAAATCAACGGTTAGGTTGACTGCATCCCACTTGGCGTAGAGAGTGAAGTCATCAGTCTGGCCGTGAGTGTGTGGGGAGGTGATTCGTGAGCCAGTAAGGGAGCTGCTGGCAAACCATCCCTCAAAGGTGTAACCGGCCCTTGTGCTCGTCGCTGTTGTCGAGAAGGCTTCAGCTGTTCTAGTTGTGGCCGCAGTCACAGCTGATCCACCGTTTGAATTGAAGGAAACGGTTAGGGTCTTAGCACTCCACTTGGCATAGAGAGTGAAGTTAGCGGTTTGGCCGTGGGTATAAGGGAACGAGATAGCCGAGCCAGTGAAGCCTGAATCAGTAAACCAACCCTCAAAGTTGTATCCAGCCCTGGTGGTGGTGAAGCTATTTGGTAGCGCTTCTGCCGTTCTGGTCGTGAAGTCGGTTACAGCAGTTCCAGAATTGGTCACAAAAGTGACTGTGAATGGGTTAGCTGTCCACTTCGCCCACAGAGTGAAGTTTGCTGTCTTGCCGTGCGCATAAGGGAATGTGGCTGCCGTTCCGGTAAGGCCAACGTTGTCGAACCAACCAGCGAAAGTGTAACCGGTTCTGGTTGGTTCAGCAGGGGCTACTAGATCATCTCCGGTTCTGGTGGTTGTTGAGGTAACCAAGGTTCCAGAGTTTGAATTGAAGGTCACATTAAGAGTGTTCGCATCCCAGCCGGCGAATAGCTGGATACTTGAGTTTGGTGTGTACCTAGCGCTGGCATCACCTATCTTGGTGCGGGTAAGCGTGTTCGTTGAGTTGTACCAACCATTGAAGGTGTATCCAGTTCGGGTAATAGTGTCCGCCAGCAGTAGATCGCCGGAGGTTGTTTCTCTGGTCGTTGCTGATACTGCTGAGCCGCCGTTGGCGTTGTATGAGACGGTCTTGTAGGAAACGGCACCGATCTGACTGAATGTCGGGCTACCGGCGTAAATGCGAAGGGAGCGTATCTGACCTTCAAATTGTGCGTCAGAAGACCAGTTGCTTCGTCCCATAAAGGTACTAGTCCAGTTTTGATTTGCCTTCAAAGACATATTCACGCTCGAGGAGCCTGAGCTGTACGTCATAGTCGGCCAGGCAACCCCGTCACGCATGATGACACAGGAGTTAGAGGTTAGTACTACAGTCCACCTGTAAAGACCAGGTGTTGCCAAAGCATCTCTCGCAGAACACCAGGTACTTGATCCGTCACGGTAGACCTCAGCCACCACGTGGTTGTCATTGCCATGTCTACTGATTATCAGATTTTGCGTGGTAGCCCCGAACGAGGTACCGAAGTCAATTATTCGTTCCCAAGTGTTTGAACTTCCGAAATTGGCCTCAAAGTCAATCGTTATTCCACTGCTGAACGTATTGGTGGAGATATCTGGAAGGTCAACATACGGACCAGCAGCATTTGTTCCACCCGGGAATTTCCAGGCACCAGAAGCGGCATCAATGTCAAAGCTGTTCGCCACTGTCGCGCTTCTGGTTGCGTGGTTGCCCCTGCCAGAAAGGTCCCGAACTGAAGTGCTGGTGCTGAAGGAATTCAAATCTGAGGCGTTGTAAGAAATAACTGGAATCGGTGTCAACGTTGCCGAAACACTTGCCGATGCTGCGAGATAGTGAGTTCGAGAAGTTGTGATGGTGGCAACTGCTGTTTGTCCGGATGAGACGCCTGAGAAAATAACCAATCCTGAACCGTCGATGGAGACAGACCCAATGCTTGAGGTTCCCGAGTAGGTGTAGCTCGCATCGTAGTTAGTGATTTGTACGCTTAGGCGTTCGGTTTGGCCGCTAATCGCAGACACTGGGGTTGCGAACGTAGGCACTAGTCCAGGTGCTGAAGCAACCACAAGGTTGAAAGAGCTAGTTGAAGCAGTCGCGCTGTTGAGATCGGTCACGGTCACCGTGAGTGGGAAAGTACCAGCCTGAATCGGTGTTCCAGAAAGTACTCCTCCAGAACTTAAGGTGATTCCGGTTGGCAAAGTGCTGGAGGTAGCGAAACTCAATGAAGCTCTACCACCGGTGGCAGTGACTGATAGCGAGTAGGAAGAGTTCACCGTGGCCGATAGGCCAGTAGTTGGAGTTGTTATTGTCAGCGTTGGTGAAACCGTCAACGAAACCGCGTTGGATGTAGTTGACGCGGTAGTTCCATTCAACGAGTTAGTGACTACAACTGTGTAGCTGCCGTCATCACCTGTTGCAACTGGGCTTCTTGTAAGAGTCGAAGAGGTCGCACCAGAGATGTTCGTTCCATCCTTGCGCCACTGGTAACTTAAGACTCCGTTGTCGGATTTGGTTGCCCCAACGCTGAAGGTGGCTGACTGGCCAACGGTTTTGTTGACCCCAGTTGGTTGGAAGGCAATTGTCGGGGTAGCCGCCGGAGAGTTCGTGGTTCCGGTTGACTTTAGGGACTCAGCTGAGTTTCTCTCCGAAGGGGTTGTAATTGCTGTAACGCTCACGTAGTACATGGTGCTATCGGCGATGCCGGGGAACTCGTTAGTCCTGATTGTGGTGCTAGTTCCAGTAATTTCAACAACCTGGGCACTTTCGGATCCAGTAGCTGCCGCGTATACCTTTACTGTGTAGCTCGCAGCGTTTGCAACAGCAGTCCAGGAAACATCCAAAGACTTTAGGGTGTTGGCAGTAGCAGCAACCGTTGGCGCTGTCGGGGTATCCAGTTGAGCAGAAGCCACAGCGAAGCTCTGCTGAGCCTGTGCGGCGGCAGTGAAAGTAGCGTTTCCAGATTGGTTCGCATTCAGCACACACGTACCAGCGGCGAGGAACGAGACTACTCCGCTGGATACCGAACAGACCGACGTTGCGGAGGCGTCTACCGTGATAGTTGCGCTAAGTCCTGAACTTGCGGTTGCTGTGGCTGTGTAGGTAGAGCCACTTGCCCTAGCTGAAGTTGGGGCTGTTGAAGTAAAGCTGACTGTTTGGTCGATCTTGATGTTGTAATCGCCAGTTGTGGCACTCGGTGTGCCAGAAATCTGTGCCGAGGTGGCTGTGACAGTAGCGGTGAAGGTGATTCTGTGGACGCCAGAGCTGTCAGAAATGCTGAGGTTAGTAAACCTCGCCACGCCTCGAGTTGATGTAGTTGTGCTTGCGTTACCAGTCAGGTTTCCAGGACCTGATGCTTTTGTTGCTGTAACTGTGTAGCTAGTTGACTGCGCGTTGGCAGTAGTTAGTTCGTTGTCGAACTTGTCTTTCAATGTCGCAACTGGTGGCGGATTGAAAGCTACGGCCATCATTTCGTCAACTGGAGTTCCTACTGGGACCTGCGACATGATGATTTGTGTTGCTACACCATATTCAGGAGCTATTTGATCGACTGTGGCAGGAGTGAAGGAACCCGAGATCTGGTTATAAGTGAGCGTTGCGTTCGCCGAGCTGAGGGCTAAGTTTCCGGTGATGGAGTTGTTTCCACCGAGGTTAATGTAGGCCGCGCTAATGGCTAGATTTACCTCGGTTATCGAACCGCTTCCGCTGCTTTCAACAGATCCGCTTGTTCTAAGGGCAAGAGTTTGGACTCCTGTTGGTGCAAGGGCGGCTGTCACGTTGATGTTTCCCGAGTTTGTGCCGTTGAGGGCACCAATTCGCAAGGTTCCGGCTGATACGAGATTTACCTCGGCAGATGTCATCGAAAGTCGGTTAGATACTTCTGTGCCCAAGTCGATAACTCTGCTGTTAGTTTGTGGGGACACTGTCACCACCCCACTGGCTGAAGTGGTACCGATAGTCGCTTCTAGATTAAGTATGTTGGTGGTCAACAAAACATCAGTGGCCGCGATAACGTTTCTTGCCAAAGACAAGGTTGCAGCCGTCGAAGCTAGAGAAACTGATCCTGAAGTTGATGTGACCGTAGCACTTGATCCAGAAGTAGTAGTTATATTTCCAGACCCAGAGATGGTTATGCTTCCAACTGCCTGGATTGCTGCAGTTGGAGCAACGGAAGTTCCTCCGCTTAGGGTCACTGTGCCTGCGGATGTCAAAGTGCCGGAGCCTACGTATGTGCCAGATGGGGTAATGGTGATGTTTCCTGAATTCGTTGTGGTTTGAGTAGCGCTAATAGCTACTGCCCCACCAACAACGCTCAGGTTGCCGGCTGCTGTCGTAGTTCCTGAAACCGTTGTGTCGCCAGCCGAACTCGAAATCTCCACAGTTCCTCGGGAAGTTATGGGCGCACCGCTCGTCATTGTTGAAGAGCTGGAAAGTCTTACTGTGCCGGCGCTAATTGCACCAGTACCGGTGCTGACCGTTGATGAGGCGCTGGAAATAATTACATCTTGGGCTGCCGTCAAGGTCGCGTCTGTTTTTGAAAAAGCCTTTGATGCACCAGTTGAGTAAAACGCGATGCTTCCGTTTGTTGAGCTCACGTTGCCGCTCACAGTGTTCGATCCACCGCGGTAAGTAACTCCACTAGCACTTGTAACTGCTGAGCCAACGGTTAGGTCTGCGGTGTTTGATGAAGATCCGACTACCAGTGACCCAACGTTCACCGTTGAACTGGCGGCCGGGAAGCTAATTGCTCCCGTGAAGGAAGAGCCATTTGGTGCGAGCGTGACTGCCCCTTGAGTATTTAGGCTCATGTATGTGGAATCTGCCATCGATCCGGTTTGGATCGATATGTCTCCGCCTGTCTGACCAGAGATTGGTTTGTAGGTAAAGATGCGGCCGGAGTTTCTGCCGAGACTCAATATGTCGTCGCTGGCATTAATTGATACTGGTCCATTTTTAGTTTCGATTGTGACGGAAGCCAACCAAAGCCCGTTGGATGATGCACGTGTTGTTGAACCAGATATTGCAACACCAGCTTTTTCTCCACTTGCACGAATGGTCAGATAATTTGTGAGGGTATCTGTCGGACCTAGCAGGGCTGCGTGATTGGCTTTAGAGGAACCGGTGATCTCCACAGAATTTTCCGTGGAACTGAACCCGCGAGTTGCTTCAATGACGTTTCGGACCGAGTTATGAGCCCAATACATGTCAATACCAGCGGCAGCTGTTCCAGCATCGGTGGTTTCAGAATGTCCTGTGACGATAACCTTGCCACCCACAATGTCAAAGCCAGGTCTGAACTGTACTCCCATGAAAGTGCTCGCGCCCGTGTAAGTACCCTTTAGAGAAACTGTTCCGGTTCCCGCGCGAACCACGAAGTCACTGGCTATAAAGCTGCTGGTCCTAGCGCCGAGTTTCAGACCTGATTCTGCGTTAGAAGATGCCGAGCCTGAGGGTCTAGAGGTGTCTGAGGACAGAGCATCGCCTCCACCAATTGTGATGTCCGCTCCTGAAGAGCTGGACTGGGTGGTACTGAGCTGAGTGAAGTTACCAAAAGCGACTCCACCTGCAGCTCCTGTCGTCCAAAGAGTTATTGGACCACCAACTGTGCCTATTAGTCTCGGCGAAGCAGCGCTTGTTCCATCGTTGCCAGTGATTCGCCCAACTGATCTAATGAGCACACCAGGATATCCAGCACTGATGTTTGCTTCCAGCGCAGTTGTTCCCGCTGCAGAAGTCTCGATTCCACCAGCTGCAGTTATTGCTCCTTGAATAACAACGTTGGTGCCTGAACTTGTAAGCCTTACTGAAGTTCCTGTGCTGGCGCCATTGAAAGTTTGTGCTGCAGAGACCAACACGTCCGCTGACGAGGTCACGGAAACTGGGGACGCAAAGGTGTTTGATGTGTCGAGCTTTACTCGCCGGTCGGATGTGATGGTGATTGTGGAAGCGCCTGAGTTGAAATCAGCGTAAGCGACGTAGACTCCCTGGTGAGCTGCATAGGTTCCTGCGGTTGTTCCGGTGATTGTCACAGCACCAGATGTCACAAGTTTCGGTGTGTCGTTAGCCGTGCCCCGGTTGATTCCTATGCCCACTCCGTAGTTCGCGCCTCCAGCAGCATTTGTGTCTCTAGATGTTTTTCCGTTAAGTTCAACCGATCCGACACCTGTGCTTATCTCGCCACCTTCCCAGGCAATTCCATAAAGTTGGCTTGTGCTTGCTGCCCCACTATTGGTGTCACCATAAAGGCGTAAGTTTCCTCCAGATGTTCGAATCAACTTTAGGTTCGAGACGTTCTGATTCACCCCTAGTTCAATTCCCCACCAGGCGGTTCCGTAAGAGTTGTTGGCTGTGGCATACCCAGAAGGAATCGTGAGGGCATTCCAAGAAGTTGAAGCTGAACCTCCTCCAATTGCAAGGTTTCCACCGTTGGTGTCAATTAGATATCCTGAGGCTGGGCCATCAAGGATAACTCCACCTCCGTTTGTGGCATCGAAGTCGCTCCAAAGAATCACATTGAGTTTGGATGAAGTGGAGGAAATTCCATGGGTATCCATGGATACGTTTTTGCTTGCCTTTATGGTGATGGTCCTATCCAAGCCGGCTACCTTGGCAACTGGAGTTTGAAAGACTACTGAACCATTATCAGAAGTAGCGTCTGCGGTTGCTCCAGAAGCTTCGATGGTGACGTCCCTGGCGGCAAGCTCACTTGCGAGCGCGGAAGCTTGAATGTTTGATGCCGCTGCAGCTGGAGAGACCCAGCTGCCATCGACAAAAGAACCATTTGAACTGGCACTTGTACTAATGGTTATTGCTGTTGGCAAGAAGGTTGGTGTTACGGAAAGCGTAGTACCCACAAAAGCGTCCGCTTCCACAGCTAACGTTTGAGCCCCGCTAACTCCGCTCTGGAAACCAATTCCAGAAAATGTTGCAACTCCACTTCGAGAAGTTGTGGTTGTAGAAGTGATGTTTGTAGTTGTTGCGCCAACGGTTTGCTGCAGTACAGATCCGCTAGCTGCAGTAATTGTGACCTGTTGGTCTGCTCCTGTGTAATTGGTTCCATCGGAGTTCTTTAGTTGAACCGTGATAGCCCTCACGAAGTTTCTACCAGCGGTTGCACCACCGGGGGTCTGCGTGACCTCCATGCTTGCGCCATAGCTTAGGACTACTACACCGGAGCCACCGCTACCGGAACCACCATTAACAGGCGAACCTGAATCGTTGTATCCACCACCACCACCACCGGAACCGGTGTTTGCGGTACCTGCGGTACCGGCTGTGTCATGTCTCCAACCTCCAACACCTCCGATTGTGGATGAAGCTAGATCAGCGCATGACCCGCCGGGGCCAGTGCCGTTTGAGGATGTCGGGCCAGCGCCACCTCCACCACCAGCTGCATAGCATGCGCGAGTCCCAGTTATCGAGGAAACGTATCCGGAACCACCAGTTCCACCACGGGTGTTTGCTACAGCACCAAATCCCGCCGATCCTGCACCACCACCACCGCCGCCGGTCCAGCTACCGCTTTGGCTGCCGGTGCCACCGCCATTTCCTAAGAAGGTTTGCGAGGCAGTGTTGGTATTGGTCTTATTTGAAGCCTGGCCGGTTGATCCAGAACCACCACCACCGCCTGAACCACCTTGCTTGTTCGAACCTCCACCGCCTTTGACGGTGATGGTCCCCACGACAGTGTCTTGTCCACTGCGACTTTCGCCCGATGAGCCTCCGCTGGCAGGGTAGCCAACTCCTCCTTGTCCAACAACGATTGGAACCGTGGTTCCAAGGGAAACATTGGAAGAGGTTAGTAGCTCTCCGGCACCTCCACCACCACCGTGCCTTACACCACCACCACCACCACCGGCTACTGCCAAAACCTTGAAGTTCGAGACGGCGTTAGGTCGGGTCCATCCACCGGTGGCCGTTAGGTAAGTGCGGTTGAACTTTAGGTAGGTCTGCATCGAAGAATTAGCGGTGCCAGTCTCGACAATCTGGGCATCGGTGTATGAGCTAGTTGAGATAGACGATCCATAGGTAAGACTCCGACCGTTACCGGACCTGTCTGGCTCGAGGCGACTGTCTGTAAATTCATTGAAGTCGTAGTGAGCCCTTGGGGTTACAGCAGATCGAATAGCAGTTCCATTGGACTGATTAGCTCCGTAGGAATGCATAGACAGAGCTAGTTCTGCTGCTGTCAAGTCAACACCCCAGACTTTAACTTGATCAACTTGGCCGTTCAAGAATGAGCCGTCTCCCACCTGGACACCGACTCTGAAGCTTCCCGCACCCGGTGCAAGAGTTGACGTTGTAGCGGAGGTCCAAACTTCTGATCCATCAATAAAGAATTTTGGTACTCCCGTGGCAGATCTAGTAAGTGCAAAATGAACCCACCGATTTGTTGGTGCCACTACTCCGGTGGTGGATTCCGATCCACCCCATCTCACGTAAATTTGACCGTTGGAGATAGTTGCTATGTACACAGTTGAGCCTGGGCTGGCAACACCTTCGGAGAGTATGGTTTGAAGGTTATTTGAGCGCAGGTAAACCCATGATTCGACAGTAAATGCACCTGATGGAATCACACCGGTTGGACCGGTGAGTGAACTGTTTATGGCTCCTGCTAAATCAAGTGCTCTATCTTGAGTAGGTGTGTAGCGAAGAATGACAACTCCAGCACCACCGAGGGCTCCATTGGAAGAGTTCCCACCGCCGCCACCTGATCCAGTATTAGAAGCTCCGTTGGTTGGCGCAGAAGTTCCTCCACCATTTCCACCAACGCTAGATCCACCAGATGCTCCAGCACCGTCGCGGTCACCACCACCTCCACCGCCTGCGTACATTCTGGATGTGCCATTGATGTCACTTGATAGGCCACCACCTCCGGCACCTCCAACACGAAAAGTTGTTGCATTGCCTCCGGCCGAAGTTGCACCACCACCACCGGAACCGGCTTGGGTTGCGGCGGTAATTGAGCCCCCGGCATTTCCATACTCCACTCCACCGGTATAGGTCGTGCCGTCAGTGTTTTGCAGGCCTGCCGATGAGGCTATGGTTGAGTTATACTCGGCGTGGCCACCACCGGATCCGCCGGTGTAACCCTGAGCTTGGGAGAGCGCAGAAGGCCAACCATATCCACCGCCGCCACCGCCGCCTAGGGCTCGAACCGATCCCAGGTAGCTGTCTTGACCCGAGGTTGCGTGGTTTTTGATCGAAGCCTCATTTAGTCCACCATTTCCCCCTTGGCCAACTACGACCGATAGCGAGCCCGAGATCGCCAAGGAATTGAAGGCGATGACACCACCGGCGCCGCCACCACCTCCGTCTAATTGACCTCCACCACCGCCACCGCCGGCAATAACCAGAGCTCGGACCGAGCTCACGTTGGCAGGTACGGTCCAGGTACCGGTTCCCGGTAGGTAGGTTCTGGTGAAAGTGACAACGGTATCTCCATTGCTTGCGGCTGAAGTTGTCACAACGTCGGCACGAGTTGGCGAGTTGACCAGAGTTAGGTTCTTGATGTAACCGCCGGTTGTCCGGTCGTAAGCAATGGATCCACTCGGCTCATTGAAGTCCCAATAGCCCTGGAGGCCCGAAGAGTTGCCCGCGACCTTGGTGTGCATTGTTGAAGCGATATTGTTTCGGCGATCGTTGTTCCAAACTCGAACCTCATCGATTCGACCCGAGAAGTACTCGCCGTTTTGGCGTCGCCCTACGTTGAAGGCATTAGTAGTTGCATCAGAGTTGATGTTGCCTTGCGTTGTTGAGAACGCACCAGTTGGCCAGTAGATAACCTCTGCGCCATTTAGGTAGACAACGATTCCTTCACCTATTTTGATGAAGGCAACGTGTGACCACGCATTCAGGGGCAATGAAATGTTTGATATATTGTCACGCCAGGCTCCGCCCTGGTGAGTTGCCGCCCAAAGCCTTCCTGCATCCAAGCCAAAAATGTAGTTGTAGTCCTTGGAAAAAATACCTTCGCGGCCGATACCCCGAGTTGGATAAACCCAGGCTTCCCAGGTTCCGTTGGTCTGTCCATTCGTGAAGTTCAAATCAGGATGAGTTGCCACTTGCGTTGTTGCTCCTCCAACGTTCATTTCGAGGTAGTTATCCACTGCGGAGCTAGCCCCTGTATCAACGGACACAGCCTGTAGCGAAGCAAACGTAGAACCCATAACCAGCACCAAGACAACACCCATGCGCCTAACAAAACGCTTGGATCTCAGGGCTTCAAACAAAGATCTGGGTTGTGGTTCAGGCAGGAATTTGGACTCTTTGAAGGTGATTCCAGGTAAGGCAAAGCCACTAAGGCGCAGCCTTCCAAGTGCCTGGATATTCATCTCAAACCTTCTGTGCCTGGGGTCAAGAAAAACGCTAGTTTTCCTTGGTTTTTGGGGACTTTTCCAGACTAACTAGACCCTTATATGGGGTACTTGGAAACAGGTAGGTAACCCCACATTTTGAGCCCTCAAATCGTGTCCTTTTGGGAAATTTCTTGAAATTAGCCCAAAAGGACCCTTTTCCAGGTCTTTGCTAGGTTTAGGGGATGCAGCCCATCAAAGTCGTGTTTCTAGGTCTTTACTTCGAGGCTTGGGATGCCCTGGATGAGATCTACCAAATCATGGTCAAAGACCCCCGTTTTGAGCCAATTGTGGTCTCCATGCCCAGGAAGCTAACCGGGCAGTTGGCCTATGCCCAGGAGGACAAGTCCCACGCCTTCTTCGAAGGCTTGGGTATCCCCCATATTCGGCTTAATTCCGGAGGTTTGGATAGCTCAAACCGAGATGGCCTGGCCATCTTGAAGGATTTGGCTCCGGATTATGTGTTTGTGAACTACCCCTGGCAGCGAAACTACCAACCTGCCGTTCGTTTTGATGAACTGGTTCAGTTCACAAGGCTTGCTTACGTTCCATATTTCTCTCTTGTAATGGTTGATGAGCCAGATGACGAACCAGGGGGTGGTCAACAAGGTTCCCTTGTTGCCACGCACTTGTATAAACAACGACTTCATCAACTTTCTTCTTTAGTTTTCACTCAAGACAAACTTGTTTTGGATGCCTATGCATCAACTGAACGTGGAAATTCTCACGTTCACTTTTTTGGATCACCAAAAATTGATTACTTGCGTAAAGAAGCTAAAGAAGGCAGTGCTAGTTGGCCAATAGCAGGAGAAGGATTCAAGGTGGTGTGGGCACCACACCACTCCTACTCTCCTCACTGGCTAAACTTTGGAACATTTTCAAAGATAAAAGATCAGATGTTGGATTTTGCTAAAGCAAATCCCGAAATTCAAATTGTTTTGAGACCACATCCGTTTTTGTGGGGAACCCTCACGGATAGAAAAGTTTTATCTGTCGATGAACTAACTGCTTGGCGTAAGTCTTGGGATGAACTAGCAAACACTTCTGTCGACGAAGATGGTTCTTACGCAGAGTTATTTTTAGCAACTGATGTTCTAGTCACGGATGGAATTTCATTCCTTGGTGAGTATCCATTGGTGACAGGCAAACCAACTATCTTTTTTGAAAATGAAGGTCACTGGCAGTTCACAAAAACAGGAGAACTTGCAGCTGATGCTTCAATTCGGGTGAAAACTTTTGATCAGCTCGAAGCTGCGATTTTTGAGGCCCGTAAAAGTGGCCTACCGGCCAAAAACCCAGCAATTACAAGGCTTATAGAGGCATCGGCCCCCTTTCCGGGGCAGGCTGCCAAGCTCATAGTTGCCCAAGTTTTTGAAGATTTTGCGGGGCCCGAAGGGCCCTCGCCGCTAATTGATAGATCAAAGATCAAAGAAATCGCGTGGGAACTAACCCCAGGAAGAGAACCGTTCGAAGACTAGAAGTTTTTCTACTCGTCTTCTGAGGCCGGTGGTTCTGGTGACTTGATGGTGATCTTTGCAGGGTTTCCCATTAGCTCAATCCAAGTATTTCCAATTGCAAGTTTGATTGGAGCTCCAGCTTCATCAGTCAACTGAATTGGTGAGCTTTGAGAAGTCTTTGACCAGGTTCCCTTGACTCGCTTACCGTTGCTAAAAACCCATGCCATTCCAGAATCAATCATCACGGTTCTGGGAATTGGTCCGTACTTAGGGTCCTTGAAGGAGTTGTCGGTCTTGGTCTGAAGCACAACGACGTTGGTGGCACGAATGATCTCGTCGCTTGCAGCGTCGATGTGCTGATCGCCGTCTTGGGATCTAACGAAGTAGCTACCTTCGGCTTTCCAACCGCTTTCGGCTTGTGGGTACTTGACCAAGAAGCTAATTGTTTCTTCGCCCATGTCAGTAGAAGGTGCTTCGTAGCTCTCAGTAGCCTGATCAAAGCCCACCATAGGAAGCATACTCTGCGGTGCCTTGAGGTTGTCGATGTGCTGAGACTGTAGCAAAGCTATGTCTACCATCACGTTGTGTGGGGCCGACCGTGATGAAAGTCTAGAAAAGCTGCCTTTGCCGTCTTCTTGCTCACTAGTTTCACTAGCCATGTACTGGCCGGTGTCCTTTACAGCGTTCACAAACGGCAGTTGGCCTCCGGAGAAGCAAAAGATTCCGGCAAGCGGTGCTGTGATGTCAGCGTCCATTGGTCGAACAGAGCGAACAGGCCCTGCTTGATCCACTGGTTGTGATTGCCAAACAGCAACAAGTCTTGTTAGACCGAATTCAACCATCTCAACAAAGACGATGTCGGTCTTGTTGAGGTTGAACTGAGGTCTTGCTGCCTCAACGTTGTCGATCTTGCACGCAACCGATGGTGCAGCAAAGGTTTCGGTGCCTGCGGCACCTTCTTCTAGAGTGAGCCCAGTTAGAGGGGCTGTGACAAATACCTTCGGCTCTGGTGTTGGGGTTTCAATTGCATCTGGTCTTGGCTCCGCACACCCCGCCAGAAGCAAAGTGGATACGGCGAGCAGGGACAGGGTCTTTAGGTAGGTTTTGGTTTTCACTTGTCTATTGTTGTCCTGATTAGCTAACCATCGGGTCAGCAATGCCGACATAAACCGTTTCCAGATATTCTTCGATTCCTTCGAAGCCGCCTTCGCGGCCAAGGCCGGAGGCCTTGACTCCACCAAAAGGCGCTGCCGGGTTCGAGATCACACCTGCGTTGAGACCAAACATTCCAACCTCGAGGCGCTCAGCTAGGCGGAGGCCACGGTTCAGGTTCTGTGTGAAGGCGTATGCGATCAGACCATATTCGGTTGAGTTGGCAAGCTTCACAGCTTCATCTTCGGTCTTGAATGTGATCACGGGTGCCACCGGACCAAAGATTTCTTCTTTGAGAATTTCAGCGTTTGCTGGAACATCAGCCAAAACAGTTGGCGGGTAGAAATAGCCTTCACCGGAAGGAATTGCTCCTCCGGTTAGAACCTTGGCTCCCTTGGAAACGGCGTCTGAGACAAGGGCGTGGACCCCGGCTCTGCTCTTTTCGTCAATCAGGGGTCCAATGTTGGCTCCGTCTTCGGTGCCGCGGGCAACCTTCAGTGCGGACATCTTCTCAGCAAACTTCTTTGAAAAGTCCGCAGCCACTGACTCGTGCACGATGAACCGGTTGGCTGCGGTGCAGGCTTCTCCCATGTTGCGAAGCTTGGCTGCCATTGCGCCTTCAACTGCCTTGTCTAGATCTGCATCTTCAAACACTAGGAACGGAGCGTTACCGCCTAGTTCCATTGAGGTTCTAAGAACACGATCTGCTGAGTCAGCAATCAGTCTTCGTCCAACACCGGTTGAACCGGTGAAGGACAATTTTCGCAAGCGTTCGTCCTTGATGATTGGTCCTGTGACATCGCCTGCGCGGGTGGTTTGAACAACGTTGATTACACCTTTTGGAAGACCTAGGTCTTCCAACACCTTCACAAACAACATTGAAGTAAGTGGCGTTAGCGCTGCTGGCTTTAGCACCATGGTGCAACCGGCTGCAATGGCAGGGGCCATCTTGCGAGTTGCCATGGCAAGTGGGAAATTCCAAGGGGTAATAAAAAGTGATGGTCCAACAGGGCGCTTTAGAACCATGATGCGGTTTTTGCCATCCGGTGCTGTTCCGTAGCGACCGGTGACTCTCACTGCTTCTTCTGAGAACCAGCGCAGAAACTCTGCTCCGTAGGCTACCTCTCCCTTGGCTTCAGCAAAGGGCTTACCCATCTCAAGTGACATAAGTAGTGCAAACTCATCTGCCATCGCGGTGACTTTTTCAAAGGCAGCTCGCAGGATTTCGGCTCGCTCACGAGGAGCGGTCTTGGCCCAGGCTTCCTGGGCAGTAGCAGCTGCGTCGATTGCAGCTAGGCCGTCTAGGGGAGCAGCATCGGCGATTGAGACTAGGACTTTGCCGGTAGCTGGATCGATGACATCTAAAGTCTTTTTGTCGGCAGCGTCTTTCCACTCACCGTTGATATAGATCCCGCGAGGGACCATGTCTAATACGCGCTTTTCGTCGGCTGCTGAAAACATCTTTGAACTTTCTTTGCTTTGTCGATTGAGCTCGGCTGGTCTTGGGGTAAGTCTATTTGACCAAGGGGTTGGGGCTTGAAACAAGAAGAACCGGGGCGCTTTGGCCCCGGTTCCCCCTTTAGATCTTGTTTGTTGTTTCTAGCCTTAGGCCTTAACAACGGTGGTGTCCAGCAGGATGCCAGGACCGAAGGTTGTTGAAACAGCAGCCTTCATCATGTACTTACCCTTTGAGCTGGATGGCTTTAGTCTCTGAATCTCGTCCAGTGCTGTGCCTAGGTTCTCCTCTAGCTGCTTTGCAGTAAAGGATGCCTTGCCGATGATGAAGTGAAGGTTGGACTGCTTGTCGATACGGAACTCAATCTTTCCGCCCTTGATGTCAGTTACAGCTTTAGCGGTATCTGGAGTCACAGTTCCGGTCTTTGGGTTTGGCATTAGGTTTCTAGGACCAAGAACCTTTCCAAGACGACCGACCTTACCCATTAGCTCTGGGGTGGAAACAGCTGAGTCGAAATCGACCCATCCGGCTGCTACCTTCTCAATCAATTCATCGCCACCGACTTCGTCGGCTCCGGCTGCGCGTGCAGCATCAGCTGCAGGTCCGGTTGCGAATACGATAACGCGGGCGGTCTTACCGGTTCCGTGAGGAAGCGATACAGTTCCACGAATCATCTGGTCTGCTTTGCGAGGGTCAACACCCAGCTTGACGGCAACTTCGATAGTTGAGTCAAACTTCTTTGATCCGGTCTCGCGAACCAAGGCAACGGCCTCGGCTGGAAGGTAGTACTTACCCTCGGTGATTTTGCTAGCGGCTTCTTGATAAGCCCTTGAACGCTTTGGCATAGCTGTTATTCCTTTTCTGGTCACAGTTGTGGTTAAACGAACCCAAGCGAGTTCTCCCACGACTTCTTTAGTTTTTAGTTTGTTTCTTTATTGCCTTTGTTGCTGGTGTTGCTTTTGCCTAATGCTTAGGCGTCGACGGTAATTCCCATTGAGCGGGCGGTACCGGCGATGATCTTTGCTGCTGCTTCTACGTCGTTGGCGTTTAGATCGGCCATCTTGGTTTCAGCAATCTTTAGTAGCTGCTCCTTTGACAGGTGAGCCACCTTGTCAGTGTGAGGAGTTGAAGAACCCTTTGCTACCCCTGCGGCCTTCTTGATTAGCTCGGCTGCTGGAGGAGTCTTCAGGATAAAGGTGAAGGAACGGTCTTCGTAAACGGTGATTTCAACCGGGATTACGTTACCCTTCTGATCATTGGTCGCGTTGTTATACGCGGTGCAGAATTCCATGATGTTTACACCGTGCTGACCAAGGGCAGGACCAATCGGTGGGGCTGGGTTAGCAGCTCCAGCCTGGATCTGTAGCTTGATAAGTCCGGTGACTTTTTTCTTGGGTGCCATTTCTTCTTTTCCTTTTTGTTTAGGTTTTGATAAATCTTTAGTTCAGTGGTCCGACCTGCTCGAAACCAAGCTCCACTGGAGTCTCTCTTTCGAACAGTGAAACAAGTACGGTGAGCTTGCCTGATTCTGGCTTGATCTCGGAGATGGTTCCAGGTAGTCCTGCGAA
>Ga0315908_10000768_pt1 | contig 25085 bp, 20 predicted proteins | sample LakEriMetagenome_12_FD_203520 | JGI IMG/M metagenome (GOLD analysis project Ga0315908, IMG submission 203520) | Freshwater fungal communities from buoy surface, Lake Erie, Ohio, United States - Buoy 4 MA124 | ecosystem: Environmental > Aquatic > Freshwater > Lake > Lake biofilm | place: USA...
GTACAAATCATTTGCAGACCATATCGGATATATTTAATATTAAAAAATAATAACTAAAAAAAGTATGAAAATATAAAGGAAATAATAAATAAGTTTATATTTTAGGAAAGAATATTAATAACAGTAAATATAACGAATATATTATCTTTGTATTTTCAATATAACTATTTGATTTTGAACTATTAAATTAAAAACAACAAGATAATAAGTTAAAAGATGAACTAAATTTTATCACTTTATTCTTGCTCTTATATTTTCAAACTGATAGCAGCGATAGTGTTTAATAAACAGAGCCTAACTTAAATGGATTACTAGCAGTTGACTGAATAGAATATTTGCAGATATAATAAGTCTGAGTGTATGATTTGTTATGAATAATATTAAAACTATCAGTTCATACAAAGGTTACAGTGTCATCATAATCACTATTTCCATCAAACTTGTATCCAAAAGTGGTTATAAAACAATGAGACTTGTCCTGTTTGTAGAAAACCCACAGAAACTCTTTATTTTTGATAATAATTATATTCCAACTTTAAAATAAATGATATTTCCTATCTTATATAATTCTTTATTATTTTATATTAATCAAAATCATAAAGTAATATAATAAAACCATATAATAATATTATATTGAATTAATATGAATATCCTTTTGTTGGCTATGATGAAGTAAGAATATTAGCCAGTTATAAAAATACTGAAACTGGAATAGATAGAGAAAGAATGCGAAATATGTGAATATTACATGGGTAAAATAGATAATAAGAACATTTTTTTAGTAGTACCAAAGAAGGATAATTACCATGAAGTAGAATCAATAGGAACTGAATCTGCTTACTTATAAGGGTATTTAGGGATAAAACATACAAAGCCTGACTTGATAATAAATTTTGGTAGTTGTGGAGCAGTACAAACAGTATAAGATTAATTTTCGATTGGAGATATATGCTTTGCTAATGAAAGGATACCTTTTATTGATAGGACTTGTTTAATAGACTGTTATGATAAGTATGTTAAGGGAAACTATCCTATTCTTAATTAAAATTATTATTAACAATAACTTACATCCATTGGAGTTAAGCCTGCTAAAGTTGGTACTAGAAATAGTTTTATACAAGATCACTAATAACTTCTCAATCATTAATGCTCTTTAGTTGAAATGGAATCTGCTGCTTTTGCTAGAATTTCTCATCAGTTTTAAATATAATTTATTGCTATTAAATCTATTTCAGATATTCATGATATTACTTTTAAAAAAAATTAATAACTTAATGTTGCTTAATAATTTCATAATAATTTAGACTAAATTGCATCTAAACTAGCTAATACTATTTTCTAATTTATTTCTCTTATTTAATATTGAAATATTTATTTTTATAATATTTTTGATATAAATTTATTATATTTTTATTTTATTCTTTAATTTATAATAATCTAAGGTTTTATGTTATTATTAAAACTATTGAATAAAGCATTTATTAAAGAGCGGAAAGTTAAAGCTCCAAACATAAAAATATTATATATAAGATTGAAATACTTATTTAATATAATTTATATAACAAATATTCATATTTAAATTTAAAATATTTAATTAAAAATTCAGTTTATATATAATAATTTTTATGTCGGGAACTTTATTGTTACCCGGTATAATTATTTTTAAATAATAAAAATATTCTTTAAATAATTATTTAATGAATAATAAAGTCTTAATATAATTTATTAAATAATTTTAATTATTTTATTAATTGGATTCAAATTAAAATAATGTAAAAATTTAATTTATTTATTGAAATATTTTATTATTTATAAAAGCAAAAATAATTTTATTTTTTAAAAAACTTAAAATCAATCTCAATAAAATTTACAATAATTTTATATTATATATATTAAAATTTAATTTTCATATAATATTCAAAAATTACAGATAATTGAAAAAATATAAATTATTTAGATCTTTAAAAATTATGATATATAATATTAACAATTAATGTCAGATTTTAAATATATTTAAAAATTACCTTTAATAAATTAAATATAATTATTTTCCTTAAATACTTTTTATAATATAAAGGAATGAAAGTTATTTCATAAAAAAATAATAAAAATATTAATGAATAAGAAGTGAGGATTAGTAAAATGAATGATGAAGATGCCGAGAAATATTTTGAATAAAGAAAACAATTATTGCTATCAAATTTATTCAAGAATTTAGATGATAAAAATAAATAAAACAATAAAAATATAGAATTTGTAATTCTTAATTAAAACTAGGCGAAGTCAAAGTCAAAATAGAAAAAGACTAATTAAAAATAAAAATAATCGTTTCTATCTTTGAATAATTAGTAAAACTATATTAATAACTTAGAATAAAGAAAGTATAATTTCAATAATAGCAATAAGAGTCCTAATAATATAAATATAAATAAAAATGAAAATTAAATTCATGATATTAAAATTCAGAGTAATGATTTAGATATTAAAAATATCAATCATAACTAATTCATCTACCTTAATATAAATAATGATAATCCTTCAAGTGATATCCAAAAAGATATAAAAATAATCTAAAATAACAATCCAATTAATCAAAATAAAAAAATTGAAATTAATATAGAATAATAAAATTATACGCCAAATAATCATAAAATGTAAGATATTTCTAATAAAGATAATAGCACTATCAAAAAAAAAGCTCTTTAATAAAAAATATTAGATCTAAATAATATGATAAACACCTAAAATAATTATAAAAATAATAAACAAAATAAAAATAATATCAACTAATTTTTAAAAAAAAACTTATATACTTAAAATAATACTCAAAAAACTCAATAATAATTTGATGATATTGATTATAATTCAAGATAAATAACTTAATAGAATAACTTATAAAGATCAAATATATTATAATCCTAATTTTTAGAATAAAATTTAAAAAACAAAAGCGAGATTTTCATTAATGGCCATGAGAATTAAAACATTGCTAGAAAATATCAATCAATTAATAAATCTTAAAAATTAGATTTTTAATAGTAATATGCAGATAGTAAGAATTAATCACAAACTAAAAGTTAAGAAAATTACTAAAATATTATTAAATACACTAAATTAAATAATGATATGAGAAGTAGTTTTAATGTGACTACAAGTAATTCTCAAATTGTTGCTTCAAATAACAAACAAAAAAATACTAAATAAATTATGCTTTAAAATGTATCTTTTATACTTTTATAAATTTTAATAGTATTTAAATTAATAAAAAAATACAAAGACTAAAAGTCTTTAGAAACAAAAATTCAATTAAGATGTTAATTTTTATAAGAATAATGGAGAAAAATAATTCACTAAAATAAACAAAGAAATTTAAGAAACCATGCATTTATTTAATGAAATAAAGTTTAATTATTATTAAAAAAATAATAAGAACTTTAAATAAAATTCATGAAAATATTTTCCCTTTAATAAATATATTTTAAACTATTTTTATAAAAAATAAATAAAATTTTATTTATATATTTTAGAAATTTAAAAAATAAAATAAATAAATATTTTAGATAAAATATTCATTTTAAGAAAAAAAAATAATAAAAAATATTTAAAAATAATAGAATAATTTAAAAAGATAATTAAAGTAAAAAAAATAAAAAGAATATTATAGTTAAAAATAATAGATTATATAATATAAATATTAGATTAAATGATAAATTAAAAAGAGAATATAAAATGGTTAGAATGTATGGTGATAGTAAGATTCGATATAGACGAAGGATAAGTAATAGAATATATTTCAGAATAAGAAAATATAAGTGCGGAATAAAAAAAGAGTATAAGCTTAATATCTTTTCCTGACTCTAACAATTTCGAAGACAATTAAGCTCGATTAAGTTACGTATTTAATCTGAATTCAAAAAGCCAGTATTGTTATGTTCACTTTATCTAATAAAAGAACTCTCAGTATCCTTGAGGTTATTTCCAAAAGAGTCTAGTCCTTATTTCCAAATTGCCCCTAATCAAATTTTATCTTAATTTATCATAGATTCTCGCTCAAATCATCTTTTAATAATAAATTCATACTAATTCTCTTATTGATTAGACTCTCATTTAATCTATTTTGAGTCTCATTTCTTCTTGGCCAACTCCCTAACTTGCATCTTATTTCAATCTTTAATTATTTAATCACACTTTTTCTATTTATATTCCTAATAATTATAAAATCTCAATCATTTTATCTTCCAAAATTACATGAATCAATTAAAATAATAATCATGAATTAAATTAATTTAATTAAAACAACTTTGATTTAAATTAAAAACAATTCACCAATAATTTAAATAATAAATAAGATAATAATAATTCTATAATTAATAATAGTTGCAATAATAATGATAAAAATAATATTGAGAATAATAATGATAAAAATAATATTAAGAATAATAATGATAAAAATATTGATAATCCTGTATTAAATTAAAAAAGTGATGAATAAAGTTTATAAAATATTTTAAACAATAACGACATAAATAGCTAGGGGCAATATCAGGACATCAATTTAGTATAAATATTGAAATGAGGTAGCTTAAAACATCTTTACCAAATTTGGGAAATCTTATTAACAAATTAGAATTTGCTAATTATGGCTGATAACCCTTAAATATGTTCTTAAGCTGTTTTGGGCCTCATTAGTTTAATTAGTCCTATTATTTATTAAGGTTAATATTAACCTTTCTTTACTATATATGACCAAGAATTCAAAAAAGTCATACAAGATTTATAAAGCAAAGTTCTTAAAAATTATATCATCGGAATCACCAATCCTTTATTTTTAAAAGTAAATATATTTACTTAAATTATTAATTAAGACTATGAAAAACACTTAAAATATATTACATCTGAATAAAGAATTTGAACTTATTTATGAGAAAAAGGATAAAAATAAAGATAAAATTATTTACTTATAGACTAACAATGATTCATCTATAAATTCACATGATGATTTCACTAATAAATTTATTTAAGGAAATTCTGAAGAAGTTACTGCAATTAATAACTCATTAATTAGACAGAAATTTAGAAAATTAACCACTGATTTTTTATAGGTTTTTCATGATTTCTTAAATCAATAAAAAACGGTAAGTGTTATTATTATATATTAAGGAAATAAAAAGTTATGAAGAAAAAGCATTCTTAAATTATTTATCTGGATTAAAATCCTTTAAATTTCAATATTTATTTAAAAATAAATCCTAGATTATAAAATTATATTAAAAGTTTATATAATCAGAAAATTTCATTAACTATTTAAAACTGGAAAATTTAAATGTATATTTTGCTAAAACAGTCATTTTTCTTTGATTATTAATTTAAAATTTTAAATATAATAATTGAATATTTTTAAAGAATATAATAATTGAATATTTTTAAAAATATAATAATTGATTATTAAGCTCAAGGATTTTTAAACTAAATATATTAATCATCAAATTAATAATTCCAAAACTGTTTTTTTATGAATTTCATAAATAATATTTTTTTCTTTAACTTCATTTTGTTTTTGTTCTAATTATTATTATAAATTATAAAACTCATCATTATTATCCTCTTCACTGCCATTTTCACTTTATTTATCTTCTTATACATAATAATTTTGAGGGATATTTTTTATAAATTATTTCAATTCTTTATTTTCATTTTGAATTGATTGAATTTAAGTTAATAATTCTATTTTTTCATCAGTTGTTTTTAATCTTTCAGTTTTTTAATTAGCATTTAAAACTTTTATTTCCTCTTTGATTTCATGCAATTGATTAAATTACTTTTTAATTTCTTCTTCATTTTTTTATTATTAAATTTACAATTACTATTAAAATAATTATTGTTGTTATTATTATTCTTATAACTATTGTTATTACTATTACTATAAAATACTTTGTCTTTATACTTCACTTTAATTGAATTAATGTAATAATCTTTATTAATAATTGTTGTTTTTATTTTAATTTAAATCAATTTGTTTTATTAAACTAAGATTTTCATATTGCTTAAACTAATAATTGCTATTATTTTCTTGATATGTATTATTAAATTAAACTTATTCAATATTTTACTTTTAAAATAAATAATCTTTTCTAACTATGTTTTCAGGAATATGATAATTGTTTTTAATTATTATATTATAAGAACAAGTAAAAGTATCAAAAAAATCAATACATTTTTTATTCATTTCTTAAAATTCGTTGCATTATTCTAACTCAATGTTACTTTGTTTGTAAAAAAGTATTTTAAAATTATTTACCGCTTACAAATAATTATAATTTTATAAAATTTTATTGTCTTCTAAAAATTTTAAATCCATATTGAGCAAAAACCTGTATAGAAATAAATTTTTCAAAGGTTTATTCATTATTTATATATTGTTTTTATTTTCTAGATCATTATTATTATTATTATTATTATTATTATTATTATTATTATTATTATTATTATTATTATTATTATTATTATTATTATTATTATTATTATTATTATCATTTATATCATTATTATTTTCTTGATTTTCCAACATAACTTTTTTTAAAATAGCCTCATGAATTTCACAATAAAAGTTTTTAAATTCTTGACTAAGGTTCTTGAAAAACGGATAAATTTTAAGATTAAAATACTAATAAATGTGTCTAAAATACTATATTTGTGTAGTTTAAGAGAGATCAAAACCTTAAATAGAATCTTCAAAGATATTTTAAAACTAGATGAAAATTGGAATGAATTAGAATATTTGATAATGAGTAATAAATAGAAAGAAAGGACTAATATAATAAATTGAAATAATACTTATCAGTGTCTTTAAATAGGTTTTCGAGATTATGATTAAAATTGAAAACATAATACCTAATTATATTTTATAACATATCTGGGCCAAAATGATGAGTATTAATTTTATGAAATATAAGTCTATTTTAATTTCTAAACTCATAAATTCTGAAGATAGAGTATAAGAGATGTTTTTATGAATGAGGAGGAGTTAGGGCGATATAAGAGTAGAGTAGATGAAGATCAGAAGAGAAAAGTAGAGAATTTACCTTATTAGAATGAATGTTAAATTAAGGACCTACATAATCTTCTTTTACTTCCCGTAAAATATAAGGGATTGAGGAATCACTCTCATATAGTTGAAGTTTCTTGTTTAGATATTAAATTGTATCTATTAGACTCGCTACTTCTCTTTCGTTATCCACTCAGTTCAATATTGCCACTAACATATTGTCCTTCTTCTTATTAAAGTATTAATTGTAAAACAACTTTATTTAACTCATATTCTCATTATATTCTCCACTCACCATGCTGTTATTTATTATACTATCATTAAAGTTCATCTGTTATCTTCTTTTAGGTAATATATTAAGAAATATCATTTCTATCATATTTATTATTTCTTCATATTGTCTATTTTCATATATTTTTATTAGTTCTATTATCAAGTCAAATAATTATTAAAAATTACTATATTATATTTAACTTTTTGTTATATTTTCTAATTCTTTTAATAATCCTAATTCATATCCGTTATTATCTAATGCTTCTTTTAATATAAATTTTATTAACTAATTCATTTTTATTTTAAATAATTATTTAATAAATTATGAATATAATAAAAATGAGTATAATAATATGAAATAATAATATTAATAATGATGAGTATGATGATAATATAAAAATATAAAATAAAAAATGAGTTAAGATGAATAAAGTAAAGAATCATTAATAAATGAATCAATGATTTTAGTAAATAAACGATGGGTAATAGGAAAATAAATAAAAGAGAATGAATTTGGAGATAGATTTTTGGGAATGGATGTGAATAAGGGGAATTTGGTGGAAATAAAGATGGAAGATGAGAAATGCAAGAACCCAATGTTAAAAGAAGAGAGTAAAGTTTTAAAATAAATCTAAGGAGGAATAGGGATACCACAGATAGAATGGTGTGGAAATAAAGCAGGAATAGTGATATCAGTAATGGAATTAATGGGTCCTTCATTAAAAGAATTATTTGAAACTTGTAATAATAGATTTAGTTTAAAGACAGTATTAATGTTAGGAGAATAGTTAATTACAAGGATTGAGTTCATTCATTAATAGTCTTATGTTCATAGGGACATTAAGCCTGATAATCTAAGTATGGGGTTAGCAAGAAAGTCTGCTGTTTTGCATGTTTTGGAATATGGATTAGCTAAAAAATACAGAGATATTAAAACTCATCAACACATTCCTTATAAAGAAAACAAGAATCTTACTGGTACTGCTCGTTATGCATCTATCAATTCTCATTTAGGCATAGAGCAAAGTAGGAGGGATGATCTTGAGTCTATAGGATATCTTCTTATTCACTTTCTCAAAGGCACTCTTCCTTGGTAATGACTTCATTATATTATTAATACATTTTCATATAATCATATCAGCATATAATATATATATTATGAATGATAGGCAGGGAATCAAAGCAAATACCAAGTCTGAGAAGTACCACAAGATAATGGAGTGTAAAATGACCACTCCTACTGAATTATTGTGTGATAGTCTGCCTATAGAGTTTATCTCAATTATGAATTATTGCAAGTCATTAAGATTTGAAGATAAACCAGATTATAATTTCATAAGAAAATTGATCAAGGAATTATTTATCAAGATGAATTATTAATTGGATTATATGTATGATTGGAGCATTGATAGTAATCATGATCAATAATCAATTATTAACAATAAGATAAATCTAATTCCTCACAATCAAGCAGGAGTGTAGAAAATTTATGATCAAAGTTAATAGGAGTTGAATTAAAAGTAAGAGCTAAAGAAAAAGAGTAGTAAAGAAATTATAGAAATTGACTTTGAAAAGAAAATATCTGAATAATAAGTAATTCAATAAAAGTAGTTATCATTATTAAATTAGAAGCAGGATGATATTTATGATAATATTGTAAAAAACAAAATGTAACTTCCTTAAACTAAGATAAACCAGCATGAGTCATAATTAATATTGGATTTAGGCGAGGATGAAAGTGATATCATACATAACAACAGTTTATTAGATTAGCAATAAAAAGATATAAAGTTATTGTTAGATGATGATATTCATCATAATCATCATTAAAATCAATTTAACATATTCTCTGATAATTAAGATGATCTTATCGATGAGTATGATAGTAATACTCAAAAACAAGTCATTTAAATCCCAATTCCTCATGAAACTCAATCTAAAACTAATCCAGTTATTGAAAATGTATTCAAATCTAAAAAGTGATTATATTATCTTTTTAAAATTTATATATTTATTATTATATTTAAGCTTATTATTAATATTATTATAATTAATAATATTATCATTATTAAAATCAGTTATATATATAGTATAAAATAAAACTTAATTCAATGATAAATATTGATAATTTTGAAAACACAAAAATAATAAATTCCCCTAAATCATTAAAAGCAATTAAAAAATGTGGTTATTAATTACATGACTTATTGATTAATTAGACAGGAAATATACAAACCAATAAAATTTAATAAGAAAAATTCGATGATTTCTATGAAAAGAGAAGGTAATAAATAATAGCAGAAGTCAAAGAATAAAGAATAATTTTAATTGAATAACAAAATAAAAATGAATAAGGATTAGATTCAAAAACTCTTAATTTATTATCTCAAAATGAATTAAAAATAATTGAGAAAATGAAAATATAATAGAAAAAGTAATTAGAATTAATGATTGAATAAGAAATAATATTCGAAAAATAAATCTAAAAAAATTAATAACTTATTGAAAAAGAAGAATAAAAATATTAATAATGGGTGGCATAATAAAATTAATTAAAATAAGAAAGGAATAATTTGTAATAAGATAACCAAATAAAATTATAAATAAAATAAGAGAAAGAACAAAATAAAATTAAACAATACCAATAAATGATGGAGTAAAAAGAGCAACAAAATAAAGAAAAAAAACATATTTAGCTAATATAATGAGAATAAGAAAAATAAAAAAAATAATAAGAAAAAGATTTAAAAAAATAAAAAATTCAATAATAATTAAATGAAAATCAATAGCTATTAGAATAATAATTTTAAGAAAAAGAAAAAGAAATATAATTAAAAGAGTAATAATTCCAATTAAAATATTAAGAAAAAATGGAAAACCTAAAAAAAATACATTTAGAGAAACAAAATTTAATGAATGAAAAAAAGCAATAAATTATATAAAGATAAATATAAAATTAAGAAGAAATAAATAAATTTATATAGGAAAAAACAAAAAAATAAGAGGAAAAATATATAGAATTTAGTTAATAATAATAATTAAAAAGAGAGGAATTTATAAGAATGGAATAAGAACGAATGAAAATAAGATAAGAAAGAAAAGAAGCTATGTAAAAAGAATAGGAAATAATTAATGCTTAAAAATATGAATAAAAGTAAATCTAATTGGAGGAAAGGAAAAAATAATAAGAAGAAATTTAAATTCAAAATGAGGCCAAAAAGAGAGAAAAAGAGAAAAGGGAAGAAGAAAAAAGATTAAAAGCTTAAAGTTTAGTAAAAGAATAAGATGAAAATAAGATATAATAATTGAAGGAAAAATAATAATAAGACTAGGCAAAAATAGAATAAATAAGATAAATAAGGGAGAAGCAATTATTAGAACAGAAGATAGAACATACTTTATAAATAGAAGAGAAGAAGTTTAAAGTGAAAAAGATGCAAAATTTGAATGAATACTAATTGTAATTGCAGAGGGAAAAGTTAAATGAAGATATTCTGAAAACAAACATTTAAAAGTAATAACATTAATTGGTGAAACAATAGAAAATTAAATTGGCTAAACAGTTTGAAGAGCAGAAAAATCAAATAAAATAAAAAATTGAATTGGCTAGAATTGGAAAACTTAATTTATATTAACTTAAACAGACTCTCAGTACTAACTTTTCAGCAGATTTCAATTTTAATAACAATAATTCACATCATAATGAAAATAATGAAAATAAGAATAATCATTATAATTTTAATAATAATAATAACACTCATATTCTCAGTAAAAATCTATTCAATTAAAGTCAAAACAAAAATTTTGAAGCATCTAAATCTCAATAAAATAATGTCAATTAATCTTAAAAAAACTTTATAACATCAAGTGTTCACAAAAATTCTACTGGCAATAATAATCAAGTTAAAATAAAAAAAAATAAAAAAAGACCTTGTATTTTTATATTATCATTATATATTTTTATTTTTCATTTTTATTTATATTAATTTTTTATTTTTAATATTTTAATTTATTAGTCAATGAAAATGCTTACCAAATAATAAAGGATTTAAAAGAATCCAAATAAGAATAATTGAAAAATTCAGAGTATTTATAGATATTAGAAGATAAATAGAATCATGAAATGTTAATATTATTATAAGAAGAATAAAATGAAGATTATGAAAGAGATATTTTATTATAATAATAGAAAGAAAATATGAATCAAAATAATTTAATCAAAAAAATTCAATAAGAGAAATAATAAGCATTAATTCGAGTATAGTTATTATAAAAGCATCATTAAAAAGAAGTGTAAATTTTATAAAACTATTTAGTTAAAATGTAGAATTGATTTAAATTTTATCAATAAATGCAATAGAAATTAATATAAAAATATAATATAATATAAAAAAATAAAAATAATGTAAGAAATAATATAAGCGAATTCTAGAACAACTGCTAATAAATTATTAAAAGATTATCAATAAAAATAAAGTGAAAAGCAATAAAAAATATAAAAGAGTTAGGTTGATTTTTTACAGTTTCCTTAAATTTAAAGAACAGGAAAAGAAATATCAGTAAAGAAATACAAAGATATAGATCAAGAGATTATTGAATAAATAAAAGAAAAACAAAGTATAAGTAAATCTGAGAGTTAATAGTAACTTCTTTTTTAAAGACTTGATAACAATAATAATAACAATAATACTCATGATAATAACAATACAAACAATAAAAATATTAATAACATTAACAATGCTAACAATAATAATAATATTAATAGTAATATTAAATCAAATAATTATCAATAATAATATGAATGAAAAGTTCCTTAAGTTTATATAGAGAAAGCGATCCACACATTTAGTTTTTTAGGAGAAAAGTCAAATTTGCTAATAGAAATTATAGACTAATCATTTGAAAGTTAAATTTAAGAGTCTATTTAATAGAATGATAATAATTTATTTTAATAATTGTAAATTGACTAACTGAATAGAATTAACAGCATTTTTGATTAAATCTGTATTAAATTGTAATAGTTAAATCTCAATGAAATCGTCTAAATCATTAGAGTTTGCAATCAGGAAAAACTAAAACTTTTTGAATAGAATCATAATTTTGTCTAAAATTTAAATAATAATTATTAAAAATTAGTTTAGCTTTCTAATGATAGCAAGAAAATTAATCTATCTTAAAATTTTCTTAATATAATGGACTTGATATTAAGAATGAGAAATCCTTTAGAAAAGGAAGAGTACTTATAAGAAATAAAAGAGAAAAACTAGTAGAAATTGGTAGAATTAAAGTTTTAATTAAAATTAGCAAATAATCCTAATTAGATGTATAATTCAATAATAGAAAGAGTAGAATAATATTTGGATCGGTCAGCTCAAAAAAGTGAAGATTTAAAAAACGAATTAAAGTAAAAATTCTTAATAAATAAATATATCAATAAATAAAATAATTATGAATAAATTAATAATAAGCAACAAGATATATGAAATAGAGTAAATGTAGAAAATTTACAGTGCAAAGAAGATTTATGAGACAGATTAGATAGATGAACTTTTCAAAATGTGGGATAAAAACTACATAACTAATGACAAAAATGAAATGATCTAGAAACAGGACAATTTTATAAGGTAATTTATAAAAAAATCATATTATATAAATTTATTATAATAAATTAATTAATAGATACTATAATAAAGAGATTTAGACATACAAAGAACAGAAAGAAAGATTGGAGGAGGAATTGAAGAATTAGTAGAAGAAGTATACGGAATTGCAAAGGAAATATGATGAATTAGTATTAAAAGACAAATTTGTAGTAATAAAACAGGACGTAGGCCTGCAATTAGATTTGATTAATGACCAAATGTTGAGCCGTATCGACAACAAGGACGTATTGTAGAAGTATCTAGATTTTCATAATACAAACCCCATTATTGAATAGAACATCTCTTACGAAAATATTGATAGTATTATAAGTTCTATATTAAGTGACAAGGCTATTCATGATTATCATTTCTTCATCAATCGTTAAAATTACAAGGATCTAAAAACCTATATCATTGATTGGTTTAATTATAAGTTAGGCAATTCTACAGTGGCTAAAAATTATCTTTGTGAGTTCCTAAAAATGTGTAAGCAAATGGGCCGTAAATTTATCAGATGTAAGATTTTTATAATGATGTGTGGACTTAACCAGTCTGAAAAGAATTAAACTTTAAGTGATAAAGTTAAGAACTATTTTTATTAATCAAATGAAGCTACAAGAATAATAATCCAGTATTTCTACATTTTAAAGTATTTACACAATGAACAGATAGACACCAAATGTCCTTTGGTTCCTAGTTTTCTTCAAGAGGAGAATGAATTGTTTCAAGTACAAGTATTACAAGATGTTTGTGAACTAATTTGTCAATAGGAAAAAGTTAATCCTGAGATAATCATGCATTTTGAGAAAGAGTTTTAGAATCTTTATAATTTTGATGTGCAACAGAGATTGTAGAAATAAAGTAAAAGTAAAGGTACTAATAACTCTTCCAAGAATAAGAACAGTGGTAGTGATAATAGAATGATGCGTATTGATATTGCTATTGAATACATTCTTGAAGTCATTGCCAATTAGAAGGTCAAGGATGTTGAGCTCTTTGTTTAGTAGTTTAAGTTGCAGCTTCATCTCAGGAAGAACAAGGATTTCAATTACGATGATTTCCTTACCATCGTTAAAAAAGTATATATTATAAATTAATAAATTCGTCATAAATTTAAATATATTATTATACACATAGATTGATTATCATAGATTGATTATCATTAATGTTAATATATTAATATATATAATAAATTCATATCATATTCTAAACAAGGTCTTCGAAAATAAAAAATCTCATTTCTGGATTTAACAATCATTCAGTCACTTCATCTTGAATGATTTTAATAATGATCCTCAAGAACTGATTGATCATTTCATTATTTATTTAGTATTTCCTTAATCAATCCCTAAGTGTTTTTACATTGATTTTTCTTTACAATCTTATCAATTAAAACCTTTACTATTAAACAAGAAAATAAAGAATAACCCTTCAAAAATACATGAATTTGTTAAATTGGAAGTGGAAATCAGTGATTCAGAATTATAAGAATCTGACAAATAAACATTAAATACTCTTATATTCGATCCAGTTAATCAGTTGATATTTTTAGAAGAAGCTTATTATAATTCCAAAGATCTTATAAATATCGGTTAAAAATTGAAAGAAACCATTTTTTCTAATAACCAGATTTTGAAGAATGAACTTGCTACTTTGCCTAGAAAAATGTCTTAAATAAAAAATCATGATGTTTAATTGGCTTAGTTTGAGAAGGACCAACTGATCAGAAGATATGTAAACATTCAAAAAATTTTAAAAATTATCATCGACATGTCAATCAATATAAAGCAGTATTAAAATCAAAAACAATAACTTCAGTAACATTAGCAGCATCAATAGAATCAATAAAATCATTTACATTAATAATGATTATAACAATAGTGATGATAAATATATATGGAATCAGAATGGAAAATATGTTTGAAAGGAATTAGATAAGATTTTGTAAGTAAGGATAAAATTAAGATCATTTAGATTAACAATTTGACTCTGTTTGTTGACTATATAGATTTAGTTAAGAGGAATGTTAATCATCCGATAAGCAATAGCATCTGAGTCTCTATTTCCAAATCCACAAAGAAAGGGTTACTATTGAGGGAATAGATTTTTCAACTCAGTTAGTAAATTAGTTTTGAGAATATAAGGAGTCTTATGAATAATCTCCCTTTTGATACTAAGCATATAATCATCTGGACTCATTAGAAGAGGTCCAAAGGGGAGATTACAATTATGTTGTTTAACAATTGAAAGATAACTCCGAGTATGGTCATATTAATAAATAGGACGAGCAGTTAGGTAAATCACCTATATTTGGTTCTAGTCAAATTTGTTAAACAGTTCCACAATATCTTCATGACTGTAATCCATCTTTAGCATGTTCATTGTTTATCCCATCACATCAGATTTTGTAATAGTCCCATCAATATCACTAATGAAGAACCTTTAGGTCAAATCATAAAGGAAAATATAAGACTCTAAGTACTATTCACTTTCCATTATCTTGAATTTTATTTTATTTGGCCCTTATTTCAACTTCAATAGCTACAATTGATCATTATTCATTCTTAACGACTTCTTCTTTATCTTTTTAAGGTTTTTATAATGGTAAGACTTGAAATAAGCTTCGCCATCCAATCCCACTTCCATTGTTACAGAGTCGATTAATTGATTATTAATCAGGATTTCTACCTTTGCTTCTGAATTCACAGTTTGCATGCAACCAAACCGGACATGAAACCCTGAACACAATAAAGTATCATCACTCTGTTTTACCACTATTATGTCCAGAGCACCACTTTGAGAGTTACTAAGGAATTTCTTATTAAACATCAACTTATATATATTTTCAAACAGGTTCATTATCTTATAATTTCTTTTTATTTTTTATTATATATGGGTGCATGTTAATCTGATGATTATCATTTGAACACTAATCTTTATCAGGTCAACATACTTTTTTTATTTTTAGATTTAAAATTACAATGATCCATAAAGAAAACTTGATTAAAACCCTATTTAAAAAAATGACAATTTTATATTTGAATAATTAAAATAATCAAAAAGGACAAAATTGAAGGTTGGTTAAAGTTTTAAGTCAAAGAATAATAAGACATTAATATCAGACTAGGATTTGATTAGAGGAGCTCTGAATATGATAAAGTTAAACTAAGAATATGATTTAAACAAAATAAATAAGAGTAATAAAAGATTCAAAGAGGTGTTTGTTTAAGATTATGAGGGAAATGTGAAAGAGTTTATGGTTTAAATATAATAATATGATGAATAGAAAGTGATTCTGGATAGTTTTAACTTACAACTACAGGTTAACAGTTTCAATCATTTGGGGAAATTAAATGAATGGAAACTTGACTAAATATTGAATTATGAATAAGGTGAATCGGAGAAGTATATATTGAAAGGAAGACATAAGAATAAGGCTAGACCCATGTTTATAAAGATTTATAAGTTTAAGGAATATAATGAAACTTCCTTCAAATTGAAGCTTAGCGAAATTCACAATCTTAAAAAAATCAATACCACCAACGATAAAGCCAAAGTCCTTCCATAACTATCTAACATCATTAAGTAGGAAGATTGTTTCATTTGTGATCATCAAGATTACCAATATCTAGTTCAGACTCTAGAATTCCATGAGTTTAATTTGTTTTAGATATTATAATATCGTCAATTGAATAATCTTAAATGGAAATAAGAAGAATTGTTACATTTAGCTTTAGATATGATAAAAAGTTTAGATTTTATCCATTAAAAGTAGATTTGTTTGAGAAATTTAAAGCTAGAAAACATTCTGTACAATAATTTTGAAAATAAGTACATAATTAGTGACTTCAGTGAGAGTATTTTAATAGTTTAGGATTTGAATAAGAATTACTATAAGGATGGAAATTTAGTTTACGAGGAATTATATAGCATTCACAATTAGATAAAATACTTACCAGTGGAGATAGAGAAGCAAGTGAAAGAAAATATAATATTAAAGAATTAGAATATCATAGGGAATTATAATCCTTTTTAATTGGATGAATACTAATTGGGAATAATACTCTTATTATGTGATGAATTACAGTGTCAAATTGATGAAGATATCAAAGACAAGGTAGATAAGATAATGAACCAAACTGATTTGGAGGAAAATGATCTCATATAGAGCATTATATTTAAACTCCTCACTTAGTCAGACTTAATCGATGAATATCAAGACGAATAGAAAGAGAATAAAAATTGCATTAACAATCTTATGGAATGTGTCATCATCATCGAAAAAGAAATTGACAGAATTAAACAACTTCAAATATAAGAGTTTATTAAGTAAAGGTAGTAATAATTGCTTGTTGAATAGTAGAATTAGTTATTGATTCTTCAATAATAATAACTCTAGAAAACCCAGTAGATTATTTAATCTTTAGAATAGAATAATCCTATTCTCAACTCTCAGCTCATTTAGTAATTTGTTCCTATTTAATATCAATAATAATTATTATAAATACAGGATCCTTATCAATAATAACAGATGTTATTTTAAATCATACAGTAATAAACTCAACAGCAGAATCAATTGTAATAGTAATAATTAATTTAATCATATTAAATTTAAGCTTAATAACTAACTTTAAATAACATTAATAATATTAATAACATTAATAATATAAATAACACTAATAGCATTAATAACATTAATAACATAAATAATAATAATTTAAACAATATTAATGAATTCAATCAAGTATAAATGCAAATGACTCAATTTTAAAATTTACAAACTCCTGCATTAATAGGTTACAAAGAAACTAACCTAAAGTACGATGAGTTGGAAATTTGCAAGGAAATAAAATAAAAAAATGAGAAGAATAAGAAATATGAGGATGTATTATAAGAGAAAGAGAGAATGGGTAAAGTATACAATATTCTGTTGAATCACATAGAGACAATAAGCATCTGTGAACAATTGCTTGGGGAAATAAAACGAAAGATGGAGGAAAAGAAGGAAGACAGATTATGGGTTAATAAATATTGCAATATATTAGAATAAATGGGATACATGAACAGCAACTAAAATGACTCAATGGTGTTAAGAAGGAAGGGAGTCAAATAGTTAATAGAAGCAGGTATAATGTTTAGTTAAATCCAAAATGCTTAAACTTTAGAATATTGTAATTAATAAGCAATTTCTACTTTATCTAAAGCCTTGTAAGTCATTAATACTTACACAGTTAAGGACAATTCTGATATTCTTTAAGAAATCACCATTTTAGATACTCTCTATGCAGTTTATTATATTACCAACAAATTCACTCACAGTCTTAATTGTATTCATCTTTCCATCTAATTCCAAACTAATATCAGATAAATTTTCATCAACAATCATTAACCTTTTAATTCCAATCACTTACTTATTCAATATTATCAACTCAGCCATGTACAATTGGCTCTTAAATAATTCCAACCTAGTCTATCTTCTATAGCCAAAGCCATTTCTATCTATGATACTCTTCAAAAGGCAACACCACTTGATCAATTAAATCAAGTTATTTTTTTATATTAATTTATCAAAATCAAAATCTAATTCTTTGTGCATGATAATATTAATGTAATAGATTAGATTTAATTGAAGAATTTATTGAATAATTGCTATAATATTTTAAAGGAATGTAAGTAGGAAATGAGTTATCACATGGCATTAGTGAAGTCAATTGAGGCAGATCTTATTGTCTTATAGGAAAGTTAAAGTGAGGATGCCATTAAATTATATTAGTTTTCTATCATGTTAATCAAAAAGAGCATTCAGAACGAATCTGATTATTCTCATTAGATTCACAACGAATAATTTAAGAAAAAAATTATTTCAGAAATTCTTACTAAACTTACACATATTTATGCTGTTAATGATCCAAATAAAACGAGGTTTATTTAAGATGAAATCTAGATTATAATGAGTTAATTAAATCCTACCAATCTCACTAAGAATACTTTTCATTCAATTAATCAAAGTAGTTAAACTGTAGAACTTGAAGATATATATCAGGGATTAATTCTTAATGAAGAGTAGATTAAGTAGGAAGAGGAAGAATTGCAATTGAAAAAGAAAATAAAGTAGTAAATGAAAGAGTAGAATATGATTGAAATGTAGAAAATAGAATAAGAGAAAGAATAGTAATTGTAATTCATCAAGATGTAGGAATAATAAATTATATAATAGTAATAAAATTTAATAAATCTGTAGCATCAACCTATAAATCATAATTTATTTAATTAAGACCACTCTTATGTTTAATAATAGCTTATAAATAATTCCAATGAAAATTAAAGTATACATATTCATAATCAAGTTATTAATAAACTCTAAACTATTAATGAATAGCAAGAGCTCAATCAAAGTTAGTAATAAAATGATGATCCTCTAAGCCAAATTTAGAAAAATTATCAAAAGAATTTTGCATCTTAGCAAAATAATAGTATTTCTATTTAATAACTTGATTAAAATAATCAATCTCAAGCAAATATTAATCAATAAAAATTAAATTAAAGTTAAATTAGAAATCAAAAAAGGTAAACTTGTTATCCAAATTTATTGAGTAACTAAAGTTTTTAGAACGCAAACAACATCAGTCAATAATATCTATAATAACAAGACAATAATAAAAGTATAACACAATAATAAATGAATTTTAACAATTAGAATTTAAATGTCACAAATTAAAATCTAAATAATAGTAATTAGAATTTAAATATCACCAATTAAAATTTAAATATAACAAATTAACATTAAAATAACACGAATTAGATTTTAAATTACTCAAATATTTAATAAAACTTAACATATGAATAGTAATTATAAAAAAAATAATAATAAGGAAATAATTTAAATATAAATTAAAGTTAATAAATGAATTAATAAAATATTCAATGATTTTATAATTATATTAAGATAGTAAATATATAATTTTTTAAAAATATTGTTTAAGTTTTAAAAATAAAGATATAATAAAATAAGGAAAATATAAATAAATATAATATGATGATAAATAAAATAATAAATTATATATACATAAAAAATAAATTTAATGAAATAATAAAATGTTAATTATAATAATTAAAAAAATATAATTAGTTAGTTATAAATAAAAATTAAAAGGAATATGATATATCAATATAATATATAATGAAGAGATAACAATCTATCTTGATAAGAGGAAGTTCTATTTCAAAAAATAGGACTATGAGTGAGTAAAGCATAGAGGAGTTTGTATACAGACTTCGTAAAGATGAGAAATACATGGATTACTAATGGGTACTTTATCCTGATGATCCTATAAAATACTATTGGGATTCAATGACAGTAATCCTGTTCATTTATAATGTGACTGTGTTCCCAGTCCTTCTATGTTTCGAAGATAAAGATAGTACAAACTACTAAATCACTACAATAATAATGAATATACTATACACTATAGACATCATTGTTTAGTTCTTCAGTGCCTATTACAATGACCAGAATGTACTTATTTATAAGAACAAAGACATCGTGTCCAATTACCTTAAAGGCTGGTTTTTGTTTGACTTCTTCTGTACTTTTCCTTTCGAAAACCTCAATATCTCTCCTAACAACAAACATTCCGCCATCAATGGAATGATCAGAATGTTAAGAATATTTAAAGTCAATGAACTCATTAAGATCACCAAACTCATTAAAATTATTAGGACTTTCACTTCTGGTATCTTAGCAAATTTCTTCGCTAATATTTCTATAGGAATGTCACTTTTTGGAATCATGTTGGCTATTATTATCTTCTGTCATGTTGTAGGTTGTATTTGGTTTTATCTTTGCAGTTTATAGTAAACAACTCCAAACTGGGTTTTTAATAATATTAATTATACTGTTTCTAATTAATAATAATCTAGTGAATTATTGACTACAAATTTTCAAAAATATGTACTTAGTTTTTACTTCGTTTGTTAGACTTTCATAACTACAGGATATGGAGACTATGCACCTGTAAGTATTAATGAAAGATTAGCATGTACGATCCTGATGTTAATAGGAGTATTTATTTATTCTCTATTGATGAGTCATCTGATCAACACTCTAGTATTTAAAAGTGAAGGAGAATTAAAATATGCGATTCAAGTATAAAAAATAGAAAAACTTGCAAAGAAGTATAAGATACCAGAATGGCTGTGTTGGAAGGTGGATGATCATTTCCGACTATATTAATATAAGGATTTAGACAGCAAGTACCTATTGGACTAACTAAACCCTGCTCAAAGAAAAGAATTAGTATATCAGATGAACAGAGAAGTGATCAATGGTATTCCTTTTCTGGAAAGTTAACCAGTAGGTTTTATTAGTGATGTCTGTGAATGCATCCAGATTTAGAGTAAGGAAGCTAATTATCCTATTTACAGGCAATATGAGGATGCTTAGGAAGTCATCTTCATCAAAAAAGGCACTGTTGCTTTCTTTCTTGATGATGATCATGGAGGATTTGAGTTCATGAAGTTGGAACAGGGAGATTTCTTCGGAGATATTGAACTATTTTTCAATAATAAAGTTAGGAAGTATAATGTTAAAACCTATACTGATTGTGAATTGTATATTCTCCCAAAGGAAAATCTAGATAATATATTTGAAAAATTCTTTGTTATTAAGACTAACTTCTTGTAAAATGTTTATTTGAAAAAGAAAATCTTGAAAAAAATTTTTAGAAGGGCCTTATAATATTGTTAAGAAAATGTCAATGATGTTAAGTAATTTATTTCTATCATTTTAGAAATTTGGGTAAAGTAGATACTGAAGTTTTCACGAGTAAAAATAAAGATCTCATTGAGAAGTTTAGAAACTAAAATTTTGATAAAATAAGTGGATTCGTAAATCAAAATTCTAATTCAAATAGAGTTACTGGTAAAGACAGTTATTTAAAATTTGAAAACAAAAAAAATAAAACCAAACTTTTTTATTAACTAATTTAAGATATTTATTTTGAAGATAAAAAAGTATCATATCTTATTTATATAAATTTAGATTAAAATTTGTGAAGAATAGATTGAAAACTTAGAAAATTGAATTATAATGATTCATAAATAATTTGAAGATATCTATTAATAATGTGTTTTTAAAAAATATAGTATTAATATTGAAAAATTTTAAAATCATTAAATTAAGTCCTATGGTTTTGATTCACCAAACAAATCTCAATCGATTTTATAAAATAATTAGGAAAATTATAATAAAAAAATGTAAAATTCATTAAATGATATTAATGAGCCTATCATTAATAATTTAAATAATTAATTAGATAATAAGCCTATTAATGAGTCTAAGAAATAAGATTAAGATTAAAATGAAACATACGATTAAAAATAAGAAGTTAAAAACTAATAAAATTAAAATTATATTTAAGATTAATATTAATATTAAGATTTAATTTTAGATGAAGAAATAAAAATAAACTATGAATAAGAATAAAATTAAGAAATATCATAACAAGAATAAAAAGAATAATAATTCGAATAAGATGATGTATTCCAATAAGATTTAAATAATTAATAAACTCATTAAATATTTTAGAATTATTTAGATGTTTTAATTGAAAAAAATGAAAAGGATAAAAAAAATGTTTATTTTAGCTAAACATAATAATATATGACATCTATAGCTGATTGTTAATTAAATATGGAGTCTTAGGATTTAATAAATGATAGTTATGATTAAAGTGAGATAAATTGATAAAAATTAAATTTAGTTAATCTATATATAAAAATTTTTTTTATTATATTTATATACCATTTCTTTAAATTGAAATTTTTAGTATAAATATAATATATTTTAAATTATATAGCTTAACTTTAATAAAAAAATTTATTTAAAAAATAATTTTATTATTAAAATTAATCAATAACTTTATAATATTATTTCTATTAATTTTGACTTTTCACTTTTTTCAATTTTAGAATAAAACTTTCTAATATCTGGAGCTGATGGATCTTTATTTTTTTAAAATTTGAATTAATTATATGGATTTAATGCAATTTAAATAAGTCTTATTAAACCTAAAGAACTATTATCCATAGAATCAAGTTTATCTTTTACTAATTCTAATGTTTTTCTAATAGATACAATAAAAGTCAACTTAAAATCTTTACTTTAATCTAAATCATCATTAAGTATTTTCATGAAATTTTATACTTCAACCTAAATAAATAATAATAATATAAATAGTATTAATATTTATTGTTAAAAAGTATAATTTATTACAGCAGATGATTCATCCAAATTAATTACATTAGAATCTTCTTAAAAATAACTTTTGGTTTTGAATAATAAATTAGTAAATAACTAAGTATTATTATTTAAATCTCCTTCAATAAAATTTAGAGCATTTTTATAATGAGCAGTTTAAAGGAATCTCTAAATTAATTATTCATCTTAAAAAAAGGGGATATTTCCTTGAACTACCATTTCATAAATTCTTTTTAAAAATAGCAATCCAATTTTAGCCAAACAAAACATTAATCTTAACAATAAACTTTAAGGAATAGGCATCATTTCTTTATTGAATTAATTCCATAGTTTTTTTATAACATCATAATAGAAAATAGCAACATTTCTTTCAAATAGTACATATTCATATATTTTTTAAAACTAATCTTATTATTCTTCTACTTCAAAAATCTCATTAATTTTGCTGAGATTATTATAATTACTAATTTGCTAAAATTATTATCCATTTTTATTCAATTCTTCTTTGATTTCTGACTAAGAAGTATTAAGTTATTTTTTAACAATATTTCCTGCAACAAGATTTTCTTTGAGATACATTTCATTCATAATAAGAGATTTCTTGAAAGGATCCTATTCAGATTTGTATTTGCTGAGATTACTTTGAAATTATTCTTGTTATTATTTAAAGAATTTATGGTCTTTGATTTATTTCCAAGAAAGTCTATCTTCTTCATTCTGAGCTAACATTTTTTCAAGAAGATCTTTGAATAAAGGATTGATGGGTGATTTATCATTAAAAGAAAGTTTCTTTTTCAATAGAATATTTTTTAAGTCTGAAATACTTTGAGGATTTTCACCATGATAAAAAGGATGGAATCCGAAAATCAATTCATAAATCACAGCTCCTATGCTCCACACATCACATTTTGATGAATACACTTGTCCAAATAACACTTGCTAAAATTAGCAATATTATTAATATTATAATCTTGATAATATTATAAATTAAATCAATAATAAATAAAACTTATAAAAATAAAAATGTTAAACAATATTGATATAAATATGATCTAAGTATAATTAATTACAGGGGTGACATATAGAGGAGTGCCCAAAGTGGTGTATTTCTGAGCATTGTCACTTTCTTCAAAAACCCTACTAAAACCAAAATCAGCCAACTTAATTTTTCCATTATGAATGAGAATATTGGCTGGCTTGATATCTCTGTGCATTAAATTTTTCTCATTCATTTCTAAAAAAGCTTCCAATAATTCACTTAGAATTAATTAAGCTTCATCTTCAGATAATTATCCTTCATTCTTCTTTAAATACTCTTCCAGTGAACCTCCATTACAAAACTCTAAAAATAAGTACAAATTATTATCCGTTTAAGATAGATCCAGTAATTTAACAATATGTTCGTTGTTTAAAGATTTCAAAATTGATATTTCTCGTTTTATCTTCTCCAGTTCTTGCTAACTTTTTTCCTTACTTTCCATTGAAAGAATTTTCCTTTTGTCTATTATTTTCACTGCCACTAATTGACTATTATCTGATACAAGACACCCTTTCTGACAAATTGCGAAAGAACCTTTACCCAATACTTTATTTAATACATAATAATTTCCAATCTGTTTTTCTTTTTTTTCCATTATATATCTAAGTTTTTATTTTATTTAATAATTTTATATTAAATTGATAAATAATTATACAATTATTAATTAAATGTAAAATAAAATAATTATGATAAAGATGTTTTAAATCATTTATAAGTCTTAAGATATTGCTCCTTGGCCTTCTTGATGGTTCCTGGATGCCTGATTTTTCCATTTTTAATTTTATTTTTTTCCTTTCCTCTTACTTTGTTGCACTTTCCCTTGACTTC
>Ga0315908_10000769_pt1 | contig 25083 bp, 11 predicted proteins | sample LakEriMetagenome_12_FD_203520 | JGI IMG/M metagenome (GOLD analysis project Ga0315908, IMG submission 203520) | Freshwater fungal communities from buoy surface, Lake Erie, Ohio, United States - Buoy 4 MA124 | ecosystem: Environmental > Aquatic > Freshwater > Lake > Lake biofilm | place: USA...
AGCAGATTTCTAATCTGTTGGTCAGGGGTTCGAATCCCTTCGGGATCACAATTTCCACAAGCCCTAAGCCCTAGGCTTGTCTGCATGAATAACCGGATGATGTCATCACGGTATTTCGAAAAAAAAAATACTCAAACTGTAACCTCCCAACAACTCACCCCGTTATAAGGGTGTGATTTGTTTTTTTGGTTAATTAATGGATTTGGTTAAGTAAGAACGCCTCCCAACGGGGAGGCGTTTTTATTTTTAACCCTAGGAGTCTGCCAATGGAACAGAAAAGCCTTGTAACGGTAATTTTCTGCTGAATTTTTGACCAAAAAAAAGTCCTTCACGAGGAAGGACTTGGCGGAGAGGGGGGGATTCGAACCCCCGGTAAGGGTTACCCCCTACGACAGTTTAGCAAACTGTTGGTTTCAGCCACTCACCCACCTCTCCGAGTGACTTTATGTCAAAATTTGGACGGCAAATGTAGTTCATTGCCTTCAACTGACAAGACCTCCCGTAAAAAAATCTACCCGACCATCCACCACACGAGGCCCATCAAGAGTCCCAGCGAGATCAGGTTGAGCACAACGCCCGCCTTGAGCATGTCTTTACCGCGGATGTAGCCCGAGCTGTAAGCAATGGCGTTTGGTGGTGTGCTCATCGGGAACATGAAGTCGCAGCTGGCAGCAATTGTGACAGGAATCGCAAATAACTCTGGCGAGATGCCGGATCCCAAAGCCAGTGAAGCCACAATCGGTACGAAAATGTTGACCATCGCGATGTTACTCATGAGCGCAGTGATCACTAATCCCACACCGCACAACATGCTCACAAACCAGAAGAGATTTCCCGAATCAATGCGCTGCATCGAAGCAGTAACGGTTTGCACTAGGCCGCAATGGTCGAAAGCCGCCGCCAAGCTCATCCCTCCGCCAAACATGAGCAGCACTCCCCAGGGCAACTGTGCGGTGTCGCGCCATTCAAGGAGCTGCTTGCGTTCGCCTTTAACCGGCATCAAAAACAGGGAGCTTCCCATGATGATGCTGATGGTGGTATCCGAAAATTCAATCCCCATTGGTTTGAGCATCGCAGCGATGGGTTCCTGTATAATCCATAAGATCGCAGTAGAGATAAAAACGCCAAAGGTGATTTTCTCTTCGCGACTCCATGAACCGAGCTTTTCCAGCTCTGCGTGAATCAGCTCATGACCCAAAGCGAACTTCCCAAGGCGATTCGGAAAAATCACATACACCATGGCAGCAAAAGCAATCACCAAAAAGACCAGCGCGAAGGGCAGTCCGTATTTCATCCAGGTGAAAAAACTCACGGGACACTGAAAGGACTTATCCAGAATACCGGCCATGCTTGCATTGGGCGGTGAGCCCACAAGCGTCGCAATACCGCCAATGCTCGAGCCATACGCAATGGAAAGCATCAGCGCTGTGGCGAAGTTGCGCGTGCCCCGATCGGTTGATTCTTCTCCGGCCTTCACTAATAGTAACACCACTGATGCAGCAATGGGCAACATCATTAAGGTAGTGGCTGTATTGGAAATCCACATGCTGATGGTGAAGCTGGCCAGCATGAAACCGAAGATGATGGTGTTGGCGCTTGTTCCGGTGCGGTTCACAATGCTCAAGGCCAACCTGCGGTGCAGGTTCCATTTCTCCATGGCCAGCGCAATGAAGAATCCTCCCAAGAATAAAAACACATACCGGTTACTATAGGTGAGGCACGTCTTTTCCAGGCTCATCACTCCCAATAGCGGAAAAAGCATCACCGGCAAAAGAGAGGTAATCGCCATGGGTACGCATTCTGTGATCCACCACACCAGCATCCAGGCTACTACACCGAGCACCTTGATTTGGGAAGAATCCAATCCAAGAGGGTTAAAAGCCCACAGCGCTAAAAACAGCAGCGGACCCACTAGTAATGAAATGGACGGACGGATTTTTTCCATGGTCGTCAAATGTAATCCACTTCCTCAACTGCGGTAAATTCGCGGCCATGCAGGATCGTCCCGTAAAGAAGAATCAAGAACTCGAATTGGTCATCACCGACATGGCATTTGGCGGCGTGGCCATCGGTAAAATACCCACCGAACAAGGCGATTTCACCGTCTTTGTGCAAAATGCCATTCCCGGTCAGCGCGTGCTGGCCCGAGTTGACAAGGCGCAAAAACGGTTTGCCGAATGCAAACTGGTCAAAGTGCTGGAGACTTCTGAGCAAGAAGTGAAGATCCCGTTTCAGGCTATTCCAGGGGCGCCTTATGCGACCCTTCCTATCGAATTACAGCATCACTACAAAAAGCGCAACACACTCGAACTCTTCAAGCGCATCGCGAAACTGGAGCACATCGAATCGTGCATGGACGCCTTTATTGAATCTCCTTCAGTATGGCATTATCGCAATAAAATGGAATACGCGTTTAGTGTGATTCGGTATGATTTGGAGGAAGAAAAGGAGTACGATGATTTCGGTTTGGGATTTAAACACCGCGGCACCTGGTGGTGCGTGGAAAACCTCGATCGTGATTCAGGACTAATGGACGAGGAACTTGAATCGAAGCTTTGTGAGCTGCGTCGTTGGTGCATTTCAACGGGACTACCGGCCTGGCATCCGCCCGGACATCATGGCTTCTTCCGCTACCTCATCGTGCGCAAGAGTTACGCGACCAACCAATTACTCATCAACCTGGTCACATCCGAACAGCGCGTATCGGAATTCAATGGTCAGGCATTCGTGGAGTTCATCCGCAAGTTGTTTGGAGAGCGTGTTGCCGGTGTGATTCACACCATCAATCCGAACACCGGTGATCGCATTGATCCACTGAATGGAAAAACCATTCAGCTGTATGGTGAGCCGGTGATTGCAGAAACCATCAACGGACTACGTTTTGAAATTGGGATGACGAGTTTTTTTCAAACCAATCCAAAAAGCGCCGAACGACTCTACAGCAAAGTCATTGAATATGCATCACTCGATGATAATCGTGATGATGCAGTAGTAATGGATTTGTTCTGTGGCACCGGAACCATCACGCAACTTTTGGGACAAGCGTCCAAACGGAAAGTTGTTGGCGTCGATATCGTGGAAGACGCCATTGAAGATGCGAAGCGAAATGCAGCACGCAATGGAGTTTCAAATGTGGAATTCTTCGCAGCCGATGTCGGATCATTCCTGTTGCAATACCCCGAGTACACCGGTAAGATTGACTGCATCGTGTTGGATCCACCGCGAGGAGGTATTGCCCCTAAAACGCTGCGCAAAGTGATTCGCCTGGGCGCGCGTCGAATCGTCTATGTTTCATGCAATCCAGCAACGCAAGCCCGCGACACACTGGATTTAATGGAAGCCGGCTACACGCTTCGCAAATTGAGCATGGTGGATCAGTTTCCGCATACTTCACATATCGAAACCGTTGCACTCTTTGAAATGGATTCAACGAAATAATTACTTTTGAAACATGGTCAAAGAGCGCGAAATCATTCTGACGGCAAAGCAAATTGAGCAAACGCTCACGCGTATCGCTCATGAAATCCATGAAAACCATTACAAGGAAAAGGAACTAATTCTGGTTGGAGTCACCGGACGCGGAAGTGATGTCGCCAAACGGTTGCATCAAAAGCTAACGGCCATCAATAGTGAAATCACCGTTCGCCTAGAATCCATTCAACTCAATAAGGACAAACCTCTCCAAGAGGAAATACAATGCTCTGCTGAAATCAAGAGCATGAAAGGGAAATATGTGGTGCTCGTGGATGATGTGCTCAACAGCGGGCGAACACTCATTTATGCATCACGATTTTTATTGGAAGCCGATTTAAAAGGATTGGCAATTGCCACGCTCATTGATCGCTTTCATCGCAAGTTTCCCATTCGTCCTGATTATGTAGGCCTCACCCTTTCGACCAATTTGCGCGAACATGTTTCGGTCGATTTTACAAAGGGAAAAGAAGCGGTCTACCTCGATTAACGCATCACTATAACGTGCCCTTGTGCCGTGTAGGGGTTGTCGGTATCCGTGCGATTGATGATGAGCTGCCATTGATACGTACCACTTTCTGCATAGTAATCTCCGTTGCGAACATTTCCAACCCACGCGTGGTTCGGATCAGTTGAGTCATAAACTACGGTACCCCAGCGATCTGTAATCCAGAAGTGATAGGTGCGGATAAACTGCTTGCCATTGATCACGGGGTGGAAGTACTCGTTGGAGCCATCGTCATTCGGCGTGAAAGCATTGGGAACATACACCAGGAAGATATCTTCGATGACGATATTGTCGACAGCCTGAGCCGTGCAGCCGTATTGATTTTCTACGGTCAATGTAATGGGATAAAACCCGTAATCGGTAAACCAATGGTCGATGGTGGGTGCATAGGCGAAAGTGCCATCTCCAAAGTCCCACGTATGCAGGAACGCACCAACACTTTCACTGGTGAATCGCACTATCGGTTGCAGGACATTCGTCGTGTCTTTTTCCATCGTGAAAAGCGCCAGCGGTGTGGGATAAACAGTGATGAGTTGATCGAATTCCAGTGTATCGGAACATCCGGCCTGTGTTACTCCAATCATACTCACATCAAATACACCCGGAACGGTGAATGTATGCTTCGCATTCGTTGTCGTGCTGCCGGCGCCATGGTCGAAATCCCACACAAACGAGTTCGCACCGTTGGAGGTATTGATGAAGCTGACTTCCAGAGGCACGCAGCCTTTCGTGGTGTCCGCGATAAACGATAATTCCGGAAGCGGATTCAAATTGAATTCAACCTCATTCAAATTGGTACATCCGTAGGCATTGATTGCTTCTAATCCGACATCATAGCTGCCCACCGCGTCGAACGTCAGTTCCGTATTCGTGTTGGAGGAGATGAAAACATCATCCACATACCAGTTGTAGCCTGTTGCATCAACACTAAAGTTCGTGGCCTCAACAGAGGTAGGGAAGTAGCAGGATTCAAAGGCGCTGAGTGTAAATGCACTGGTTGGAACCGGTGCAACTAGGATGTTCATGGAAGTGGAGTTCCGACAGAGGTTGATGTCAATAGCCGTCATGGTGACTTCATGCAAGACGGGCTGATTGGTGAGGTTCTCGAACTCATGGCACGGTTCGGCATCTGCGCTGATATTGCCATCATCAAAACTCCATTCATAAAACACCGATCCACTGCTGGCATTCGTAAAGCAAATCTGGAAAGGTGTGCAGCCCACTTGTTCCGGTGAACTGAAGGCCGGTGTTGGTAGAGGATGAATCTCAATTTCTTCTGTCGTTTGACCTGTGCAACCATTCGGACCATCTACCGAAAGTGTTAGCGTGTAAACACCCGGATTCGCATACGTGTGCTCTGTCAGTAATTCGGTGTATTGCGCACCGTCACCCATTTCCCAGAGAAAGCTACCGGGCGTGTTACTGCTTCCAACAAAAGCTATTTCACTCAGCACGCAGCCATCGTCATCGGCGAGTTCAATCACAGGCTCGGGTGTTTCAAAAACGATAATCGGAACTGTGTCTGAGGCCGTGGCACAGCCATTCGTAATCTCTTGAATCAATTGATAGCTGCCCGCTTCGTCATAGGTGTAAGCAGGATCATATTCCCCGGAATAATCGCCATTACCGAAACTGTAAGTCACCGTGATACTCGTATCCACAAAGTCGGTGATTTGAATGGAGAACGGTTCACAGCCGAAAGTGTTCCCCACACTGAAAAACGGATTGAGCGTGTTGGGATAAACAGTAAGCGTCGTGCTGTCGATGTCGGTTCCACATTCATTGGTGAGCGTTGCAATAATCAAATAGGTGCTCGGCAGCGTGTCGGTGTAGTAAATATGATCCACGGGATTGGCCAATCCTGTTGTCGTTCCATCACCCAAATCCCAAACATAGGTGTCCGGCAAACCGGTAGAATTATCGTAGAAATCGACACTCAGCGGCGTGCAGCCATCAGCTACCGACGCATAAATATCAGCCACAGGAGTAGGGAAGACTTTCACCGTGTCTCGATCGACGCGTACACCACACAAATTCGATACAGTAAGCGTGATGTAATAGCTGACGATTGAATCACCTTGCTCATAAGTGAGCATCGGTGGATCATATACATCCAGCGATGCGAAGGGGTCAATGCTCCAGTCGTAGGTCGTGTATTGTCCTGTGGAAATATTGGTGATACTCACATTCACGGGCGCGCAGCCGCTATCAGGCGTAGCACTAAATTCAGCTACAGGTGGAATGATGATTTCAATCTCAGCCAGTGTATCATCTGTGCAGCCAAACGGTGTAATGGCCGTCATCTCGATGTTGTGAAAACCGATTGATGTAAACACCACATCGGCAGGCGATGAAAGCGTGCTGTAAAGTGCTCCATCTACTAGCCATTGGTAGCTTCCACCCAGCACACCTGTCGCATTATTGGCAATAGGTATAGGGATATTCAAGCATCCAATACTGTCGAGGTCAAGGCCTGCACTCGGAAGCGGATGAACCGTTATCGCGGCGCTATCGGTTTGAATGCAACCCGTGGTGGTGTTGGTGACTTCAACGGTGTAGTGATAAGTAGTATCTGTGCCTGAAACCGTCGGTGGATTGACCGATTGATTGGCGAGTGTGGCATTGGCAGGATTAAATCCTTGAGCGATATCTGCTGTCCAATCGTATGCGTATGGAAACCCGGCGGGGGCTGCTTGCACACCCATACTCACATTCGTGGTGCCCGAACAAACCGCATTGTCATTCATAGTGAGCAACGGCAATTCATGTACAATCACATTCGCCACATCCAAAGGCTGCACGGCACATTCCGGGTGATCTGTGTAATAAACTTCTTCCAGCGTGTAGGCTGTGGTGATGGTCGGATATACCATTTCTTCGAACGTGCTCTGAATGGTGTCGCTCAAAGTCATCGGTGTTCCGTTGGCATCGATGTTCAGGGTGTAAATGCCTTCTACCGAAGTGAAATTGAACAGCAGAGGTGTACTGTCGCCGATGCAAATTTCAGTGCTGCCCGTCATGACAACTTCGGGATACGGGTTCACCATCACCGTGTCGATATCGCTGGTGATAAGCGGACAGCCGCCCGTATTGAACATGAGCTCGGCGTAGTAATACAGTTTGCCTACCGTGTTAGTTGAAGGCGTGTATGAATCCGAAGTAGCACCTGCAATAAGTGTGGTTACACCGTTGTCGATTTGATACCAGGCGTAATCGGGAGTTCCGGTGCCGTTGATAAAGGTGATGGCAATGGGATTGCTCGTTGCTTGATGACAATAATTCACAGAATCAGCAATGGTGGTGACGGTGGGTGTTGGCGCAATCACCAGTGTTGCTTGGTGCGATTGTGTTGCACATCCATCCACGTCTTGTGTGACGTTTGCGAAGTAATTGAATGTTCCTGCAGGAGTATTCGCCGGAGTGTAGGTTGTCGATGGCGAGCTATTCAAGGCAGGATCAATCAGCGGATTTGCTCCTGCTTCATACCAATAGGTTGATGCCGTTCCGGCACCACCCGTAATGATGATTTCAAAATCAGTAACCGCTGTTCCTTCGCAGATCGATTGCGTGAAATGAAGCGTATCTACCACAGGGTCATCAACAATCTCCAGCATGACGTCATTGCCAATCAGCGGATCACATCCCTCCGTGGCGAAGGTGGCTTCACAGTAGTAATAATACTGTCCAATGGCCGACGGAATAACTGGTTCAAAGGTGGCTGATGTTGCGCCGGGAATGACCGTTCCGCCCGAATTGGTCGCGGTTGTATTTTCATACCATTGATAGCTGACCTCGTTTGATCCACCATCATAAACGAACGCCCAAGGATTATTTGTTGTTCCGCCAATACAAGAAACGGTGTCTATTAAACCGGTTGGTTCGAAAGCATCTTCCCATACGATGACACGCGCCGTATCACTGATCAGTGACGAACATCCACCTTCACTGAGCATGATGATGACGCTATAGTAAAGCGTGTCGAGGCCGTTGAGAGCAGACGGTTGAAAGTTATCTGCAGTGGCATTGAGAATGGCTACGCTGTCACTGAGCAAAGAGTCTTGTGCAACATACCATTGATAAGTTGCCGCTCCACTGCCGTTGGTGTAAGCCACACTCATGGCATCGGGAATTCCTCCCGAGCAGATGACATCGCCTTCCGGTTGTGTGCTGATGTACGGTGCATCAGTGAAGGTGATTTGAACCGTATTGCTCTGCGCTGAACAGCCGGGTGAGGACTGTGTCAAGGCAACAGCATAGGTAAATGTTCCGATAGCAGTGTTGTCAGGAATCAACGTGGCAGTTGTGCCTGTGACAGGATTGCCGTTCATCGTCCACGCATAGCTGTTCGTTCCTGAACCACCGCTGACGACCGTTGTGAATGCATCAGGCGTCGCGTTCTGACAGAGTTGTTGATCAGCTGAAACAACGATGGTAGGATCATCCACAACGAGGACGTCAGTAGTTGCAGTCGTGGCATCATCGCATCCTAATCCGTCAAATGCTACAACGGCGTAATAGAAATAATGGGCGTTACCTGTTGCGTTTGTGGAAAGGTTCGGCGGACTATAGGTCGATGTGGTTGCAACCAGGTTTCCACCGGTTGTCGAATTGGTAGTATTCGCATACCACGCGTAACTGATCGTGCCGGTTCCGCCAATGACAGTGGCTTCAAGTGAAGCAGCCGTACCGCCGGCACATACCGTGTCGAGTGCCAGTGGTTCAATCGAAATACTCGGGTCTTCTGCAATGGTCACGTTGGTGAGCGCTGTATAAATGCTGCCGCATCCTCCTGTGAGAAACATAATACGACCCATGTAGTAAAACTCACCGGCAACATTGGTTGGAGGGGTAAACGTGGGATTGGTTTCTAATGGAATGGGCAACGTGTCGAGCCCATTTCCGGTTGCAGAACTATACCATTGATAAGCGACTTGGGTTGATCCGTTTTGATAAGCAACGGTGAGATTCGTTGCGGTGCCCCCTTCGCACACATCAAAGCCTGTTGGCGTTGTGGTGAATGAAGGCCCAACGGTAATCTCCACGTTGGCGATGTCACTCGTGGAGCTGCATCCTGGAGATTGTCCTGTGATGATGCAACGGTAGTCTTTATCGCTGACTGTTGTATTGGGTGGTGTAAACGTGTCGGCCGTTTCACCTGCGATGTCGACAAACGTATTCGCACCGGCATTAGAACTCTGCCATTGATACGTGTATGTACCCGAGCCACCTGTAGCTGCGACCTCGAGATCCGTTACCGCTGCATTGGTGCACAGCGTCTGTTGTGGAAGCGGTTGTGTTGTTACGGCAGGATCGGCAATAACAGCGATGGTGTAAACATTCGAGAAAATCGAAGAACAACCGCCTCCGTCCAGCGCGATTTCACAGTAGTAGTAGTGATTCTGCAGGGCGGGGCCTGCCGTGTTAAAGGAGAGTGTGGGAGGTGTATAGTCAGCCGTTGGACCTGTATACACTTGTAATCCCCCTGATGTGGTCGGTGTGGTATTGGAATACCACGTGTAGGTCGGTGTGCCCGAGCCTCCTGAAAATGTTGGTGTAAGTGGTGCGGTAATTTGTCCACCATCACATACTTCAAAGTTCTGTACTAAAGGAATGTCGATCGCTGCACCGGCCGTGACGTTCACGGTCCAAACCTGCGTTGGTACTTGCGCACAGCCACCGGAGGTGAAAGAGAATACCGCATAGTAAAAAAAGTTTCCTTCGGCGTTGGTGGGCGGATCAAACGTTGTACTCGTTTCTCCTGTTATAATTGTTCCCCCTGAATTCGAAGCGCTTGTATTGCTATACCATTGAACATCGGCATTGGCCGTACCGCCGGAATAGGATGCAATGAAGTCGGTGATGTCTGCACCTACACAGACGTTTTGGGGTGAATACGTGCTGGTGATCGATGGTGCAGGATTTACTAAGACTTCTGCAATGACACTGGTGCCGGAGCAGCCGTTGTTGGCTTGTGTGACCGTGCAGAAGTAATATTTGGTTCCGGCAGCAGAAACCACCGGCGTATAGGTGTTGCTGTTGCTGCCGACGGAGGCGGCTGAACTTCCGTCGCTATTGATAGTGCAACTCCATTGATAGGAATAGGCAACGCCAGTCACGCCCGATGATGCATTGACCACAAGATCGGTTGGTGTTGTTCCGGCGCAGATGGTTTGTGTCAGGAGTGGATCGGAGACAATAGGATCGGCATTGATAGTGATTCCAACGACTGCGCTCTCATCACTTCCACACCCACTTCCGCTTGCAGTCATCTGCACTTTATAGTATTGAATACCGGCAGTGTTTTGTTGCGGAGGTGCATAGGAGGTCGCGTTATTGCCTGCGATGGGTGTGAAGGCGGTGTTGTTGTTGATGGCATTTCCCGCCGACCACGTATAGGTGATGGTACCTGTGCCCCCGCTGGCAGTGGCCACGAGCGCGGAGGGAGTACCGCCCACACAAATCGCTTGCGGAGTGGTGGTAATGTCAATTTGCGGATCAGCGACAACAATTATATGCGCCAGGGAAGTTGAGAGTTGTCCGCATCCTCCAACGGAGAATGTTGTGGTAAGGAAATAATAAAGATCGGATGTTGTATTGGCCGTCGGCGTGTAGCTGATGGAAGTTTGATTGGTTATCGGAGTTGCACCAACTGTACTTGCTGTTGAATTACTGTACCATTGATAGGTGGCCGCGCCGGTATAGTTCTGCACAACAGGTGTAATGGCAGCCGGTGTTCCACCAACACACAGCGTTTGATCAGGAAGTGTGGCGGCATAGTTTGGACCCGCATTTACCGTTACCGTGAACGGTGCGCTAGCCGGCGAATTACATCCGGATACTGCCTGTGTCGCGATAACCTGGTAGGTGATAATTCCTGTGGCTGATGTTGGCGGATCGAAGGTGCTCGAGGTAGCTCCTACGATATTGGTGAATGCACCTCCACCAACACTTTGTTGCCATTGGTAATTGATGGTTTGCGCCGGAACACCGCCTGTTGCCGTTGCCGATAAATCCGTCGCATTCGCACCTTGACAATACGTTGCAGAATCACCCGTGAAGGTCACTGCAGGCGGAGTGTATACATCGATGTGAACGAGCTCGCTGTTATCACTTGCACATCCCGATTGACTTACTTGTACGAAGTAATAAATATCTGTGGATGCGCTTGGAGGAAGGTAGGTGTCACTTGTTGCACCGTTGATGATTGTAGGACCGGCACCGGAGGGGAGATTACTGGAGTACCATTGATAGGTCGTGCCTGATCCTAGGCCATTGGTAACACTTGCAGTAAGTGCTGTTGGCGTTGCGCCTGTGCACAAAGTTTGTGTAGATGTTGTAATACCTGCAACAGGATTGGGCACCACATTCACGGTGAAATTTTCAGAGGGGAAATTGGAGCAGTTCGGTGTCGAAAAGGTAAGTACACAGTAGTAGTAGGTGGTAGTGGTAAGCCCTAATGGCGGGTCATAGCTGGCGTTGGTTGCGCCAGTGATGAGAACGCCCGCACCGGTTGCGGTCGTGCGTGAATACCACTGATAGGTTGGCGCTGCGGCTCCACCACCCGTGTAGGACACGGTCATAGGCCCGGGATCGCCGCCGGTGCAAATGGTTTGAGGTGGTGATGGACTGTCAATATCAGGTGCCGGGAAGACAGTTACCTGCTGACTGCAGTTGGCAGAGCAATTCATGATTGCGCCTGTACTCGGATTAATCGGAGAGACTTGCAGGTTGATTGTTCCAATGAGGTTTGCATTTGTGGCGTTCTCGAAAACAAAAGTCGGATTTTGTGAATTAGCCGTGGACCCTGCAGCCAGATTATATGTCAATCCGGCCGGAGTTGTTACCGTCCATGCGTAATGCAAAGCGAGTGGTACACCGTTGCAAGTGGGGGGTACAGACGTGTTGTTAACGGTAACAGAAAGCGGGGAGCAACCGGATGCCGGCGAAATAGTGAAATTGCAGGTGGGTGGATTTACAACACAAACATCATGTGTGAGGGTTTGAGTTTCCGGACATCCATTTTTTTCATTCAGTTCCATGGTGTAAATGCCCGGAGTAGAATACTGAATTGCAATAGGGTCGCTTCCCGATGTCCATCCATTCCAATTAGCAGCATTGTTAGTAGATCCGAAGCTCCCTGAGCTAAGCGACCAACCGGCAGCGGGCGTTAATTCCCAGAAAAACTTGTGATTCGAGTTACAGCTAGCCGCAGTTATAACCGCACCTGGATCGGAAGTATTATCATAGCTGACAACTTCTCCCACACAGGCATAATCTGTCGATGGATCAAAACTTACGGTTGGCGGTTCTGATGTGCGAATGGGCCCGGCTGAACCACTCGCCGAACCACAGGGATTCACCGCTTGAATGGATGCACCAAAGGCATTGTTTTCAGAAATGCTTCCGTTTTGGAATGTGCTCCCGCAGGAGGAGGTCGTGAACGTGTGCGTTATTTGAGTGGGGATGTTCGATTGATCGAACGTAAGTGGATTCGATGGATCATCAGAGAAGGTGATGGTATAAATAGTACCCGGAATGTTCTGAGCAACACCGGAAATACCGAAGTCAAGGGTAAATGGCGAACAACCTTGTGCATTCGCAGGTGGTTGAATCAATGGTGAGGCCGGCTGATTTCCAACGAAGACGCTGACTTGGGAAGTCGTGGTGCATCCAGCCGTGGTAACACTGTAGGTAAGGTTGAATAGTCCCAAATCATATTCGTGTTCAATGGCGGCAGGCGTTCCCCAAGTGTCACTATTGGATGTGTAATTCGGTGTTGCGTCCCCCCAGTTAATCGTGTAGGAAGTTGCTGCGTTGAAATAGGAGGCAGGCAAACCGTTGGATACATATACAAAACCACTTGTTTCTCCAGGATTGGTGCAGTAAACCAGCCAATCGCTGCCATTAAAAGGTTGCAGGTTGCTACTGGCTATGGGAGCCGGAACGACTGTAACATCTATAGCGTCTGTAACAGAGCAACCACCGACACTGGCTGTTACGGTGTAAAGGCCTTGTGCATTCGTGGTTGCATTGGTAATGGGTGACGGGTTGATGGTGTTATTACTGTAACCATTCGGATGACTCCATGAATAAGTGACAGTCGCACCGGCTGCATTTGCCACGCTCGAGTTTAGGTCGATGGATTGACCTTGACAAATCGTAATTGGGTTAGGGCTAGTGTTAGCAGTTGCGTTCACGCTAAAATTCGCAGGCATCACATTGACTTGCACGGTAGCTGTCTGTGTGCAACCCGCAGGTCCGCTAATGGTTACGTTATAAGCGGTAGAAACGGTGGGACTTACCGTCGGGCTGGCTATATCGGCCGGCGTGGCATTGGCCCAGTTGTAAGTTGGATTATTACCAAATGAATTGCCCAGAACCATTCCTGTTCCCAAAGCTACCGATCCCCCTGAACAAATGGTGAATGGACCTCCGGCGGTAACTGTACACTGCGCCACGCTGTCAATCCCATACGCGGCAAAATAGTATAGGACCAAGCAAAAACGAAAGGAAGCAATCCCGCGTTGCAGGCTGCGCAAAAAAGACCTCAAGTAGAAAGGGAGGAGGTGCGTCAAGTTTTTCGTTTTCAGTTGCGTGTACAAGAATAGTGTTATGCCGTTAAATACACAAGTAATATTCACTTAATGTAAATACGCAAATAGGTTGAACGAAAAATTCAGGGGAGGGTTACGGGTGGAAAAAATTAATTCTTCCCGGCCGTCTTTTGGGCTTTCATCAGAGCGATGACTTCCTGTTGCTGCTGCGACTTTTGCATGTCGTGCTCAATCCACTTGTTGAGCTGATTCACCAAATCCTTAATCTGGAGCTGCAATTCAGTGATGGTGCGGCTTTGCGATACAATCATCTCATACAGTTCCGATGAAGGTTGCGGTTCACGACCGGCGTGCTCGTAATCGTCGGACTGCGAGGCAATCTCGATGATCGAACTCAGGCTTTCACCCTGTTCATGCAAATACACCAATCGCAACAAATCCACACCCAGCAGCTTGTTGAACTGCATAATCATTCCCGGACGCATGCTGCCCGCCAGGATCCGCTGATTGAAGTTGGAAGGAGATGTATCCAACTCAAGAGCAACCTGGCGCTGCGACAGATTCTTCGCGTCTAGCAGGGCCATCACCACTTTACTGAACGCCTCTCTCTGCTTTGACTCCATTTTCATAACGGCAAATGTGGCGATAAATAATGATTTGGCTATCAATAATATGTGTTTAAAATTGACAAAAAGGGAATGTTTTATATATACGCCCAAGGAAGGAAATGCACAGAATTGACACTAGACGATTGTCATTCAATCGGCAACACATTATTTGCCCACCTACATTTGCTCCATGCAGCAGGAACCCGTTATCGCTCCGCGTGGCATCGCGCTTCAGATAGGCATCACTGCCTGGCTCGCTGCACTGTGTTCATTGCCTTTACTGCGATTCGGCGCTGCGCTCGATGCACACTGGACCATCGCTTGGCCGGCGCTGCTCGCACTCGTTTTTGTGGGGCTGGTTTTGAAACTAATCACCCTTTCGCCGCGATTCTTTTGGGTCTTGGCCGCTGTTCTTGTCTTGATTGCCGTTCAACAGGCCGTTGGAAAGGAAAGCTATAACGAGGACATACTCTTGCTCGTTGCTTTTCTGCTGTTGTTATCGCTGCAGCCAACCGATAGGTTGCGCAATAGTTCCACTGCGCGCGTTATGCTGTCGTTGCTGTGGGGCAGTTATACAATACTACTCGTGGTGCTTCTGGTTCAAAATAGTCTGACGCTAGGGTATTCCCATGAGTCCACCTACGCTATCAAGCCACTTTTTGCCCATCGCAACATCGCCATCGAGTCCTATACCCTGTGGAGTATTGCTGCCTTCGCCTTGCTAGGGTCGAGCCGCATGCGGTGGCTACTTCTTGCCGCTGCTACCGGTATCATTGTCGTCTACCAAGTGCGTACAGCACTCATCGGTGTCGCGCTTTTTGGTGCCTTCGAGATTATCCGAAACTTTCGCCACGAGCGCTGGTTCAAGTGGTGCCTGGCATTCGGAATAGCACTGCTTGTAGCCATGCAGCTTACCTTCTCGCACTTGCGCACACCCGCGCAAAAACACCGCTTCGATGCATTGCCCGATCTCGTAAAAAACCTCGACCTCAACTATAACCTCACGCGCGCAGAGAGTTCATCCGAACGACTCATCATGTGGAAATGGACTGGTGAGCGAATCAATCTTCTCGGCAATGGTATCGGCTCCTGGAAATTCGAAGCCGAAGGATACATCGGCGCCGCACTGGGTAAGTGTGAACTCATGGTGCGTCACCCGCACGCCGATCTACTCAAATTGATCTTCGAGGCGGGGATCATATTCACTTTTCTTTTTCTCGCATGGTGGTTGGTCTTTATCAAACCGTCTCTTCGCTCTGTGATTGTGTTTCTGCCCATGCTCGTTTTCGCATTTCCAACGGAACGCGGTGAAACACTTGGCGCTCTGATGATTCTGTTGCTGTGCACGTCGAAACCCCAACCGGTTCAAAAGGGCTTTGCGCTGCTGCCCGCGCTTGCCGTCACCACCTTGTTGCTCATGGTGTCCATCGGATGGAGTCGCAGTCAGCATTGCCTGGGAAAAGCCATGCGCGATCCGCTTGTATTGAAAACAACATCACCTGCCGACCGAAAACTGCTCGATGCTTTTCCCTTCGATATCGTTCTGAATCGATTGCCTACCTATCAGGCCATCGTTCTCGCCGATGCCGGACAATCACAAGCTGCTTGTGAGCTGCTGACGGGCGTATTGAGTAAACATCCCAACGACCAAGGTGCCTTGCGACTCCTTACTCGACTCGGCGGTGAACTTCCGGCCAATGCCGTGGTGTGCGACTCATTAACAACCTCGCCTTGATGCATTTCAGATAAATATCATTGCAGCAATCACCGTCAAACCTAATTTTGATTTCATGAAAAAAATGCTACGCGCGGTTTTGGTAATTCTGGCTGTTTCAACGTTAAGCTTATCATGGGCGGGTTGGCAGTTTGTCTTCACAACGAATCAAGAGTCCTCTGCCGCTTGGGCTGCGATTGACGCAGTCGAAACAACCACAATCACCAACGATTCTCATCGTGCTCAAGCCCTCAAATCGGCGATGATGACAGAAACCCTAAGTTGCACAAGCGACGTGGATCAAAATGGAATTCCGCTCGAAGCGTATCTCAACGTAGGATTGGTTACCGAAACACTAACCTGCACCATATTCCTCGACGCACAGGGTAGCGACATTACTGAGTTGGCATGGCCACTCTATTGTGAAGGTGCCTTCTTGGAATCAATATGGCCGGGCTATTATACCTACACCTATACTACAATCCCATTTGAAATTACAGGCGACATCTTAGTCGATCCCTTTACAGTGCATACTTATTCCTATCCGTCAAATCCGGGTAGTGTGTACTTGTGGATTGTTGATGGTGGAACAATCATCGCCGGACAAGGCACGGCCAATGCAACGATCGTTTGGGATAACGACGGATACGGATTTGTTGGTGTAGTTGAAGTGTTGGATGGAACTTGCCCGGGCGTGTTGGTCTCTGATTTAGTCCTGATTGGCAACGTTGCCGTTGATGAACTGACTACACAACCGCACTGGTCAATGTATCCGTCACCCGCCGATGCCACGCTGAATTTGGTCAGCGATGTGCACCAGCAGCAGTGCGAAGTGAAACTCATCGATCTCAGCGGTCGCGTGTGTCATCAAGCACTGATGAGCGGAAAGCAATTCGCTATCGACACATCATCACTGGCTGAAGGTGTGTACATCCTTTCTGCCGGAAGAAGTATTCACAAAGTCGTGGTGAAGCACTAGGCTAAGGACTCTTTAGCAACGAAATCATAGCGTCAACCGGTGTGCTGATGGCGCCGTCATTGCTCACGGTGTGCTGCGCTTTCGCGTAAAAAGGTTCTCGTTCGGTTAAAAGATTTTCAAGCGAAAAATCGGCTTGACGAAGTACAGGGCGTTCATCGGAAGTGCTTTCAATTCGTTGCTGTAATGTCTCGATAGAACAGTGCAGATAAAGCGTAACACCGGCGGCATTCATGAGTTTCATGTTGTCATGGAAGCACGGTGTTCCGCCGCCTGTTGCAATCACAGCCGCCTGTGTGGTTTGAATTATCGTTTGCAATTCTTCCGACTCACAGTGCCTGAAATACGCTTCTCCTTTTTGCTCAAACAACTTAGAGATAGTCAGTCCTTCTCGCTCTTCGATGCGTCGGTCGAGATCGATAAACGGCAACTCAAGGCGCTCGGCGAGTACTGCACCAACAGTGGATTTACCACTTCCCATCGGACCGATTAAAAAGATGCGCATGTGTTGATCGAAATCAGGCTGACAATCGGTCGCGATAATACAACGCCGACCTACATTTCGTCAGAAAAAGATCACAGGTTCGGCCAAAATTTCCGCAAATCAGGCTTGGTCTCGGAGTTGTAAACGGCCCATCAAATTTGAAAAACATGGATTTCTCAAAATTCACTTTAAAAACCCAGGAGGCCATTCAGAAGGCGCAGCAAGTCGCCCTCGAACACGGCCAACAAACCATAGAGAATGCACACCTGCTGAAAGGTATTTTTCTCGCAGATGATTCGGTCACTCCGTTTCTCTTGAAGAAGATGAACGTCAATTTTCCGATGGTTCAACAGGCGCTTGATAAGATTGTGTCAAGCTATGCGAAGGTCAGTGGTGGAAACATGACACTCTCGTCCGAAGCCAACACTGCCATCAATCGCGCACAGAATTACCTCAAAGAATTCAACGATGAGTTTGTTGCCATCGAGCATTTGTTCATGGCCATTGCAGAGGGCAATGACAAGACATCACAGATGCTGCGTGATGCCGGAGTATCGGTGAAAGACGTGAAGAAGGCGCTAGCCGAGTTGCGCAAAGGGCAACGGGTGACGTCGGCTTCTCAAGAAGAAACGTATAACTCGTTGGAGAAATACGCTAAGAATTTGAACAAACTGGCGCGCGACGGTAAGCTCGATCCTGTGATTGGTCGCGATGAAGAAATTCGTCGTGTAATGCAAATTCTTTCGCGTCGCACCAAGAATAATCCGATCATCATCGGAGAACCGGGAACGGGTAAAACGGCCATTGCTGAAGGGATTGCACACCGTATCATCAACGGCGATGTTCCCGAGAATTTGAAAACAAAGCAGATTTTTTCTCTTGACATGGCCGCGCTGATTGCGGGCGCCAAATACAAGGGTGAGTTTGAAGAGCGTCTGAAATCGGTTGTGAACGAAGTTCAAAAGAGCGATGGTGAAATCGTTCTCTTCATTGATGAGATTCACACGTTGGTGGGCGCCGGAGGAGGAGAAGGTGCGATGGATGCTGCTAACATCCTCAAGCCTGCCTTGGCGCGCGGAGAGTTGCGTGCTATCGGAGCCACAACACTGAACGAGTATCAGAAATATTTCGAAAAGGATAAAGCCCTCGAGCGTCGTTTTCAGAAAGTCATGATTGACGAGCCCGATCGCGATGCGGCGATTTCTATCCTGCGCGGATTGAAGGACAAATACGAGAACCACCACAAGGTACAAATCAAAGACGACGCAATCATTGCCGCGGTAGAACTTTCACAGCGTTACATCACCGATCGCTTTTTGCCGGATAAGGCCATCGATTTGATTGATGAAGCGGCTTCGAAACTGCGCATGGAGATCAATTCCAAACCAATGGAGCTGGATGAGATCGAGCGAAAAATCATGCAGCTCGAAATCGAACGTGAGGCCATCAAGCGCGAAGGCGACGAGGTGAAGTTGAACGACCTCAACAAGCTCATCGGGGACATGACCGAGGAGCGTAATGCACTCGCGGCGAAGTGGCAAAGTGAGAAGGATGTGGTTGAAACGATTCAAACCGCGAAGGCAATGGTCGAAGAGCTCAAATTGCAAGCCGAGCAAGCCGAGCGCGAGGGCAACTACGGACTCGTGGCGGAGATTCGCTACGGACGCATCAAGGAGCAGGAACAGCGAATTGAAGAGGGACGTATGAAGTTGCAGGAACTCCAGGCAACATCCAAGATGCTCAAAGAGGAAGTAGATCCGGAAGAAATTGCGGATGTGGTTTCGCGCTGGACAGGCATTCCCGTCAAGGCATTGGTGGAAAGTGAGCGCGCGAAACTCTTGCGACTGGAAGAAGAATTGGGCAAGCGTGTGGTTGGTCAGCATGAAGCCATCGCCGCGCTCAGCGATGCGGTGCGCAGAAGCAGGGCAGGATTGAGCGATGAACGCAAGCCCATAGGTTCGTTTATTTTCCTCGGCACAACAGGTGTTGGAAAAACAGAATTGGCCAAGGCGCTGAGCGAGTTTTTGTTTAGCGATGAAAACGCCATGACGCGCATCGATATGAGCGAGTACCAGGAGCGTCACACGGTGAGCCGTCTTGTGGGAGCGCCTCCCGGATACGTGGGTTACGATGAAGGCGGGCAGCTTACGGAGGCGGTGCGCAGAAAACCATATTCGGTCATCTTGTTGGATGAAATCGAAAAGGCGCACCCCGATGTATTCAATGTATTGCTGCAAGTATTGGACGACGGTCGCTTGACGGATTCCAAAGGACGATTGGTCAACTTCAAGAATACGATTGTGATAATGACCAGCAATCTCGGATCACAGATTATTCAGGAGAATTACGAGAAGGCGAAAGACCCGGAAGATGCCGAGTTGTTTGAGCGCACCAAACTGGATGTGATGATGGTACTCAAGTCGTCGCTTCGTCCGGAGTTCATCAACCGCGTGGATGAGGTCATCATGTTCACACCGCTGGGTAAGCATCAAATCGAGAACATCGTCAAGTTGCAGCTGCATCTGTTGGCCGAGCGCTTGATCAAGTCTGAAATCGAAATGGTGGTGACACCGGATGCGTTGAGTTATCTCGCTGCGAAGGGCTTTGATCCGCAATATGGCGCCCGCCCCGTGAAGCGCACTATTCAGAAGGAAGTCATGAATGAGTTGTCGAAGTATATCCTGAGCGGAAAGATTGATAAATCGGAAGCCGTTGTGCTCGATGTCTTCGACGGACAGATGGTTTTCAGAAAGAAAATTGATGAGGAAGCGTTGATTGAAGTGTAATCATCGCTAGGGTTTAATAAACAGTGAATGTAAAAAGGCAAGTGAACCGTTTCACATGCCTTTTTGTTTGCATTGCATTAAAACACCCTTATGAAAAAAAACCACTACGTTTTTGTTGTTCTCACTGCGATTGTTTTTGGCTTGATGAGCATGACCTCCAACAATGCCGAATACTCAGCCGGTAAAGCAGGATCCAATGGTTCACCCGGAGAAGGTACCTGTGCGTCGGGAAGCTGCCACAACTCGTTTACGCTCAACAGCGGTCTGGGTGATGTGGCCGTTGTCGTAACAGGATTAGTTGGAGGGAATCAATATATACCCGGTCAGACTTACAACGTGAGTGTCACGGTATCTCAAAATGGGTTTGGTCTGTTTGGGTTTGGATTGGAATCGTTACAAAGTTCGGGTGCGAATGCCGGAACGTTTACGCCGGGGGAGGGTTCTCACATACTCAATGCGAATGTGGGGGGGAACTCACGAGCAACGATTGCACACCAGGACAACTCAGGATTTTCAACCGGAAGCAAAACATGGAGTTTCACATGGACGGCCCCCGTTACGCCCATTCCGGTTACCTTCTATGCTGCCGGAAATGCTGCTAATAATAACGGAGGTGATGGCGGAGATTACATCTACACCACGTCGTTGGAGTTGATGCCTGCCCCAGCATTGGAAGCGCCGGTTATTCAATACACGGATGATTTGGTGATTTGTGAGGGGCAATCCATAACGCTCAGCATTGATCCACAACCGGGAATTTCCTACAACTGGCAGAATGCTCTGGGAGCAGTGGTCAGCAGCGGCGAAATATTCATTGCAAGTGAAGCCGATTGTTACACAGTTACTGCATCGGATGATAATAGTTCGGCAACGTCAGAAACCGTATGCGTTTCAGTGGATGTGGTTAATTCGAATTTCTCCGGACTCGCTCCCATGTATTGCGTAGGAGATGGTCCGGTAACGTTAATACCTGAAGTTGATGGTGGTGTTTTCTCCGGACCCGGCGTGCAGGGCAATGTTTTCGATCCCTCACAGGTTCCCGTGGGTGATTTTCAAGTTGGGTATACCGTGACTACCGCCTCAGGTTGTGAATTCACCTTGACGCAAGCGGTGAGTGTTCGCGAAATACTACCCGCCGACTTTGTGGATTTGAATGATGTGTATTGCTCCACAGATGCACCTGTTCTTCTCAATCCTCTTACAAGTGAGGGCGATTTCACGGGGCCTGTTTTGTCGGATGTATTCGACCCAAACATTGCTCCCGGCATCTACGATATCACCTATACAACCGGCTCGGGTGTGTGCAGCGCAAGCATTACGCAGACGGTAGAAGTGCTGGCATCGGAGAGTAGCGATTTTTACATCTTTCCGGCATTTTGTGCAAGCTCTCCGGTGGATCAAATGATTCCTGAGGTACCGGGAGGGGTGTTCACGGGCACGGGTGTTTCAGGTGATGTGTTCGATCCTGCAACTGCTCTGCTGGGCGATAATGATATTACCTACACGCTGACACAAGCGAACGGGTGTATTTCTGTCACCACCCAAACGGTGGAGGTCTTTGCGGTTGCCAATAGTGATTTCACCGGACTTGAGCCAATCTCGTGCACTACAGCAGGACTTGTAGAGTTGGTTCCTGTTTCCCTTGGAGGAATATTCAGTGGCCCGGGTGTGAGCGGTTCTGTTTTCGATCCTGTGGCTGCGGGCGTTGGTCAGCATACCATTCTGTACGACATCAACCTGGGCGATTGTCAATCGGAAACGCAAGTGACAACACTTGTAGTCGAAGGTCCTGTGGCCGACATTACTGTCGCGGGCGACCTCATGTCGGCTTCGGCCGCGCAGCAAGGCGCTACCTACCAATGGTGGAACTGCGATAATCAGATGCCGGTGGAGGGAGCAACATCGGCGGAGTTTACGATTACAGACCCAAGCCAAAACGGTACTTATGCTGTAGCGGTCACCTTGAACGGCTGTGAAGCGATGAGCGAATGTGTGCTATTGTTGATAGAAAGCGTGGATGAAGTGCAGCAGGATTGGTCGGCCGGTATTTTCCCAAATCCGGCGAATACGATGTTGACGGTTTGGAGCTCGCGCCCGGCAACCTGCGCGATTTACAATTCGGTGGGATCGCGCGTATCGTCGTTTGCTATTGCGGCAACGCAGCGTGCGATAGAAGTGGGTGAGTTGCCTTCCGGACTCTATCATGTCGTATTGGATGACGGTACATCCCTGCGCAATCACACTTTGCTTATCGAGCACTAATATTTTTTCAGAAAAAATGAAACCTTCAAAACACTGCCGGCGTATTAAACCCGTGATTTGTTTTTTTGGTTAAACATTGGATTTGGTTAAGTGAGAAGGCCTCCCCAGCGGGAGGCCTTTTCATTTAGGGCCAGCCCCAATTCGCCCACCCCTCACCTTCGTCTACTCCCGTCGTCTCGGACGCACTGCTGTGCGTCCCCTCCGCAATAAGCCCCTCCCTAGTTTGCAAAGGCTTGGCCATAGCACTCACGCAGCGCGTCCAATTTTTTTTATCGCAAAACGTAACCTTCGTTTCTCCCCCCCCGTTATAAGGGTGTATTTCATCGGAAATGACTGATTAAAAATCAACGATATTGAAGAGTACTCTCTGATTAAGAGTAGTTAAGGTTAATTAAGGTTAAGCAAGCGGATAGCCCCTGAAACGTCGGGGGCTATTCTTTTTGTATTCGGTTGGTCGGCGGGCGAACGGCGGTATTATCGATTATTGCTTATACTTGCCGTTCATCACTCACCATTAAACCAAAAGATCTATGTCAAGCGTCTGGAGAAAAAAGCCCATTTCTGCCTTCCATGCGGAGGCCGGTAAAAGCGAACTCAAGCGAATTCTGAGCAAATGGGGACTTACTTCCCTCGGTATTGGCGCCATCATCGGTGGCGGTATTTTCACCCTTACCGGTATCGCGGCTCATGATCATGCTGGGCCGGCATTGGCTCTTTCGTTTGTGATTGCGGGCGTGGGCTGTTTGTTCGCCTCGCTCTGTTATGCCGAGTTTGCTTCGGTGTTACCCGTGGAAGGTTCTGCTTATGCTTATGCCTACGGAACAGTGGGTGAGCTCTTCGCCTGGTTCATCGGTTGGAACCTGATTCTCGAATACATGATGGGTGCAACCACCGTGGCGGTGGCATGGAGCGGATATTTCTCCAAACTCCTGCACATGTTTGGCCTACACATACCCGATTGGTTGAATAATGATCCTTTTACTTACGGCAGTTTTGCCTTCAATCTTCCGGCATTTTTGATTACGTGGTTGGTTACCGGAATCCTCATCAAGGGGATTAAGGAAGCGGCCAGCACCAACAACCTCATTGTGATTTTGAAAGTGGCTGTGGTGCTGTTCGTTATCATCGCCGGTGCTTTTTATGTGAATCCTGAAAACTGGACACCGTTCATTCCTGCAGAACAACCGATTCTGGACGCGGCAGGAAATCCAACGGGCGATGTCAACTTCGGTTTTGGTGGTGTGCTCACGGCAGCGACTATCGTGTTCTTCGCCTACATCGGTTTCGATGCGGTGAGTACGCAAGCAGGGGAGGCCATTAATCCGAAGAAGGATGTGCCGTTCGCAATTATTGCATCACTGGTTATCTGTACGATTCTCTACATCTTGGTTTCACTCGTGCTCACGGGTATGGTTCCATACAGCACGCTTGATTTGAAAGCACCGGTAGCTTCGGCCTTCTCGGGGGCGGGAATCAGTTGGGCGGTGTATCCGATTACGATTGCAGCCGTGGCCGGTCTGACCTCGGTAATGCTCGTGATGATGCTCGGACAAACGCGCATTTTCTTCGGTATGGCGAAAGACGGTTTGTTACCACGCGGCATTTTTGGTTCGCTGCACCCAAAGTTCAAAACACCTTACAAGAGCACTGTTCTCGTGGGATTGATTGTGTCTATTGTAGCCGCTGTCACTCCCATCAACAACATCTCAGAAATGTGTTCGATGGGAACACTGTTGGCCTTCTCAATGGTGTGCCTCGCTGTACTCATCCTGCGCAAGCGCGAACCGAATTTGGAGCGTCCGTATAAAACACCGATGGTCAACATCATCGCCCCACTCGGTGTACTCTTCAACATCTTCCTCATGACGCAAGTGCGCATCCACACGTGGTACGCGTTTCTCGTTTGGGGATCATTGGGAGTGCTGGTGTATTTCGCGTATAGCAAGCGCAATAGCAATTTGGAGAAGAGGTAAGGACTGGGGACTGGGGACTGAGTACTGGGGACTGGGGACTGGGGACTGGGTGCTGAGGACTAGTAACTTAGGACTGGGAGCGTTGAGGACCTTGCTATTGGTTTCATTTAGTAGTGCTATCCCCTTGATCGGTAAACTTCGCTTTGGCAAACTGACCGATAACCAAAAAATATTCATTCACCTCACTCAAGTCCCCAGTCTCCAGTACTCAGTACTCATTTACTGCTCTTCGGGCATTTCTTACAACGCTTCCCGTGCTTATACTTCTTACAGCATTCTTTCTTTTTAGCACATGCTTGAGCCGCGGCGATTTGCATGACAATGCAAGTGCTCTTAGATGAAGGGATGGCGCATGGGCTCATGTGTCAAAAGTCCGGGGTTTGATGGGTGGTGGCAATACCGTGTTTCGGGTAGAATTTTTTTAAGGGCGAGGGACGAGGGACGAAGGGCGAGCGAAGCCGAGGCCATTATGATTCGCAAGCGGCCCGGTCCCCGAGCGGAGTCGAGGGGCGACAAGTCCTTCCGCATGCGGACACGGCCTCACCCCCAACCCCTCTCCACAGGAGAGGGGAGCAGGGCAGGTGTGGCACACCTCGCCACTCGCACTCCGCCACCTCTCATTCTCATTCTCATTCTCGCTCTGGAATTTTTTTTAGAATGAGAGCGAGAAAGAGAAACAGAATGAAGGGTTCCGCCGATCACTCCCACTGCCCAGTCCTCAGTCCCTAGTCCCCAATCTCCTCGCCA
>Ga0315908_10000770_pt1 | contig 25060 bp, 17 predicted proteins | sample LakEriMetagenome_12_FD_203520 | JGI IMG/M metagenome (GOLD analysis project Ga0315908, IMG submission 203520) | Freshwater fungal communities from buoy surface, Lake Erie, Ohio, United States - Buoy 4 MA124 | ecosystem: Environmental > Aquatic > Freshwater > Lake > Lake biofilm | place: USA...
GGCGCGCTGCCCACAAAAAGCCCCCGGCGGAAGCCGGGGGGCACCGGGTGGCCTGTCTGCCCGGGTGCCATGCGATGCCGGTTTGAAGTGCGGAAGCGCGGGGCGTCGTGGGGCATGGACGGCGAGGTGGCGTTCATGCCCGGAGTCCCCGGGTTTCCACCCGGGGCTTCTTGGAGCCGGGGATTCCCCGATCAACGGGCGGTCAAAACGTGATCTGGAATTGCGTCTGGATCGCGGTGCCCGTGTATCCGGCGCGGTACGGATAGAGGATGTTCTGGGCCGGGTTGCGGTTCATGTACAGCGCCTCGAGCGTGAACCGCCCCTGCCGCGACTTGTGCACGTACCAGTTGAAGCCGCCGCCGTACTCCTGGCCGGTGCCGTAGGGGCCGGTCAGCGCGCTGGAGCGGGCATAGACCTCGTAGGTCCGCGGCACGAAGCACCACGAGAGGTAGCCCGCGCCGCCGTGGTCGTAGATGCTCGACCGCTCGAAGGTGCCGACGCCCACGAAGTCGTTGAGGAGCCGGAAATAATATTCGAAGTTCACCGCCCAGCCGGCGTACTTCCAGCCGGCGTCGACCGTGGCGAGATGGAACAGATACTGCTGGAGTCGCGAGTCGGGGCCGAGGGCGCCGGGCAGGGCGATCGGGGTGCCGTCGGAGAGCCGCACGATCGTGTCTTCGGGATTCAGCCCCGGGAAGATGATCGCCTGCGTGCGGGCGTAGGTGCCGCTGGCCCCGAGGCGGATCACCGGATCGGCGCGGCATTCCATGTCGGAGTAACCGAGTCCGAAGGGGCCGAGCGGCTCCCACCAGGTGTTGCCGGCCCAGGCCATCGACGTGCCCTCGCGGAGCACGCCGGCCTGACCGCCGTCGATGGCGTTCCAGACGCCGGCCTGGTACTGGACCTCGCCGTCGAGCAGCGAGCCGACCGTGAACACACCGGGGCTGTAGCCGGGGCGGAAGAAGGTGTTCGCCATGCTCCGGTCCACGCCGAGCGTCCACGGCTGGGCGTCGACCCACTCCCGCGAGCTGGGCACGATCGTGACGCCGCCGGCGAGCGTGACGGCCTCGCTGAACTTCCAGCCCACCGTGCCGAGGGGCACGAACGCGGACCGCACGCCGATGTCGGACGTGCCGAACAGCATTGCCCGGTAGACGAGCCGCTCGTCGAGGACGTGGCCGGAGAAGGAGAGCAGCACGCGGTTGAGGTTGAAGGTGTTGATGTTTTGGACGGGCCGCACGATGCCGCGCGAGTCGGTCCAGCTGCGCGACTCCCGCGCGAACTCCAGCCAGCGGAGCTGCATGAAGCCGTTCATCGCCAGGGCGAAGGGCACCGTGCCGGCCTGGTCGGTCGAGTGATAGAGCAGCAGGCCCTTGGGCGGCGCGATGTCGGTCGCCGGGATGTAGCGGGGCCGGGGGATGTTCGCCAGCCGGGCGGCGACGGCCTGGTCGACCAGGGCGCGGATGCGGGCCTCCTGGTCGGGGTCCTCGTGGGTCAGCGACTCTTCCAGGTACTGCGCCGGCTCCACGGCTGCGGCATCCACGTCGGCGAGGTCGGCGGCAGCGGTGTGCGCGGTGCCGGTTGCCAGCACGAGGCTGAGAACAGCGAACGCCGATAAAGCGGGTGATGCGCGCATGGAGGGCCCGAGGCAGAACATCGGGTGCGGTCGCACCGGTCGTGCAGGATTTTCTGGTGCGGCAAGATGGGTGGGCGGGGGCGTTCGGAGGGTGGCGCAAGCGTCCAGGCTTGCGAATGCGCTCGAACGGACCATGGCCCGGATTCGCACACCTGGAGGTGTGCGCCACGGTGGGGAGCGGGGTGGAGGGCGTTCGGAGGGTGGCGCAAGCGTCCAGGCTTGCGAATGCGCTCGAACGGACCACGGCCCGGATTCGCACACCTGGAGGTGTGCGCCACGGTGGGGAGCGGGGTGGAGGGGGTCGGAGAGTGGCTCTCCAGAGGGGATGCGAGTTGAAACGGTGCTTGACGAGTCGCGAATACGCGCTATGCTGCATTCGTATTCCGAATGATGCAAGGCGGCGTCATTCGTTTTTTTAATCACGGATGAGGCCAGAAAGCGGTCCTTGGGCCGCCGGGCACGGATTTCCGTGAACTTCAAGTCCCTGAAAATCTTCTGCGACATCGTCAGCCGGCGGAGTTTTTCACGCGCGGCGGAAGACAACGGCGTGTCGCAGTCGGCCGCCAGCCAGGTGGTCGGCCAGCTCGAGGCGCACCTCGGGGTGCGGCTCATCGAGCGGTCGAAGCGGCCGCTGGTGCCGACCCGCGAAGGGCAGGTGTTTTTCGACGGCGCCCGCAAGATCGTCGCCGCGTACGACGCGCTCGAGGATGCGGTCCGCACGCTCCACGACGAGGTCGCCGGCCGGGTCCGCGTGGCGGCCATCTATTCCGTCGGCCTGCATCACATGAGCCGCTACGTGCAGGAGTTCATGAGCCGCCATCCCAAGGCCAACGTGCGGCTCGAATACCTCCACCCTGACCGCGTCATCGAGTCGGTCGAGCAGGGGCAGGCCGATGTCGGCATCGTCAGCTATCCGCGCAGCACGCGGACGCTCGAGGCCGAACCCTGGCGCGAGGAGCCGATCGTGCTGGTGTGCGCCCCCGGCAACGCCTTCGCCGGCCGTGTGGAGGTCGGGCTCGGCGAGTTGCACGGCCAGCGGCTCGTCGGCTTCGACAGCGATCTCGTCATCCGGCACGAGCTCGACCGGGCGCTGGCCGCCCACGGCGCCGAGCCGGACGTGGTCATGGAGTTCGACAACATCGAGACGATCAAACGGGCCGTGGAGATCGACGCCGGCGTCGCCCTCCTGCCGGAGCCGACGGTCGGCCGCGAACTCGCGGCCGGCACGCTGTCGGCGGTGCGGCTCGCCGGCGAAGACCTGATGCGGCCGCTCGGCATCGTCCACGCCCGCGGCAAGCCGCTCACCCCCACCGTGCAGCGGTTCGTGGACTTGCTCCGCGGCCATGCCCACGATCTCGACGCCGTGGCCACCGTCGTCGCCTCCTGAACAACCCAGCCGCGCGGCTCGGCGCCGCGTTCACCACCCCTCCGATTCCCGCAGCCCGCACGAGCCTTCCATGACCCGCCCCGCACCCCGTCCGCTTCCCGGTCTTCCCGCGCCGCAGGGGCTCTACGATCCCGCCACCGAGCATGACGCCTGCGGCGTGGGCTTCGTCGTCAACATGCACGGGGTGAAGAGCCACGCCATCGTCCGCCAGGGGCTCGAGCTGCTCGAGAACCTCACGCACCGCGGGGCCTGTGGCTGCGACCCGCTCACCGGCGACGGCGCCGGCATCCTCATGCAGACGCCGCAGGAGTTCTTCGCGGCCGTCGCCCCGCAGGCCGGCATCACGCTCCCGCCGGCCGGCGACTGGGCCGTGGGCAACGTGTTCCTGCCGCCGTCGGAGGGAGACCGCGAGGCGGCCGAGCAGTTCTTCGAGCAGGTGGTCCGCGAGGAAGGACTCGACTTCCTCGGCTGGCGAACCGTGCCCACCGACAACCGCTCGATCGGCGGCACCGCCCGCGAGGTCGAGCCGGTCGTGCAGCAGGTGTTCATCGGCCGCGGCAAGAAGGTGGCCCGCGACCACTTCGAGTGGAAGCTGTTCGTGGCCCGCAAGCGGTTCGGGATCGAGATCGGCCGGCTCGGCCTCATGGAGCAGGCCTTCTGTTACGTCTGCTCGCTGTCGGCGAAGACGCTGGTCTACAAGGGGCTGCTGCTCGCCGACCAGGTGAGCAAGTACTTCCCCGACCTGTCCGATCCGCGGGTCACGTCGGCCCTGGCGCTGGTCCATCAGCGGTACAGCACGAACACGTTTCCCACCTGGGACCTCGCCCATCCCTTCCGCTACATCGCCCACAACGGCGAGATCAACACCGTCCGCGGCAACATCAACTGGATGCACGCCCGCGAGAGCATGCTCGCCCATCCGGTGTTCGGCCCCGACCTCGACAAGATCAAACCCGTGATCCGCGAGGGGGGCAGCGACTCCGCCACCTTCGACAACGTGCTCGAGCTCCTCGTGCTCGCCGGCCGGCCGCTCGAGGAGGCGGTGAGCATGCTGATCCCCGAGCCGTGGAGCGGCCACGAGAGCATGGCCGACGACCTCAAGGCCTACTACGAGTTTCAGGCCTGCCTGATGGAGCCCTGGGACGGACCGGCCGCGCTCGCGTTCACCGACGGCGTGCGGATCGGGGCCACCCTCGACCGCAACGGCCTGCGGCCGGGCCGCTGGTGGCAGATGAAGGACGGCCTCGTCGTCATGGCCAGCGAGGCGGGCGTTCTCGAGCTCCCTGCGGGCGAGGTCGTGCGCAAGGGCCGGCTGCGGCCCGGACGGATGTTCCTCGTGGACACGAAGGCAGGCCGGATCGTCGAGGACGACGAGATCAAGCGGCGGCTCGCCACGGCCCAGCCGTGGCGGGACTGGGTGACGGAGAACCAGGTGCGGCTCGACACGCTGCCCGACCCGGCCGACGTCGAGACCGTGACCAAGAGCCGCGCGGTCGAGCCGTCCGAGCTGCTCGCGAAGGGCGCGGTCGACGCCCATGCCCACGCCCTCGATCCCTGGCGGGCCGCGGGGGTGGCGGGAGAGCATGCCAGCCTCGTGGAGCTGCAGCGGAACTTCGGCTACACGCTCGAGGACCTGAAGGTGATCCTCGCGCCGATGGCCACCGACGGTGCCGAGCCGATCGGCTCGATGGGCAACGACACGCCGCTGGCGGTGCTCTCCGACCGGCCCCAGCTGCTCTCCAACTACTTCAAGCAGCTCTTCGCCCAGGTGACCAATCCGCCGCTCGACGCGATCCGCGAGGAGATCATCACCTCGATGATCACCACGATCGGCTGCGAGGGGAACCTGCTCGACTCGACTCCCGAGCAGGCCCGGCTGCTGCGGCTGGAGACGCCGGTGATCACCAACGCCGAGTGCGCCCGGATCAAGGCCCTCGGCGCGGCCGGATCGCCGGCCCGTCCCGGCCTCGAGGCGGCGACCATTTCACTGCTCTTTCCGGCGGCCGCCGGCGCCGCCGGCATGCGGCGGCGGCTCGACGAGATCCGGGCCGAGGCGTCGGCGGCGATCAAGGCGGGGGCCACGATCCTCGTGCTTTCCGATCGCGGCGTGTGCCGGGAGCAGGCGGCGGTGCCGGCGCTCCTGGCGACCGGCGGCGTGCACCACCACCTCGTCCGCGAGGGCAGCCGCACCCGCTGCGGGATCGTGGTCGAGACCGGCGAGGCCCGCGAGGTGCAGCACTTCGCCCTCCTCACCGGCTACGGTGCCGGGGCCGTCAATCCCTACCTCGCCTTCGCCACCATCGACCAGATGCAGGCGGAGAAGATCATCGCCGGCGACTATCCCCGGGAGAAGCTCCACAAGAACTACGTCAAGGCGGCGACGAAGGGCCTGCTCAAGGTGATGAGCAAGATGGGCATCTCGACGCAGCAGAGCTACCGCGGGGCCCAGATCTTCGAGGCCGTGGGCCTGGAGAGCGGGCTGGTGGACGAGTTCTTCACGCGGACGCCGAGCCGCATCGGCGGCATCGGTCTGGAGGGCGTGGCGGACGAGGCCCTGCGCCGCCACGAGCACGGCTGGCCGCAGACGGCCGTGCCGCAGACGCTCGAACTCGACGTCGGCGGCCGCTACGCCTGGCGGCGGAAGGGGGAGGCCCACGTGCTCGCTCCGGAGGTCGTGGCCTCGCTGCAGCGGGCGACGCAGATCAACAGCCGCGAGGAGTTCCGCAGGTATCAGAAGCTGATCGACGAGCAGCAGACGAAACTGCTCACGCTCCGCGGCCTGCTCGACTTCCAGTGGGCCGAGCGGCCGGTGCCGCTCGACGAGGTCGAGCCGGCGAAGGAGATCGTGAAGCGGTTCGCCACCGGGGCGATGTCGTACGGCTCGATCTCCAAAGAGGCCCACGAAACGCTCGCCGTCGCCATGAACCGCCTCGGCGGCTGGAGCAACACGGGCGAAGGGGGCGAGGATCCGGTCCGGTACCAGCTCGAGCCCAACGGCGACAGCAAGAACTCCAAGATCAAGCAGGTCGCCAGCGGTCGCTTCGGCGTCACGAGCCTGTACCTGGTCAACGCCCAGGAGCTGCAGATCAAGATGGCCCAGGGGGCCAAGCCCGGCGAGGGGGGCCAGCTGCCGGGGCACAAGGTGGACCGTGAGATCGCCCGGATTCGTCACAGCACGCCGGGCGTGGGCCTGATCTCGCCGCCGCCGCACCACGACATCTACTCGATCGAGGACCTCGCCCAGCTGATCCACGACCTCAAGAACGCCAACCATCACGCGCGGATCAGCGTCAAACTGGTGGCCGAGGTGGGCGTGGGCACGGTCGCGGCGGGCGTTTCCAAGGGCAAGGCCGACGTCGTGCTGATTTCGGGCCACGACGGCGGCACGGGCGCGAGCCCGCAGACCTCGATCATGCACGCCGGCCTGCCGTGGGAGCTTGGCCTCGCCGAGGCCCACCAGGTGCTGGTGATGAACGACCTCCGCGGGCGGATCGTGGTCCAGACCGACGGCATGATCCGCACCGCCAAGGACGTGGCCGTGGCCACGCTGCTCGGGGCCGAGGAATACGGCATCGCCACCGCGTCGCTGGTGGTGATGGGCTGCATCATGATGCGGAAGTGCCACCTCAACACCTGTCCGGTCGGCATCGCCACGCAGGATCCGGAACTGCGGAAGAAGTTCACCGGCCAGCCGGAGCACGTCGTCAACTTCTTCTTCATGCTCGCCGAGGAGCTGCGCGAGCTGATGGCGAAGCTCGGCTTCCGCACGATCGCCGAGATGGTGGGGCGGGTGGACCGGCTCGACACGCGGGCCGCCATCGCCCACTGGAAGGCGAAGGGGCTCGACTTCTCCACGATCCTCCACAAGCCGGAGGTGCCGGCCCGGGTGAAGACTTCCTGCCAGGAGAGGCAGGATCACGGCATCGCGGAATCGCTCGACATGACGACGCTCCTCGGGCTCTGTCAGCCGGCCCTCGAGCGGAAGGAGCCGGTGCGGCTCGAACTGCCGATCCGCAACATCAACCGCACCGTGGGCACGATCCTCTCCAGCGAGGTGACCCGGCGGCACGGGGCGGCGGGCCTGCCCGACGGCACGATCCGGATCCACTTCCGGGGGTCGGCAGGCCAGAGCCTGATGGCCTTCGGCGTGCCGGGCGTGGAGGTCACGGTGGAGGGCGACGTCAACGACTACTGCGGCAAGGGACTCTCGGGCGGCCGCGTGATCGTGCGGCCCGACCGCTCGGCGCCGTTCAAGGCCGAGGACAACGTGATCGCCGGCAACGTCGTGGCCTACGGGGCGACCAGCGGCGAGATCTTCATTCGCGGCATCTGCGGCGAGCGGTTCTGCGTTCGCAACAGCGGCGTCGAGGCGGTCGTCGAAGGCACCGGCGACCACGGCTGCGAGTACATGACCGGCGGCCGGGTGGTGATCCTGGGCGAGACGGGCCGCAACTTCGCCGCCGGCATGAGCGGCGGCATCGCGTACGTGTGGGACGCCACCGGCGGCTTCAGGCAGAAGGTCAACATGGAGATGGTGGAGTTCGAGGAACTCGACGCCTCGGACCTCGACTACGTGAAGGGCCGGATCGAGCAGCACGTCGCATACACGGAGAGTGCCCGCGGCAAGGCGATCCTCGCCGCGTGGCCGAGCGAGCAGAAGCGGTTCGTGAAGGTCATGCCGACCGACTACAAGCGGGCGCTGGCGGAACTCCGCAAGCGGGCCGAACAGGATCAGCAGGCAGCCAGGCAGGCGGAGGTGAAGGTCAATGGGTGAGCCACGCGGTTTCATGAAGTACGAGCGGAAGGTGTCCGGCTACGCGCCGGTGGCCGACCGGCTCAAGCACTACAACGAGTTCCTCACGATCCTCTCCCCGGAGGAGGTGAAGACGCAGGGTGCCCGCTGCATGGACTGCGGCGTGCCCTTCTGCCACACAGGCTGCCCGCTCGGAAACATCATTCCCGACTTCAACGACCTCGTGTATCGCCAGCAGTGGCACGAGGCGAGCCAGCGGCTCCACGCCACCAACAACTTCCCGGAGTTCACCGGCCGTGTCTGCCCGGCGCCCTGCGAGGCGGCCTGCGTGCTCGGCATCAACGAGGATCCCGTCGCCATCAAGCAGATCGAGATGACGATCGCCGACAAGGCGTGGGACGAGGGCTGGGTGGTGCCCGAGGCGCCGCTCGTCCGCACCGGCAAGCGGATCGCCGTCGTGGGCAGCGGACCGGCCGGTCTGGCCTGCGCCCAGCAGCTCAACCGGGCCGGTCACCTCGTCACGCTCTTCGAGCGGGCGGACCGGCCGGGCGGGCTGCTGATGTACGGCATCCCCGACTTCAAGCTCGAGAAGTGGCGGGTCTGGCGGCGGATCGAGCAGATGCGGGAAGAGGGGGTCGAGTTCCGCTGTGGCGTGAACGTGGGCGTGGACGTCGGCGCAGGGCAGCTCGTCGCGGAATACGACGCCGTCGTGCTCACGGGCGGTGCCACGCTCGGCCGCGACCTGCCGATCCCGGGCCGCGAACTCGCGGGCGTGCACTACGCCATGGAGTTCCTGCCGCAGCAGAACAAGAAGAACGCCGGCGACGAGGTGCCGGGACAGATCCTCGCCGCGGGCAAGGACGTGATCGTGATCGGCGGCGGCGACACCGGCAGCGACTGCACCGGCACGAGCAACCGCCACGGCTGCAAGAGCCTGACGCAGTTCGAGCTCCTGCCGCAGCCGCCGGACCTGGGCAAGTATCCGCGGCGGCACGAGCGGCCGGCGAACACTCCCTGGCCGGCATGGCCGGTGATCATGCGGACGAGCTCGTCGCATGAGGAGGGCTGCCGGCGGGAGTTCGGCATCCTCACCAAGGAGTTTCTCGGCGACGCCGAGGGCCGGCTCCGGGCGGTCAAGACCGTGCGGATCGAGTGGTACACCGACGCCGCCTCGGGGCAGCAGAAGTTCCGTGAGCTCGCCGGCACGGAGCAGGAGTGGCCGTGCCAGCTCGCCCTCCTCGCCATGGGATTCGTGGGACCGGAAAAGCAGGGTCCGATCGCCGACCTCGGCCTGGAGCTCGATCCGCGCGGCAACGTCAAGGCGGGCGCCGATTACATGACGAGTCAGGCGGGCGTATTCGCCGCGGGCGACATGCGCCGCGGTCAGTCGCTCGTGGTGTGGGCGATCCACGAAGGGCGGGAGTGCGCCCGGTCGGTCGATCTGTGGCTGATGGGGCAGACGAACCTGCCGAGCGTCGCGGCGGGCGAGTTCGCGGTGCATGCGTCGTGATCGGCTGCGGTCGCCTGGAGTGCACGTCTCCGGGCGTGCGGTCCAAGAAGCCCCGGGTGGAAACCCGGGGACTCCGGGTCCGACAACCGTATTGCCGACCATGCCGGATGACGGCAGGCGATTGCCCGGTTCAAACCCACGGCGCATGGCACCTGGGAAGGCATGCCACCCGGAGTCCCCCGGCTTCCGCTCGGGGCTTTTTGTGGGCGGCCCAAGAAGCCCCGGGTGGCAACCCGGGGATACCGGGCATGAAAACCAGCCCGCCGTGCATGCCGGATGACGGCACGCGAGTTTCCAGTGGAGCACCGCGGATTCCCTCAGCTTGCGTTCGGGCTTCCGGGCAACCGGGCACGACAGTTCGAAACCGCCGCGACACGTGGCGCAAGCCTCCAGGCTTGCGAATGCGGGTCGTGGAGCCCGAGGGCGGATGACGATGGTCGGAGGCCGCCGTTACGGGGCCGAACGGATCTCCACCGTGAACGAGCCGGTGGTGTCGGTGCGATCGCCGGGCGGCTCGTTGACCTGCAGGTAGAGCGGGCCGGAGGTGGCCGCCGTGATGTCCACGGTGGCGCCCGCGCCGAGGATGACGAAGCCCGGCGGCTTGCCCCCCGGCTCCTCCCACTGGGCCGCGAGCAGCCGGCCGACGGGGCGACCGCGGTACCAGCGCAGCGTGATCCCGTCGGCTTCGCTCTCGATCGGCGTCACGGTCTTCGTGGCCGGATCGCGAACCTCACCGAGAAGCACGCGGCCCCGGGCGGCGAGGCAGCAGCGATCACCCCGCTCGAGCGTCAGGCCCGTGTTCTGCCAGCCCCGGCAGGCGTCGACGGTCACGCGGGTCGGCGCGACGAGCGGCCGTCCCGGCGACCAGTCGACCGCCATGCGGGTGATGTCATAGCCGTAGTCGACATCGGCGACGAAGGCGTCGTATTCACGGGCGGCGCGGTCCATGTCCCAGCCGGGCAGCGCGGCGAGCCGGGCGTTGAAGTCGGCGTCGAGCGGCCCGCGTTCGGCGGCGGCGAACGGGCGGGCGAAGGCAGGGTGTTGGGAGAAGAGGACGACGGCCGCCCAGCTCGACGCGTAGGCGGCGATCGCGTGGTGATTGCCCGGCGGGGCCGCGAGCACTGCGGCGAGCCGGGGCGGCGTGCCGGCGGCTCGGCGCTTCCGCAGTTCCTCGATGCGGCCCAGTTGCTCCACGTCTCCGGCCCGGGCCGGGAGCGGCGCATGGACGAACCGCTCGACGCCGGCCGCATCGCGGTCCAGTCGGTGCGTGGCGAGGAACTCGGCGATGCCCTCGGTGTACCACTCCGGCGTGTTCAGCCCGCGGATCGTCAGCGTGAAGGCGTGGCCGCCCTCGTGGAGGAGGAGATGCCGCCGATAATCGGGGTTTGACTGGTCGACGAACCAAAAGCGGTTGCGGTCGCAGAACCCGTGGGCGAAGTCGGGAATCGTCGGGGGGAGCAGGCCCGCCGTGCGGAACCGCTCGCGATCGACGACCAGGCAGCCGAACGCCCGCCAGTCACGGACGGCGGCCGGTTCAATCCCGTAATGGCCGCACCAGCAGACGAAAGCCTCGTCGAAAATCCGGGGCAGGTCATCGACGCCGTCGCCCGCCCGCACGGGACGATCGGTCGCGAGCACGAGATGGTCGCTCTCCAGGAGCCGCAGCCCCGCGCGGCGGGCCGTCGCCGCCAGCGGCGCGACAGCCAAGCCCTCGGCGGCTTCCACCCCGGGCCCGATGGCCAATGCGGCCGTCAGGCAAACCGCCAGGATCGGCGTCCGGGGAGGGCGCATGTTCTTCATGTCTCCCAGTTCACCCAGGCGGCGCGTTCCCGGCAAGGCATGCCGGGGCGGGGTTCCTGATTCCATCGGCTGCGGCCCGGATTCCGATGGCAGGAACGGTCAGCGGGATGCTACAAGCCGGCGAGGCCGGAGGGCGGACGACGTGCGGCATCATGGCCGACAATTCGCGATGGTGATGGCAGCCTGCACGGCATGCCTGCCCATGGCCCGCGGCCAGACGGCGGCCACTGCCGACGCGGCCAAGGTCAGCGCCTGGTCGACCGGCGGTGGCTCGGCCACCGCGAAGCCTACCGACCCCGATGGCAAGCCGGCCGCCGCGGCGGCACCGTCCGCCGTCGCCTATTGGCAGGCCCCGCCCCTCCCGGCCGCGGTGATCCAGGGAGGCACGATTCCTCCCGGCTGGCAGCCGCAGGCGATTCCTTACCAGGGCATCGGGCCGGATGGCCGGGTGATCACGCAGTACTTCGCGCCGACGTACACGTTCACCTACCAGGTCGGGCCGCCCGTGCTGGCCGTGCCGCAGGCACCGGCGGTGAACCGTCGTCAGGCGCCGGTGTATCGCAGCCCGCAGCTCTATGGTGCGGCTCCGACTCCCTATGCTCCGGGCTGGAACTACCAGGCTCCTGCCGTGCCGCCCGTGACGGCGCAGGCGCCGCCGGCGACGGTGGCCCGCTACGCTCCTGCTACGCCGCCTGCTTCCGCCCCGCCACCTCCACCGCCCGCCGCGCCGCCGACGGGTTGGATGCCATCGACCGCGCCGCCGCCCACCATCACCGCACCCACGCCGGTCGCCGGTTGGGCTGCCGCCGCCGTGCCCGCTGCAGGGATCGCGGCGGCCGCTGCTACGCCGCCTCCTGTCGCGGCGATCGCGCCGGCTGATGCCGCACCCGCCATGCAGCCTGTCGCCGCGCCGCCTCCCACGGTCGCCGTGCCCCGCTCACGGCTGTGGCGTGTCGTGGGTGTGCAGGATGGCGACACGGTCACCTGCCTCGACGACCTCAACCAACAGCGAAAGATCGGTCTTGCCGACATTGACGCGCCGGAGATCAGCCAGGACTACGGCAAGACGGCCCGCGAAGCCCTCGCCGGGATGGTGTTTGGCCGCACGGTCGAGGTGGCCGATGGCGGTCCCGCCGTCGCGGGAACGCCGACGGCCCGACTCTCCGTGGAAGGCATCGATGTCAGCCGGCAGATGGTCGCCACTGGCAACGCCTGGCAAGACCCGGCGTCGCAGGACCGCTCGCTCGGCACCGATCAGGCGCAGGCCAAGGCGGCCAAGCTCGGCCTGTGGGCCGATCCCGAGCCGACGCCGCCGTGGCAGTATCGGAGCCAGGGCCAGCCCTGAAAACACCGGCCGTCGGCCGTGATTCCGGCCAAAGAAGAAAAGCGGGCGAAGGGACTCGAACCCTCGACATCCAGCTTGGGAAGCTAGCGCTCTACCAACTGAGCTACGCCCGCGAAACATCCGCAGTCTAGCACACCGGCCCGCCCTTCAAGCGGCGGGCCCGCCCGCGTCCGCGTAGAATCGGCGGGCAGCATGCCACGGACCGCGACCACACCAGAGCTGGCCGGCCGGGCGGTGCCGCTTTCGCGGGCCTCGGAGGAGCGATCACCACCATGACACAGCCGCAGTCCCCGTCGGCCCCCCGGCCACGAGGTTTTTTTTCGTCGCAGGTCCGCATGCTGCTGGGCACGCTCGCCATCGCCGTGGTGCTCGGCGGCGCGGCTTTGCCCTGGCTGCTTTCCAGCCCGGCTCGGATCTCGCGGCTCATCGCCGGCGCGGTGCCCGAGCTGCGGGGCGACGTGCGGATCGGCGCGGTCCGCCTCGGCTGGACGGGGCCACTCGTGCTCGAGGATGTCGCGGTCGTGCCGCGTGCGGGAGGGAAGCCGCCGATCCGGATTCGGAAGATCGAGGTGAGCCACGGTCTGGTCCAGATCCTGCTCTCCGCGGGTGACGTCGGCCGGGTGCGCATCGAAGGTCTGGAGGCGGACGTCGTCTACGATGCGAATCGGAAGTCGAACTTCGATGGCTTGTTCGTGCCGGCCCCGGCCGATGCCACCGGTTCCGCTGCGCCGCGGCCGCGGCGCAGCCCGGTGCGGCTGCGGCTCGAAGTGGCCGACGCCATCGTGCGCATCGAAGGCCCCTGGACGCAGGAGCCGTGGGTCAGCGACCCGATCAACGTGCGGGCGGCACTCGGGCCGAACGCAGACGGCGGGTGGAGCGAATGGGTGATCGAGCCGGTGCAGCTGCTCGCGGACGCACGCATGGAGCCGGGCGTGGCCCAGGGCGTGCTGGCCTACATCGCTCCGGTGCTCGCCGACGCCACGCGGACGAGCGGCCGCTTCTCGCTGCGGCTCGACGGCGCCCGGCTGCCCGTCGGTCAGCCCGCGGGCGGCACCATCGCCGGCGTGCTGGCGATGCACGAGGTGGTGCTTGGCCCGGGGCCGCTCACGACTCGGCTCATCGAATCGCTTCCCGTGCGCCTGCCGCCGCCGCCGGCGATCCGGATCGCCGACGAATCGCACGTCGCCTTTCGGGTGGCGGATGGCCGCGTGTGGCATGAGGGGCTCGAGTTCGGCGTGCCGCTCGCGAAGCCCGGCCAGCGGCTCGACGTCCATTCGAGCGGCTCGGTGGGCATCGAGGACAAGTCGCTCGACCTGAAATTGGCCCTGCCGATACCGGTCGACCTCCCCCAGGATCGGCCGCTCCTCGCGGCCCTCGCCGGCAAGCGTGTTTCGATCGGGATCGGAGGGGTGCTCGGCCAGCCGCAGGTGAACTTTGACGGTTCGATCAAGGCCACGGCCGGCGACGTCGTCGCCGATCTGTTGGATCGCATGCGCAACGGCGCCCCGCCAACTCCGGCGCCCCCCGCGGCGGCGAACGCCAGCCCGCCGCCCGCTCCCGGGTGGAAGCCCGGTGAGCCGACGCCTGGTGCCCAGGCCTCCGGAACCGCCGTCGAGGATCCGACGGCCGCAGCGATCGTCGATCTCGTCGGCGGGGTGCTCGACGAGGTCGCGAAGCGCAGGGCCGAGCGCCGGGCAGCAGAGGCGGCAAACCCGGAGCAGGTGCCTCCCCGTCGCGGCCGCCTCCTGCGGCGGTTCGTTCCGCCGTCCGAGGCGGCACCCGCGCCACAGCCCCCAGCATCGGGGCCATGAAAAAAGCCGGGCCTTCCCCGAAGGAAAGGCCCGGCCGTGTTTCAGTCGGTCACTCGTCTTGCAGCGACGCTACAGGACGGGCAGCGGTCCGAAATCAGGTCTTCGCCGGAGCGGCGGGAGCGGCCGGAGCGGCGGGAGCGGCCGGAGCAGCCGGAGCAGCCTCGGTCGGCACGCCCTCGGAGATCACGCCCGCACCACCGCAGGCACCACCGACGCAGCCACCCTCGACCGCGGCAGCCTCGCCGCAGCCCGAGCAGCCGCCTTCGACGGCAGCAGCCTCGCCGCAGCCCGAGCAGCCGCCTTCGACGGCAGCAGCCTCACCGCACGAGCCGCAGTCAGCCGCCGCAGCGGCCTCGGCACCGTGGCACTTCCGGGCCTTGTGACGGGCCAGCAGCCCACCGTGGCACTTCTTGGCATGATGACGGGCGAGCAGGCCACCGTGGCACCGACGGCCGCCGTGGCAGCCGTGGCCGGCCACCGCGCCCGAGTCACCGCCGACGAGGGCGATGGCGACGAGCGCGAAGAACATCGCAACTGCAAAACCGAGGAACCGCTTCATCACAGACCTCCACTTGGGGAAACCGAACGCGTCGTGCGTCCTTCGAAGCCGTCACGAATTCAAACCCGATCCGGGACGGCCACCGGACCGCAGCAAGCCTTGTTGTTCGGAACTGCCGGAGTTCGCCCCGGGAGTCGGCAGTTCACGACAACGGAGCGATCTTCTGAGGAAGATGCGCCGTCTAGAGAGACTTTGCCGACCGGGCAAACTCGGCGATTAGGCTAGCAGCCGCCCCATCGGTGTCAAGAAGATGGGGGCTTTGGGCCGATAATGGCGATTTTAAGGCCTGTGCGGCCTGCGGATGAGGCCTGCTACTGGACTTTCGCGGGCGATGCACCGCGTGCCGTGCGTGCGGCTGCGTCCTTCTCGGCCTGCTGGGACCGCTTCTTGATTTCCTGGGCCACCATTTCCTGCTTGGAAAGCATGTCTTCCGGGTCTTCGAAGTTCAGCAGCAGCGGCGCCATGTCTTCGAACACCCGCATCGCCATGCCGACGACCCGCCAGCCCTCCGGATCCAACCTGACGACCCAGACCACGTTTTCCGTGGTCTTGAAACCGTCACCATCGACGTCGGTCCAGGTCGTGCCGACGTGCACGAGATCCTCCGCCTCGCCGACGACTTCCGCGTCGCGGACGGAATACGTGGCCGTGTCTGCCACCGGCGGCGCCACGGAAATCCCCAGTTCCTCCGTTTTGAGGCGGGCCAGCTTCGTGAGGAGGCCGCGGGCGGCGGCGTCGTCACCGCGCTTGATCGCCTCCAGGAACGCCACGACCGTGGCCTTTGCCGGCTCTGCCTTGGCCGTCGAACCGCCGACGCCGGAGCACCCCGGCTGCATCAGCAGCACCGTCACGCAAAGCCCGGCCAGGAGGCTGGCGGCCCACAGGGATGACGCGGCGACCGATGGGAATCGCGGGGTTTGACTGTTCGCGGCCATGCTGACGGATCTCCTGAACGAGGGCGCGGGCGACCGTTGGGGCGGATCGACCGGGGCGGGAAGGTGACGGGTGTGGTTTGGCCGGTCAAGAGGAGTCTGGGGGCCGATTTCGGGTACCATGTCGCCATGGCACTCGAGTACCAGTCTCCCCGGTCCAGCGCCACCGCACCCCTTGGCATGGCGGTGTTGATGCTCGCCCTGGCCGCCTCATCCACGTTCGGCCAGGCAGCCCGCTCAAAGCCTGTGCGACGGGCGGCCCCCCCGCCGGCCTGGGATGCAGCGGCGGTCTCCGGCACGTTTCTCGAAGACGCCTTCAGCGGTCTGCAGGGCGAACGGCCCGATTTCAAAGCGATGTCCCGCGGTCCTGGCGGTCCGGCTACCGCAGTGGGGCCGGTGGAGGCCGGGGCCGGCGCGGGCGGACCGGGCTTCAAATGGTCGGCGTTGGTTTCGGAAGAGACGCTCACCGACGAAATCAAGGACATGAAGGGGGTGATCGCCGCCGCGGCGGCCCGGCCCACGGACTTCAAGGGGGGCGGCTATGACAAGGCCCGCGCAGCCTTCAGTTCGGTGGCGCTGGCCTTCGGCGTGATCGCTGCCTACGACCTGGATATCCGCTGGAAGAAGGACGCCGCTACGGCCCGCGATCTCTTCGCCCGCGCGGGATTCAATTGCAAGACCGGCACCGACCAGTCGTTCGCCGAGTCGAAGGCCCGCCTGGCGGACCTCGTGGCGATGCTCGACGGCGGAACGCCGGAGGGGAAGCCGGACCGCGACGAGGATTTCCAGTGGAGCCAGGTGGCGGCCCGCCCGGCGCTGATGTCGCGATTGGAATCGGCCGACGAGGCGCTGGCCGCGGCGGTGGCCAGCAAGAGCGACTTCGACAGGAAGCTCGATCGCGTCGTCCACGAGGCGGAGGTGGTGGCCGTGATCGGCGAGGCGATCCAGCGCAAGAACTTCGAGTTTTACGACGACGACACCTACCGTGGCTACGCGGCCGCGATGCGCGACGCCGGCGTCGCCGCACGCGACGCCGCCCGGAAGAAGGATTACGACGCCGCCCGGACGGCCGTCGGCGCGGTGAAGAAGTCGTGCGCTGCCTGCCACGGCGACTACCGCGGCTGACCGCGCGTCTTGCGTCTTGTGCGGTATTGCTCCACGTGACACAAGCCTCCAGGCTTGCGGCTGTCTGTGTTGCGCGGAAGAGTTCGACAGAGCGTCGCCGCTGCAGGGATCCAGCTTGCAATCGTGTTTTGCCGACCCGTGAACAGGGGATCGGTCCCAGCACCGGTCCACGAAGCCCCGGGCGGGAGCCCGGGGACTCCGGGCACGAAAGCCATCCCGCCGTCCATGCCGCGTGACGGCAGGTGATTTCCTGGTTCAAACCCACATCGCATGGCTCCCGGAAAGGGATGCAACCCGGAGCCCCCCAATTTTCGCCGGAGGCTTTTTGTGCCGTTCGCGCGTGTCAAGCCGAGAGCAAGACTGGAGAACGCGCACCATCAAAACGTGCGCATGCGGGCGGTTGGGCCAGAGGCAGGATTCAGACGGTTAGAGACCGCCGCTCCCGGGCACGAGGCCGCGGAGCGGCTGCAGGGGAATCAGTTCGGCCAGCCCGGCCTCCGCCATCTCCTTGCCGGTCACGTAGCGGTGCGTGGCGATCCAACGCTCGATGAGCTCGGCGGACCGGCCGAAGAGCTGCGTCAGCAGCACGTCCATGTCGCGCTCGAGTTCGGCGAAGTGCCGCGACCACTCCGCCGCCTCCTTGATGCCGATGTGCTCCTCGCTCTGCCACTTCATCGGGTGGAAGAGAAACACGCTGTACGGCGTGACCAGCCGGCGCCGGCAGGCCGCAAAAGGCCACAGGGCGGCCGACGAGCACTCGCCGGTAACGATGGCCGTAGCCCGCACGTCGCGGATTCGCAGCAAGGACACCAGCGACATCGCGCAGTATGGGCTGCCGCCGGGCGAGTCGATGTAGATCGTGCACTCGCCGCCGGGAGCGACGCCGAGCAGCCGATCGGTGAGGTCGCTCTCGCTCTCCGTGAGGTCGCCCACCAGCGCGATCTCCAGTGGCCCGCGGTCCTCCTCCTGGCCCTCCTGCTCCGGATCGGGGCGTTCGTCGCGTCGTGTCATGGCCAGCCTGCTCCCGAAGGTCCTCGCGGGCGGGAAGTTTCCCGCCGTTCGATCGCCGAGACTACGGCTCATGAGCCCGTTCCACAAGGTTCCGCAGGCCCCTTGCGGAGCGATGGCTGTCGGCGGGATGATCGAGCGCCGGCGCGAGCCGGGCAACGTCGCATCGCCCCCGGGGCTGCAGTCATGGGCATCGTCTCGTTTTGTCCCCAGGGCCACCGCATCAAGGTCAAGGACCGACTGGCGGGAAAGACGGGTGTGTGCCCCACCTGTGGTGCCCGGTTTCGGATTCCGCTGGCCTCCGTCGAACCCCCGGCGTCCGGTGGCGGCGCGAATCCGCTGCCCGAGGCGAAGATCATGTCGCTCGATGCCACGATCGCCGCGCGGCTGCCGCGGGTGCTGCTGTTGAGCCGCGAGCCGGAGCCGGCGCGGCCCGTGGCGATCGGGAGCGTGAACGACGCGCCGGGCAAGCCCGCGGAGGAGGATGTCGACCTGGTCGTCGAGGAGGTACGCCGCCATCCCCTGATCGCCGAGCGGCCCGACCTGGCATGGTGCCTCGCGGTGCCGGGGGGCACGGCCTCGGAGCCGATGCAGGCCGACGCCATGCAGGCGTGGCTCGATTCTGGGCGGGCGACGGGGGACGAGCTTGTCTGGAGGGCGGACTGGTCCGACTGGCGGCCGATCGCCGGCGTGTTTCCCGAGAGCCTGCGGCGGTGAACGGGCCGGTTTTCCGCCGTTCCCCCCGCGCCTGGCCACTGTGCTACAGTCTCGTGTGGTAACCGCCCTTCATTCCCGAGGAGTTCCCGCCATGATCGTGCATCGATCGTCTCTGCTCGTCGCCGTCTCGCTGCCGCGCCTCATGGTTGTCATGGCTGTCGCGGCGGTGGGCCTGACAGCCGTGCCCGCGTCGGCCCAGGCTCCCGCGACCGAAGCCGGGCCGGAGACCCGTGTGTTCACGATCGCCGACCGTGGCTTCTCCCTGCAGGCGCCGGCCGGTTGGCAACGGGTGCAGCCGAAGTCCGGGATCGTGGAGACGGAGTTCGCGATCCCGTCGGAGGGCGCCGCCGCGGATGGCACTCCCGCCCAGCCGGGCCGCATGACCGTGATGGGGGCCGGCGGCACCGTGCAGGCCAACATCGACCGCTGGTACGGCCAGTTCGTGCAGCCCGATGGCAGCGAGACCAAGACCAAGGCCACGACCAAGAAGCTCGATCTGGCCGGCTGCAAGGTGACGCTCGTGGACATCCCGGGCACCTACAAGGACTCGCCCGGCGGCCCCTTCGCCGGCGGCCGCGCCGTGGAGCGGCCCGACTATCGGATGCTGGCTGCGATCGTGGAGACGCCCGACCGCGGCAACCACTTCCTCAAGTTCTATGGCCCCGCGAAGACGGTCGCCGCCCACGCCGACGGCTTCCGCACGATGGTGGAGGGCATGGTGGCCGCGGGGAAGTGAACCGGCCCCGGGATCACCGCACGCGATGAAAGTCCACGAGTTCCTCGAGCACCACGGCATCGCGGGCAACCCGTTCGCCGAGGAAGACGCCCAGAACGACACGGTCTTCAAGCGGACCTGTCTGGAGACGACGTTTCATCCGGCCTGGGACAAGATCTACGGGGATCCCGCCGACCCGAGCACGGCGATCGTGTTCGGTGAGAAGGGCTCGGGCAAGACGGCCCTCAAGCTGCAGATGGTGCGGCACTTCGAGCGGCATGCGGCCGCGCATCCCGAGGCCCGCACCTTCGTCGTGCTGTACGACGACTTCAATCCGTTCCTCGACCGGTTCGTGAGCCGCGTGGGGCCGAATCGTCCGGTGGAGAAGGTGCTCGCCCAGTGGAAGCTCTGGGATCACATGGACGCGATCCTCACCCTGGCCGTCACGCAGCTGGTGACCAGTGTCAACGAGCCGCCAACACGGCAGGCGAAGCTCACGCCCCCACAGGCCCGCGACCTCGCGCTTCTGGCGGCCTGCTACGACCAGTCGCTGGCGGAAACCTTCCCGGCGCGGTGGCGGCGGCTGCGTGGCCGGATCGGCTACCGGGCGTGGCGCGGGCTGTGGCCCCGGGCGCTGGCGGTCCTGGCGACGGTCGCGATCGTCGCGGCCTTGGGCTTTTCCATATTCAAGGGCAGTCTCGACTGGACGCGGCAGTGGTGGCCGTGGGTGGCCCTCGCCGCCGCCTGGCTGCCGTTCGCGTGGCGTCAGGTCCGCGGTGGCTGGAAGGCCTGGCGGATCGTCCACTCGATGCGGACCGGCAACCGCACCGTGGGCCAGCTCGCGCGGGCGCTGGCCCGCATGCCGGAGGTGGATCTCGCCGGTCAGCCGCTGCCGGCCTTCGCCCGCAGCGACGATCGCTACGAGCTGTTCGGCAAGCTGCAGGGCGTGCTCAAGGCGCTCGGCTACACCGGCATGGTGGTGATCGTCGACCGGCTCGACGAGCCGCACCTCATCAACGGCTCGGCCGAGCGGATGCGGCAGGTGATCTGGCCGCTCTTCGACAACAAGTTTCTCAAGTCGCCCGGACTGGGCTTCAAGCTCCTCCTCCCCGGCGAGCTCTATCGATTCATCGAGCGCGAGACGGAGGCGTTCAACCAGCGGGCCCGGCTCGACAAGCAGAACCTCGTGCCTTCGCTGGAGTGGTCGGGTGAGACCCTCTACGACATCGCCTCGGCCCGCGTGAAGGCGGCGAGCGCGGGGACGCCGCCGGCCACTCTGGCGCAGCTCTTCGAGCCCGCCGTCGACCAGCGGCGGCTGATCGACGGCCTGCGCAGCCTGCGGGTGCCGCGGCAGCTGTTCAAGTTTCTCTACCGGATGCTCGTGGCCCACTGCCACTCGCATACCGACGAGCAGCCCGTCTATTCGATCTCGCTGCCGGAGTTCGAGCGCGAGCTGGCCGTCTTCCGCCGCGACCAAGACGCCTTCGATCGCGGGCTGGCGCCGCGCTGACGCAAGTGGACCGCGGTCACGACGGCACGCGATTCGTCGGTGATGTCCATGGGCATGGCATGCGGGAAGGCGTGCCACGCGGAGTCCCCCGGCTTCCGCCGGGGGCTTTTTGTGGGGTGGTCGTGGCTCAAGAAGCCCCGGGTGGAAACCCGGGGACACCGGGCATGAAAACCAGCCGGTTGTCCATGCCGTCCGAGGGTACGCGGTTGCCCGGTTCGAGCCCGCCCGCATGGCATGCGGGAAGGCGTGCCACGCGGAGTCCCCCGGCTTCCGCCGGGGGCTTTTTGTGAGAGCGTCAGGCCCGGAGGGCCGGGTTGACTGTGAGCGGGCGGCGGCCCGCCCAGCGAACTGCGGCACGAAGCCGCAGGTTCGCGTGCACCATTCTCCCCGGCTTCCGCCGGGGGCTTTTTGTGTCGTCGTCGCGTGAGTCAAATCGTACGATGAGACCATGCCGGACGACGCCGACATTCATTCACTCGTGATCGGCCGGGAGGCGATGGCCTGCCGGTTCGAGGTGGTGTTCAACGTCGGCGCGGTGCCCGATGCCACGGCCCTGGCCTGCGCGGCGCTCGACCTCGTGGACGAGATCGAGAACGCCTTCAGCGTCTACCGTGACACGAGCGACCTGGCGATCCTCAACGCCACGGCCGCCTCCGGCTGGCAGCCAGTGTCGCATGAGGTGTTCGCGCTGCTCACGCGGGCCCGCGAACTCCACGACCGCACCGGCGGCGGATTCGATATCGCGGCAGGGGCGCTGGTGAGGGCCTGGGGATTTCTCCAGCGGCAGGGCCGCACGCCCGCCGCCGCAGTGCAGGCCGCGGCCCTGGCCGCCTCCGGCATGCGGCACGTGGAACTCGACCCGGAGACGCGCCGCGTGCGGTTCACGCAGCCCGGCGTGGAGATCAACCCCGGGGCGATCGGCAAGGGCTGGGCCGTTGATCGGGCCGTGGACTGGCTCGCCGATCGCGGCGTGGACAGTGTGCTGATCCACGGCGGCTCCAGCAGCGTGCGGGCCCGCGGCACGCAGGGGTTCGGGGGGCCGGGTCGCCGTGGCTGGAAGGTCGGTTTGCGGCACCCGCTGTTGCCGGGCCTGCGGCTGGCGACGCTCACGCTCGCCGATCGGGCGCTGGGCACGAGCGGGTCGGGCACGCAGTTCTTCGTGGACCGGGGCCGCAAAATCGGTCACATCCTCGATCCGCGGACGGGTCGGCCCGCCGCAGGCGTGCTCTCGGCGACGGTGCTGGCGCCCGACGCCGCCACGGCCGACGCGCTGGCGACGGCGCTGTACGTGCTCGGTCCGGCCGGCCTGGATGCCGTTGCACCCGCCGACGGAGACGTGGCGGCGATTCTCGTGCTGCCCGCGGCCGCGGCGGGCCGCGTGGCCGTGGTCACGGCGAACCTGGCCGCTGCGGACGTGGCGTGGGAGCCGCAGGCCGCCGTCGAAATGCTCGAGCGTGGCTGAACGACCGGCGCCGTGTAGACTTGCGACTTTTTCCGCCCCTCCCCGCCCACCACCATCCCCATGCTGGACTGGATCGAGCAGACCTCCTACCTGGGGATCGTTCTCTTCCTCACGCTCACGGGCATCGGCCTGCCGGTCCCCGAAGAGGTGCCGATCGTGGCTGCCGGCGTGGCCAGCAAGGCCGGGGCCCTGAAGTGGTACTACGCCCTGCCGGCATGCATGGTGGGGGCGTTGCTCGGCGACAGCCTGATGTATGCCATCGGCCGGTTCTTCGGGGCGCGGATCCTCAAGGAGCATCCCTGGTGGTCGGGCTTTCTCACGCCCGAGCGTGAGAAGACGATCGAGGACCTTCTCAAGAAGCACGGCATCAAGGCCTTCTTCGTGGCCCGGTTCCTCGTCGGCCTCCGCAGCCCCTTCTACCTCACGGCCGGCATTCTCCGGGTGAAGTACCGTTGGTTCCTGCTCGCCGACTTCATCTGCGCCACGGTCGTGATCGGCGGATTCTTCGGCCTCGCCTACCTGTTCGGCGACCGGATCACGGGGCTGATCCAGTCGGCGGAGAAGGGGCTGACGGCCATCGTCATCCTCGCGGCCCTGGTCGCCCTGGCCGTGGTCGCGTTTTTCTCGTTTCGCAAGCGGCGGATCCGCATGCTCGACCAGGACCCCGAGGCGTTGTTCGAGAACCGCGAGATCCTCCTCGGACCGGCGGCGGACCGGATCGCAGATGCCGTCCATCTTGGTGACGTGAACCACGACGACGCCCCCAAGCCCTGACGCAGCCGGCTGGACCGAGTTCGGCCCGGATTCGCATGCCTGGAGGCATGCGCCACGGGGAGAGGGCTGAGGGGAGAGGGCTGAGGGGAGAGTGCTGAGGGGAGAGTGCTGAGGGGAGAGTGCTGAGGGGAGAGTGCTGAGGGGAGAGGGCTGAGGGGAGGAGAGTTTGGCCCGGATTCGCATGCCTGGAGGCATGCGCCACGGGGAGAGGGCCGCCTGTCGTGACGGTCGTGCCGGTCGTGCGGCCGCGACCCTGCCGAATCCGGTGACTTGTCGCCCTGGGGCGACTTTGCCGTCGCCGTTTCGCGACCTAAAGATTCGTGGAGGCGTGTCCCGCGCCTCCATCGCGGGAGCCCCTCATGATCGACAGTTTGTCCCACGCCTCGTCCGCCATGCGTCTGCTCGTCGTGGACGACGACCGGCGACAAGCGTCACATCTCGCCCAGTGGCTCTGCGGCCTCGGCCACCATGCCTCGGCCGCCGGCACCGCCGCAGAGGCGGTGCAAGCCTTGGCCCGCGCCGCGTGCGATGTGATCATCCTCGATGGGGCCATGGCCGACGCGCAGCGCGTGGCCGCCGCGGCCCGTGGTGCCGGCCTGCTCGTGCTCCTGCCCGCCGCGGAGGCTCCTGCGGTCGTCGGCGATGCCGCCGTTGCCAGTCCCGTGCGGGATGCCGATCTGCTCGCCGCCATCGATCAGGCCCGGTCGGCCGCGGCTGATCGGGCCGCCGGTGCGTCGGTGGCCCCGGCGGTCCTCGGCTCCCATCCCGCGCTCCGTCGCGTGCTCGAGGTCGTGGGCCGGATCGCCACCACGCCCGCCACGGTGCTGGTCACGGGCGAAAGCGGCACCGGCAAGTCGCTGCTCGCCCGGGAGATCCACCGGGCCAGCGGCCGGACCGGCCGGTTTGTAGAGGTGGCCTGCGGTGCCTTGAGCGAAACGCTCTTGGAAAGCGAGCTCTTCGGCCACGTGGCCGGCGCGTTCACCGGCGCCACCGCCGATCGCGAGGGCCGCTTCCTGCAGGCCCACGGCGGCACGATCTTCCTCGACGAGATCGCCACCGCCACGCCCGCCATGCAGGTCAAGCTGCTGCGCGTGCTCCAGGACATGGCGTTCGAGCCGGTGGGCGGATCCCGCACCCATGCCGTGGACGCCCGCGTGATCCTCGCCACGCACGAGAGCCTCGAGCAACTGGTGGCCGACGGCCGCTTTCGCGCCGATCTCTACTGGCGAATCAACGTGGTGACCGTGGAGATGCCGCCGCTGCGGAGCCGGTCGAGCGACATTCCCTTCCTCGCCGCCCACTTCCTCGCCGCCGCGGCCGCGAAGGCCGGCAGGCGGGTCGAAGGCTTCACGCCCGCCGCCCTGGAAGCCCTCGTGAGCCACGGCTGGCCGGGCAACGTGCGTGAGCTGGAGCACGCCGTGGCACGGGCCGCGTTTCTCGGCCGCGAATCGCTCGTGGATGTGTGTGACCTGCCGCCGGCGGTGATCGGCCGCGGGCCGGTGGCCGCCGGAGACGGTGGCCAGCGCGGCGCTCCGCCGCTCAAGGCGGCGATGGCGGTGCCGGAGCGGCAGCTGATCCTCGAGGCGCTCGAGCGATCGAACTGGCGGCGCGACGCCGCGGCCCGGGCGCTGGGCATCAACCGCACCACGCTCTACAAGAAGGCCAAGCGGCTCGGGATGAATCTCGCGGACCTGGCTCCCGATCGCTGACGCAGTGGCCGGGCGCCGGTGCGCGTGATTCAAGCCCGAGGCGTGAGCCGAGCGGAACGCGGATGGCTTCCGGTAGATCGGCGCGTATTCCCTCGGCTCGCGCCTCGGGCTTCCCAGCAACCGGATTCGACGGTCGGTGACCGCCGCTCCACGTGGCGCAAGCCTCCAGGCTTGCGAATGCGGGTTGTGTCTACCTGCGCTCGCGCCTCGGGCTTCCCAGTAACCGGATTCGACGGTCGGTGACCGCCGCTCCACGTGGCGCAAGCCTCCAGGCTTGCGAATGCGGGTTGTGTCTACCTGCGCTCGC
>Ga0315908_10000772_pt1 | contig 25036 bp, 10 predicted proteins | sample LakEriMetagenome_12_FD_203520 | JGI IMG/M metagenome (GOLD analysis project Ga0315908, IMG submission 203520) | Freshwater fungal communities from buoy surface, Lake Erie, Ohio, United States - Buoy 4 MA124 | ecosystem: Environmental > Aquatic > Freshwater > Lake > Lake biofilm | place: USA...
TAATTATAATAATAAGGAATTAAACATAGGAAACAATAGATTTTCTACAGGAGCGAAGGTATTATTGAATGTGATGCAAAGAGTGCAAGAATTCAAGTAAAGAAATAATCTTGAGTGTGGCTATAACATTCTGTTTTATCTAACTTCTTCAAAGCAGAATAATTATGAAAGTCTAATCAAATTTATTGAAACTCCTTTCAGCTCTGGAATTGAGTTAGTTAACAAGTTAGATTACATTATCCATTTGGACAGCATTGGAGAAACCAAGTTGTTGAATGTTATTTTTAATTCTAAGGATGAACAGAATGATAATGTCATTAAAGGTATCAATGAAATCGGAAACATCTTCAATACTAATATTCTCATCACCAATTCTAATGATTTTCAATTTAATAAGAAAATCAAATAAATCACTATTCAAGGAGATCTTAATCCTCATATTTTATCTGACCATCAGTATTTATATTATTATCATCTATTAATATTATTTTCTTAATCTTTTAAATTTATTTATTACATAATTACTCTATTTAATCATTGTTATTATATTAGTCATCCTTCTTATTTTGAAAATACTATATCTCTTTTCACAGAACTTTTAGTCAAATTGATCATGAAATTTCGACACAATGTAATTTTATTTTTTAATTTAAGAATATTAGAATCACTTAATCAATAAGATAAGATTATTTCTAACAAGAAGTTTAACACCTATTTGAAAATAATTTAAGATATCCAACTTATATAGTTAAAAACTCATTTTTCAACTAGGAAATTTATAAAATCTTCTAAACTTATTCTTTTAATTATAATAAGTTTGATTATATAAGTAAATATAATAAATAATTTTAGATACTCATTAAAAATTTTTCACTTCACAAAAAGCTTCTTTAATTATATCATACACTGTCTCTCCATTTTTGGACTTGTATTTGTTTGGGGCAATCTCTTTGTGGTTAGCTTTTTTATTCTTTGTTTTTTAAGTAAAATATTTTTAATACATTTAAATTAGACTAGAGAAATTAATTCAAAAAAGAAATGAACAATTTATATAAAATCTTTTTAATAATATAAATATTTCACATATCCATTAAATTTAATAAGTTAATATCTTCTTCTTATCTTTAATTTATTATCACTATATCTTAAGGCGAGTTAGTTATTATTATTTCTTCAGTTATATTCTTCTTTTATAAATTCAAATTAAAATCACTGTTTTAATTAATATTTTATTTTTCATTTTCACTTTCATAATCTTCGTCATTCAAATTCATATTAAGAAGAGTAATTTATTATTATTCCCATTATTAATAACTTATCTCAATTTCTTATAAAAAAAGTTTTGTTTCTTCATCAGTTGCTAATTTCTAAAAATTATTGATATTAACGTTTATACTATTTACTTATATTTCTTATTAACTATTAATATGAACAAAACTATTATTATTTAATTTATAAATTTGATTATTTCCTTCAATTTATTAATTATTATACAGCTTAAATTATTATTATAAATTTACTTTTTATTATTATAGTTAAGAATAAAGATGTAATTATTATTATTATTACTATGACTATAATTATAATTGCTCCTATGATATAACTTATTTTTATTCATTTATTTTTTATTCTTAAAGTTTTTGTTATTTTTATAATAATTAAATTAATTATAATTATGATTATGATTATTATTAAATGTCTATTTATTTTGATAATTCATTAATTGATTATTTCTAGTATTATTTTTACAATTTTTTTTATTTTTGAATATTTTATTCCTCAAATTGTTTATTTTAAGTTTCTTGGAAAAAATCTAATTCGTATTTATTTTTAATTTTATTAATTTATTTTATATTATTATTTTTTTTTCTATATATATCATAATTTGTTTACTTTTTATTGATTTTTACTTTTTTTACTTAAACATCTTAATAATTTTAATGTTCTTTTTATTCTTTAACAAAATAATTGTTTAATGTTTATTTTTTAGTAATTTTAACATTTCTGCTTCTTTAATTTTGATTATTATCTTTTTAAATATTATTTATAATAATATCTTTTAATTCATATTAATCATCATTTTAATTACCAACCTAATGAAATGATGAAATATTTGAAGATTTATTTAAAACTTTTTCATGAATATTATTAATGTTTTATTTATTTTAATTTTATTAATTAACTTAATTTTAAATAGAATTGGATAATTAATCATTTTTATTAGATAAAACTTATTAAATTTCAAATTAATTTACAATTTAAGGAACATCTTCTATTAAAATTTCGTAAGGCTCCCAAGTATTATCTTTATTTGAAAATCCCTTCCACTTAACTAAATATAATTTTCTATTATTATTATCAACTTTAGATTTAATTAGTTTTTCTACTTCCCATCTCTAAACTTCTTCTTCTTCTTCATCATCTTCATCTATTTATTGCTTAAATTATTCTTTTTTTTCTTTTTTTGCTATTTTTTATCCATTTTACATATTATTATTCATATTTTATTAAATATTTTATTTAAATTAATTCATTTAAAATATTAAACTCTATATTTTATCTACTAATTAAGAAAAATTAAATTTATAATAATTTAAAATAAATTAAAAATTATATAAACGATTAAATTACAATATAAAAAATTAAACTGAATAAATCATTATAATTCACTTTTATTTTCTTGAATATTATCTAATTAGTTTAATGATTAATAATTTTTAAGCTTATTTTAATTATTAAAGGTATTATTTTGAGAATTATTAGCTCCAAGATCTTAAATAAATATAAATGAAAAAATTAATTACATGATTTATTAACTGGAATGGGAATATTTTTACTTGTCAAAACATTAAGTTCTAAAATATTAAAAAATAAATTACATGATTTATTATAAACTTTTGCTTAATTTTATTTTTCAAAAATAGCTCTATCTAGCTCAAAATTTGTGAGTTTATTATTATCTTAAGGTAAATTGAAATAATCTAAAAGATTTTCAAGTAATTAAATATTGAAATCATCAATATTATGATAATGATCAAATTAATGTTTGTTTCTTTCTATTATTTATACTGCCTATTATGTGTTTAACATTTAAGAGTTTTAAATTTACGATCTATCATATCTATAAGAAGATATATACTAATCTTAATCACTTTATTTTTATAATTATTATTTAATTTGCTATTAATATTATCCTTATTCTTATTACTATTATTAAGATTATTATTATTATTATTATTATTGTTATTATAATGGTTATTACAATTATGTTTATTATTTTTACAATTATTGAGGCTATTATTATTGCTATTATTATAGTTATTATTATTATAACTATTATTAAGATTATTATTATTGTAATTATTACGGGTCATTATTTAAGGTTTGATTATCATTAGATTATTATTTATTCTAATAAAATTTACTAGTATTAGTGTTTAATTAAGATTTATCATTATCTCTGAAAAATTCTGTTAAGTTTTAATCTCTTGGCATGACATCATCAACTTTTATACAAATTCTTATTAAACTTAATAAGAAATCTTTAAAATCAAATCCTTCTTAAACATTATCTTCTTTTGGCTTTTATTTTATTATTGTATTATAAATTTAGAAAAACTGATTATGTGTTTACAATTTCGGCTTTACTAACTAGAAATCATTTATAAAAGCTAAAAATGAATTTAAACTCATAGTTGTTCTTTTTCCATTGATATTAATAGGAGTAAAATCTTTTTAAACATAAATTTTAAAAATAGCCTTTAGAACTCTTTAATTTCTTATAAAAAAATCTTAAATTTCTGGTTCTTCAAAGTAATTTTCTATTTTTTAATTGTTTTCCTTTTCTAATTAAGCTGCTTATTTAGTTTCTCTAATTAAATTTTGAGCCATTTTTTAATTTTTAATTTTTTAAATTTTTTCATTCTCTATTTATTATTTTTTTTTCTTTTCTTCTTAAACAAATTAACCATTAATTGCTATAAATTCCATTTCCTATATATTATAATTTTATCAATAATAAATATATTTATATTGAGCTAATATAAATAATAAATAAAATAAAATATATAAAAATTTAATTTAATTTACTAATTCTTTTAATTTTTTCTAATTGAATTCTTTAAACTCTTCCTTCTTTTTATCTAATATTTCTTATTTCTTTTTTTCTATTTCCATTTTTTTTGCAATTTTAATAAGTTCAGTCGTAGTTTATTCTCCATTTTTTCTAAGCATTTTAGGTTATATTTCTAATAATTTATTGCTTAATTAAAATTTTTCCTTTTCAAACTCAAATTCAGGAATATCTGTACTTTTTCCTCTATAATTTTCTTTTACTTAAATAACTATACCTTTTTCTTTTAATTTTTTTTTCTCTTCTTCTTCTTTTTATACTAAAAAAATAAATATAAAATTAAAAAAAAATTTAAATAAATAATAATAACATTATTTAGCTAAATATTGTTTATATTCCTCAGTCTTTTTCATTTCATCTAATTCTTCTTTTCTTTTTTTGATTTTATTTAATCTTTTCTCTTCATTATCTTCTTCCTAAATTTTGCCTTTATTTTATCTTTTTTAGAACTTATTTTCAAATTCATTTTATCTAAATATTTGCTTATGACCCAATTCAACTGCATGAATAATATCTTCTAAAACTTAAGCACAATCTAAAGCAATTTATTTATCTTCATCATCTTCAACTTATTATAAAGCCATTTTAGTTTAAATATCCAATTATCTTTTTTTTTTTTCTTCTATTTATTTTTACTTCTATTTTTATTATTCAAATAACTCTTATTCCTTTTCTAACCTTTTATTTTTTTCATCTTACCTTTAAATCTTAAGAATTTCTTTGGCTTATTCTTTAGTAGGTTTAACTAAAACAAGAGGAATTTCTTTTTCTTCTTTTTACTTTTACTCTTTAATATATTGATAATAGAGTCTATTTTTATCATTTAACTTTTGATTATCCTAATTAATACTTTTATCGTCATTATCGAATATTTTTTCATATTTATCATCATTAGCATAAATAGGATTGACTTTCTTTTTAACATTAAAAGGAATAACTTAATAATTAGTAGATTCATTAATAGAGTACTCATTTATCTATAGTTTGAATTTTTTATTAATAATATCATTGATAATTTGAGAAGTAATTAGATGAGCATCATCAATTTGATTCTAAAGAGAAGTGGGTAATGAATATGTAAAATCATATTGCTTTTCTTTAATAATCTTATAACCTTCAGGAAGTTTATATTCCTTATTAAGAGCTATTTATTCATTAAGATGAGTAAGGATTTATTTATCTACTATTTTTGTATTATGAGGGTCGTCATACAGAATCGTATTGATTCCATTGGCTTTATCAGCTTTACGGAAATCATCTATTAGTTTTTGCAATTAGAAACTACAAGGCATGAAATTAAGATCTTTATTACAGTAAACTGCTAGTTGGAATAAAAATTATTTGAATTCTTCTAAATTAAAAGACTAAAGATCACTCTTTTATTTAAAAATTTTAGTGTTGATTGTTTTACAGAGTTGTTTTGTCTCATCTATAGATATTCTTTCATTGTAATTGTGATCTTTTATCATTTGATATAGTTCTGATATCTAGATAGAGTCCACTCTCTGTTTATACTGATCAAATGTCTCAACTTTGTTTTTGACTGAAAATCCTATTATAAATGTTATAATAATAATTACCTTGATAAGAATAAGACTGAAAAAAGTAAGTAATAACTTTATTATACTTTTTGAAAATAGCTTAAACCATCAGTTTTTCATTTACTTCTCCTTAATCGAGAAGCACCAAATTAAAAGTTTATAATCCCTACTTAGCACTATTTTTGAGTTCCTTCTCTTTCTGTCCCAAAGGAAAACATAACAAATCATGGATGTTCTAAGCCTCAGAATTATTCCTAACAGTTTAATACTTCTTTTAAGGAATATGAGAGATATTGTTTTGCTTATTAACAGAAATATTATGCTCTATATTCCTCTTTTCCAAATACTTCCTTACATTCTACTGCTGTTACTTATCTTGTAGCTCTCTCTCCTTCTTGTCATCTATTTCCTTCTGAACACTAACAATATGTTCTGTCTAAATATTCTATATAAGATTCATGACCTTAGGATCTGCTTTAGGATTTCTAAGATAAGCCATTTTATTTTATTATTCTACTGATAATTTTTCATATCCATATAGTTTAGCTTATCCTTTTTGTTTGAATTATTCAACTGAGCCTGGTGCTGAATCTAGTTATTACATTTATTGAAGTCTCTCGTTTTCTGATTCTTTTTACAGCTGATCATTATACTCTTCTTCGTATTACTTCATAATTTGTTCTGCATTTCCAAACTCACTCAAAAGACTCATCATAGCTTTATTGTTTTTCTTCTGAATTTACTTTAATTAAATATTTGTATGAGCTATCAACGGTTTTAACTTATCATTCACATTACTCTACATCAACTTTATTAACTATCTTAAAATTTCCACTATTAAGTTTCTCTTCTAAGCATTTATCACTTCCTATTCCATTTCTGATAAACTCAATAAATTTGATTGCAATTCCTACTGTTTCTAATTGTTATAAAGAGGCAACTGCTTTTCTTTTTGCTTCTTTTTCCTATCACTAGCAAAGAACATTGCTAATCCTATTTTACTAAACTTAACAACAAATTATTATATAATTTCCTGATTGATATTTTTGCTTATAATAGATAACATTGCTTAACCACAGACAGCAGCTTATATTGAATTGTTAAGATAAATTTTGGCAAGTAGATCCAGAAACTGAATAGAGTTTTTCATATGCAACTTATTAGACTTAGCAATATAACAAAAGAATTCAAGATCAAAAGTATTAAGCATTTAATTGTCTTTATCATTCATGGTGATTTGTTTAATATAAGGCTCTAAGAAAATAGCAAGAGGAATTCCTTCGACTTTATCGAAGATAGTCTTAAAGTTAGCAAAGATAAAGTGTCGAATTTGAAGATCTCGATAATTTTCAATAAGAACGATAGTAAGAGTCTTGTAAATATAAGGGGCATAGTTAGAATGAGATTTACCTAATGATTCAAGTAATCTGAACATGAGAGTGATGGAAGTGATACTAAGAATAGGAGATGAGGATTTGGAGCCTTGTTTCAGAGTCCTTATGATCTTACCTACCTGCACTTCTTATTACTCTAACTTTTCAGGGAATACTAGCCACACTTCCACTAGAAAACCAATACATTATTGTAAAATCACTGGCTCCGATATTTATTATTCATTCTAATCTAAAATGTCTAATCCGTATTAAATCCAATCATCAATTACTCCTGAAGATAAAAGTTCTTCTTAATCGACAGTCGATTACAACAAAGGTTTAAGCAATTTCCTAACTATTAGTAAGTAGTCAGAAGAACTGTTAAGTTCTTTCTTCAAATTAACAGTAAACATTTCTACGAAGTTGAATCTGCCAAAGGTAAGAAGAGTATTAACAAGTGAGTCAGTTAATTCAGAATGTCTTTTAAGCCCTAATAGACTGAGAGAAAAGCCTTAGTTTTCTTAAAAAAACCATTAACAACAATCAGTATAAAGATTGTTCTTCATGCACTCTAATACTAATTTCTATAACAAATTACTACACCATAATGAAACTTCTAGATTCTTGCTGACTAGTCCTGGCACTATAATTTGGAAGTACATGTAGAGACTATCCTTCTTGACATCCATTACAAACAATTCCACTATCTTCTAAGTGTTTTTGTAACAGTCTTAGTAGAATCCCAATACTGGCTCAAATTGATTTTTCACTCCTTTTACTAAAATGTGAGCTAGGTATTTCCCTTGGTTTGTTAATAGACTAACTGCTTATTTTGCAGTCAGATCCATGTTTTTGCACAAAATTAGAATCATAAATTCTAATAGAGTTTCGCTATCCACTAGTTCCTTTTCTAGATTCAGCGTACCTATATCTACCGTATCCTTTCCCTTATGAGATAGTTTGTTTAACTCTGACTCGTTCTATGTACTACTGATGTTTTTATTAAGCACACTGCTATTATTATTCAATTAATTATTATTAATATTATCATTCACAGATTGAGTGTGACGAGTAGTTGACTTGTTATTATTATTTTTAGATTTCGGATTTATGAACTCATTAACCTTATAGTTTTATTTATATATACTGTAGATTTCTTTCAGAAAATCATTAATCATCACAGTGTCTCCAGCAACAATTAAGCTTTTTAAATCCTGATCCAATACTATTTCTAAGTGTCTCCTATAAATATCAGTTAATTTATTCCAATTAAAGAGTTTTGCAGCAGGCTAATTTAAATCTTTAAGTTGTTAAATGTCTAATTGAACGTTATTGTTTATCTTTCCTGCACTTATTATTGTAATCAGTTTATGTGCCAATCTCCCAAATATTATTCCATTTTCAAATTAACTCTATAGACTTCCTTATATCTCATATTATCCACTGTTATTTCCTCCTTTTATATTCAAATTTTGTTGTTAATTCAAAATATTTAATTTCTGAAACCATTATATTATATCTTTTTCTATTAACATTTAACTCATTTTTTATAAGTTTTATTATTTATTCGGTTTTTAATTCCTATTTATATTTAGAAAAAAAATATTTTCTATTAATAAAATATATAATAATTGTATTTATTAAATTAATAAAACGATAAATACTTAAATAAAAATAAATATAGATTTTAATATAAACAGTTCAAATATTTAAGTTATTTATTTTTTATATTAATAGCCAACAAATGGATAAACAAGTAAAAGAAAATATAAAAGATTTTGAAATAATAAAAAAGATAGGAGATGGTTCATTTTCATAAGTATATAAAGTTCGAAGATATTCAGATAATAAATATTATGCTTTAAAGAAAGTAAAACTAGAGAAATTGTCATATAAAGAGAAAGAAAATGCACTAAATGAAGTTTGAATATTAGCGTCAATAGATAACCCTTACATTGTTTCATACAAAGACGCATTTTACGAAGAAAGCATGGGGAGTTTGTGTCTAATTATGGAAATTTTGGAAGGTGGATCACTTTAAGAATTGATTGATTCATTAAAAAGGAATAAAGAATACATGAAGGAGGAATTAGCATGGAAATTAATAAGCCAAATGATAATGGGTGTAAAAGTATTACACGATAATCACATTCTACATAGAGATATCAAATGTGCGAACATATTTCTTAACAGTAGATAGGATTAAGTGAAGATTGGAGACATGAATGTGAGTAAAGAGAATAAGAAAGGATTCCTATTAACTTAAACAGGCACTCCTTATTATGCTTCTCCTGAAATATGGTAGGATAAGCCATATGATTACAAGAGTGATGTATGGTCATTAGGATGTGTATTTTATGAAATGTTAGCATTAAACCCTCCATTCATGGCTCAAGACATGTAATAGTTATATTCTAAAATCCAGAAAGGAGTTTTTAGGAGGATTCCTAAAATTTATTCTAATTAGCTTAACACCCTTATTGTCTAATGTTTGTAAACAAATCCTAATATAAGGGTAGATTTGTAGTAACTGGTCCAAAATCCTATGATTAAAAGTTTCCTTTCTTCTTCTTCCAATTGTGTTACTGAGTTCGATTTATTATCCACTATTAAAGTGCCTAATTAACTTAAAATTCTTAAAAATTTTCTGCCCAAAAGCAAATATTTTATTTAGCCTAATAAAGAAAATATTAATTAAACTCAAAATAATATATCATCTTTACCTCTCATTATAAATTAGTCTTTTAACAAGTATGTTAAGAAACTTCCCTTTTTGCAGGATAATTATAATCCAAAATAAAGGCTAGACTCTATCGAAAGTCATAAGACTCCAGCATTATCTAAATAGTATTCCGCTTATAGACTAAATAGTATTAGTTCAAATCAAAATATTCAAAAAAAAAACATATGATATTCAAAATATATAATTTAATAAATCCTTTTCATTAAATCTTTTCTTTTAAGCTTTCTGTTAGTATTTGTATTCTGTATTTTAGTTTCTTATTTTCTTCTTCTAATTCTTTTTCTCTCTAAAATTAATTGTATAAATTACTTTATTTTCTAGTTTTTCTTATAAACTATTAGTTAAAATTTTTATTCTGTATTTTAACTTTTTTATTTGTTCATCATTATTAAAAAATTAATTAGCTCCTTAGTTCAGTTGAATCTTCTCAATATCTTCTAAAAGTTATTTTCTTAATGTTTTTAAGTCAGTCAGGATATTTTTTTGAATATTTTAAAGATGGTTTTCTTCAGCCTATCTCACTTACTGATTAATAGAAATCAATTCTTTTTCTATATTTTCCATAATTATATAAAATATTTATTATAATTATTAAATTAGATATAAATATTTTTCTTATATTATAAAAATAATATTTTTTATTAATTCACAAAATTTCATTTTCTTCTTCTTTTATTGGATGTAAACTATAATTACTCATTTAATTGAATTACATTTTAACTTCAGATTTAAATTAATTCTAATTATTTTCTAATTAATTCCATTTATTTAAAAAGTTCTCTAAATCTAAATTATTCTTTTTATTATTTTCAGTATTTTTTTTAATAGGGTTTTCATAATATTATATTTTAGTTAATGATTATTTTAATAATTGCTACTCTTTTAAAAGTTTTTAAATTTCTGGATCATTTTCATAATTAAATTCCTAAACTTCTATTTTATTTTCTTATTATTCTAGAGCAATCGAATTCAAGTTGAATTATTACTAAATTAACTAATACTCGTTTTCTTTTAATAATTTCAATATATCTATTTTTTATTCATTTATATTATTTTCATTATTTTTTATTTATTATGATTATTCTTTATTTTATTATTTATTTTCTTTTATTTTTAAATCTGTAATTGGATTAGAAATTTCATTTTATGATTTTGCATATATTATCTAACCAACTACTCTTTATCTTTTTTCATATTATTCTTTAAGCAATTTTTCTTATTTTTCCTTATATTTTTAAGGATATAATATTTATTTATATCTTTCAAATTCTTCTTTTGAAATATTTTTAATATTTCAATCAGGTTTATTTTTTATCTATATAGGTTCTTATAATTTCTATTTTAAATTTTAACTTAACTTTAAATTTAAAATTAAATGATACTTATTCCAATCTTCTATAAGTCTATTACAAAGTTTCAACTCTTTTATTTTAATTCATAATAAAAATTATAATAGTAATTTAATTTTTTAATATTAATATAATAAGTACTTCTTTGATATTAATTAATAATTTGAATATTATTGATAGGTTTATTTGAATATAAAATAATAACAATAATAATTATAATAAATATAATAAATAAGATATCATGAAATGAGATAATTTTACTCCCACTGGCGTTGCCATTTATTAATTAATATTATATTTGGTGTCAACGGTGGGATAAATGCAGGATTAGTAAAAATTTATTGCTGTTCTTTTTTAATAAAAGAATGGGTTTTACTAACTAAATAAATAAAAATAATATAATAAATATGAATTTTAAAATATTCCCTCAAGTAAACCCACTTTAAATGGATTTTAAAGTGGAGTCGGAAACGGGATAGAGATAATTTAAGATAAAAGTTAATTATATTGATATAATTGACATAATTATTAAATGAAATATTTATTGATCATCATTAAAAAGAGTTAGAAATAATGTGAAATATAAAGACAGTCAACTCACATCCAGGTTCTTCTAGTCCAATAACATGATTGTCCAAATAAGCACTCCTTCCCTTCTGAGCTATAATTTGTTTGGTGTAATCTGCTCCGTTTCTCAATGCTTTAGTGAGTCCTAAATTAAATAAATAGATTAATAGATATATAGATAAACCTTTGAAAGTGAGATTTTGATTAGTATTGAGATATTCCTATCCAAACAATAAAGCATCAACCATAGTCCTATCATTCTTCTCTGCTCCTCCAACTTTCATCATGGCCTATAGTCCACTTTTATATGCCTCCACCCAGTTTTTAGTTTCATTTTTACAAAATTCATTATCTAATTAAGTTGCTGCTTAACTTAAAAACACTCCCCATAAAGGACCACTAGTACCTGCAAAAGAATCACTGAAGACATCAGCTAGTTTAATAATAGAATTGGAAAAGTTATGATCAAAATCTAAGCAATCCAATAAGGGTAATATAGATTTAGCTGCTCTATTGACTCCTTCTCCTAAATCTCCATCTCCTACTTTAGAGTCCATATCATTAAAATTTTAATGATTTTAAATGAGAGAGTTCATAAGAATCTTAATTGTGGAAATGAAGTGTGCAGAATGAGTATTAGAAATAGATTAATAAAGAGGAGATGGTTTGTTAAGTTAAACTGAAGAGATTTAAGGAATAATAGATTTAGGCCAGAAGATAGAATCAACTTATAGATCAATAGATTGAAGTATGAATTAAATTGGCAATCCATTGAGAGACAATAGAGTTATGGAGAATCCATTCATATCAAGACTAGTCATGACTGATCCTGCTATGATTCTGTTAATTTATAGTTGAGGATAATTAGAAAGACAATGAGAATAGACGGCATGAACAATGGCTGACATTTCCAATTAAGTAACTCTTCCAAGATTGTTAATCATTAATACTACATCTCCTTATATCGCCCTTTTGAGTATTATCTCCTCCAACATGATATGAATAATCTCATTTAAACCCTATACCTTCACTTTCTCTTTGCCAGTCTCACCATGAATTCCCATCCCTACTTCCATCTCATCATCTTCTAATCTCTATTTCTATTCTTATCCTGGCAATACACAACTCTCCATACAGACTCCAAAACTATATAATCTTTTCAATATTTCTTCTCCTAATTCTTTTAATTCTACCAAATTCTTCCCCATTATACTTCCTCCTCCTAGTATTTTATATAATAAACATGTTCCTGCCACTCCTCTTGCTTTCACTTTCTTATTTTTATTTACTTCTAGTAATGCTACATCATCTCCTACTTACAATGTTTCTATATTAACATTCTTTTCTTTGTACTGATTCCGGACCATTTCTACTGCACTTTCAAAGTTTATTAAATCACCTGTGTAATTCTTTATTATAACTAATATTTCCACATTTTTTTTATCTTATATCATGTATTCTAATGTCTTTTTTACTTATTGTAAAGAAGGACTAGCAAATACCTAACCACAAACTGCAGCTGCTAGCATTTATTTACATACATATCTTCATAGTTTTATTATTATTATTATTATTTAAATACCCTGCATGAGCTGGTTCATGTCCACTTCCTCCTCCACATATTATTCTTACATTATTATTATTTAATAATTCATAAGCTTTTATTGATACTATTGGGATTTCATATTTATTTTCTTTATCTTAAAATACTAAATCTAAATGTTAATTCATCAATATTTATAATCCTTTTAGTGATTCATTAACTATATTTTCTTTAGAATTAATGAATTTTTTAGTTACTTTGTTTTATTGCATAAATTATGATTAAAATAAATTTTATTAAAGAAATTTAGATAATTCTATTTTAATAATCTAGAAATTTCTTAATTTTAAAAATTTGATATAAATAGCAAAATAATAACTTAAATAAAGATATATTAATTAAAATTCTAGAAAAATAATGTTAACACCTGATTTCTATAAAATACTGGATATTGATTAGTAAAGTTCCAGATTAGAAATAGTGAAACAATTCAGAAAAATGGCCCTTAAGTTTCATCCAGATAAATATAATGAAACCGGAAACATAACTAGATTCAAATAAATAACAGAAGCTTATTCTGTTCTTCAAAATAACAAAGAAAGAAGATTATATAATTAATATCGGTAGGATTATAATAATTACAAATCATATGGAAATAATTATAAATAATATTTACAATCGGTTGAAAAATTTTGTCAAAAATAAAATCGATAAAATCAATTTAATACTGTCCAAAAATATATAAAAAAATTTGATTAATGATCAGTTAAAAATTAAAATTTGAATTTGAACAATAAATTTAATCTTATGTTTATGATGATAAGATAGTATTTAAATTAAGAAACTAAAAATTAAAATATTTTTGATTATAATAATAGAATTTAAATGATTCTTCAATAAGCAAATAATCTAAATAAAAAATTAATAAAATTTTCTCAATTAAAATTAAACTAGTTTATGGATTTGGATCTTGAAAATTTATAGAGAAACGATGAAATAAATAGCTAAAATTATATTTGAATTTTTATATAAAAACTAAAGCAATAATACTATTTATTAATTTTTTTTATTTAACATATTTATTTATAAATTTTATATCTTTATCTTAAATAAAAGATATTTTAATTACTTAAAAATATAAATTGAATATTTAATAATCATATTTCAACTATTGAGCTTTAATTTATTAGTTATTTCTTTTGGGATGATGATTTTTCTCTACTTTTTACACCTAACAACATTTTTTTAATAGCTTATTTATCGATGTCTACTTAGTTTTCATCGCTTCTTCTCTTTAATTAAATTTATCCTTTTTAATGTACTACTTTTGTTTATTATAAATTCATATTGGATAATCTTTAAACCACATCTTAATTTTGATTTTTCTTTCTAAATTAATATTCAAAATAAGCATAATTTAATCTCTCGTAATATTCTTTCACATTCTTAGTAAAATCACTTTATTTTGATATGTGATTACATCTATAATAATCATTTAACACATTGTCAATATTATTATGTGGAAAATAATTATTATATTAAACTAATTAATTTATTTAATCGATTATTTAATTATCATTAATTTAACTTTATTAATTCATTTGTTAAACGTTATTATTAATATAATTATAATTGATTTATGGAGTATTTTGATAACTATTTTAAATACTTAAAATTTATTGACTTTATGATTTTTTGTATTGATTCATATTACTATTACTAAAATTAAAATTATTAAAATACTAATTATTTGATTAAGAATTATTCAACTAAATATTATTATAATTATTTTATAAATTATAATTTTAATTATCTTGAAATTATTAATACTTTTAATTATCAGTAAGGTTTTAATGATTTTCATAATATTTTTATTAACTATTTTTTGCTAAGTTATCTATGTACTAAGTTGCTGATCTCTTAAAAAAATTAGACTGTTATTTCTAAATTTCATTATTTTAATTATTATTATTGTACTATCTGCAAGATAATTATCTTTTTTCTAATTCAGTTTCAATTAAACTATTCTTTCTACTTTTATTACCACTATCAATACAGAAAAATTTACCTTTGGATTTTAAATCTTAAAATTGGATATCTAAATTTTTATTTTCCTCTATGAAATGAAATTATCTTTTTTCATTTGAATATTTTTAAATTTCAATTGAATTTCTTTAAATTTCATTTGACTTTCTTTGATATTTATGATTAGGTTATAATTTGAGTAATTAAATTAAATCGTTTTATTGCATATTATCAATTTCAATTGTCTTTTTTTTTTATAGTTTATTGGGTAATTGTTATTATTAATCTTATTAAGATTTTTAAGACACAACTTCATTTTAATTATTCTAATCATTAACTAATAACATATTAAGTAAAACATTAGAAGTAGATTAAAACGATTATTTTTTTAAGATATTAGAATTTTATTTCACGTATAATTTTTTCTTATCTAAACTTTCTTTTGGTATAAAATTATAAACAGATGATGAAAATTTTTTATCGATTTTAGTTTTCATTCTTTTTAAATCAATATTTTTATCATTCATTTAATTAGAAATATTAGAAATACTACAATTGGATTCACTAGATTGGGAGTTTTCTTCATTGATTTCCTCCTTTATATCTTCCATTATTTTAGAAGGACGTTAAGTCTAATCTCCTTCTAATTTTTTCTTACCTCCTTCTTCTTATTTATCATTATTTTAAATAAAATCATTTTCATCTTCCGAAATAAAGTAATATTTAGAAATCAAATTTATTTCTTCATTTATGATTAAAGCATTTAAACTTTTCGAAGGTCTTCTATCATATTTTTATCTTTATTGTATATAAGGAAAATTATAAGTTTTGATAATTTTTTCAGAATCAGCAACAAAGTGACAAAAATTGCACTCTAAAAGAGAATGGTTCTTGGAAAAGCAGGCAGCACAATGGGTTTTAAAAGGAGAGAAATCATTATAAAGTATGATTTTGTCCTTAATCATTTAGAATTTCTAAAGATCATCATTATTATTCTTGAGAATATTGAGAAAATCTTTTCTGGAAATTGAAAATACAGTAGAGAAATCTAGACTTCTAGCCCCATGATTCCTATTAAATGATGTGAAAAAACTATCATATCCAAATGATTGTCTAGCTGTAAGATTTTACAACTTAATTATATAATTTTCAGGGAATTCAGCTTCATAAAACTCATGTTGAGGCAAAAATAATTGGATAGTTCCTTTTTCAATGAAGTAAAGATTATCATCAGAACTATCAACTTAGAATATGAAGTCTCCAGGAATGAATCTGTTCTGTTTGAGACTAACAACCAATTTCCTAAGAGTCTATTCAGAGAAATTCTCAACAAATATAGAACAATCATTAACTATCTTGCCGTTAGTTTAGATGATGAGTTCTTCTTTAAGTTATGGGTTAAGTTGCTCAATACTACGATATTCTTCTGTTATATTGTGGATATTTTCAATCTTCATTATATAAGACAAATACTATCTTACTCTAAATTGCAACTCTTCATTAATATGGTTGCGGTTCATATATTTATTGATTAAATCTAATTGCTATTGAAACTAATTGTCAGACTTATTAATGTCTTAGAGGATTGAGCCGATGCTATTCATGAAGAGAGCAAAGTAAGCAGTTCCACTGATGACTGCGAAACATACAAAGAGTATTTCTGTGGTTGTGACGGGTGCAATGTCTCCATATCCCACAGTAGTAATTGTAATAATAGCCCAATATACTGCAACTAGATACAACTCATACCAATTGTTGATATCAATCACTTTCGGTTATATTTATATCCAGTTCGTCTAGCCCTTTTGGTTCAGCCCTATGAAGATGAAGATACAAGCATTAATGTGACTGATTACTAACAATGCGAATAACACTTTAATTAAGTCCACTGCTCCTCTCGCTTTGTCATTCACTCAGTATTTTTCTGTTACCTTACTGTAATATTAACCAATCTACTTGAACTGAATAAACACAATTAACCTAACAGCTATATGGAAATAGTATTGATATTTAGTATTGGAGAAAAAGTTGAGTTCAAAAGCAGTGAAGGTATTTGCAATTAGTATAAAAAGGTCTTTGAAAAAACCATTGTAGAGATAATTGGATTATATCAATTTTATATTATCGATGTATACTCCTTTAATATAGATACTAGTAAAGAAATTGAAGTACACATCTATTAAATATAGCAGAGTTGTTATCAGAATGTAAGTTTTGTCAACTGCCCAGTTGAAACAAATTGTTAAAGGAAAATAAAATACTAGTGATACTAGGCAACAAAGTTTCATGTAAGACCTTATCAGAGATACTTTGCTATATGGAAGATACAGTTTGTGTCCTTAAAGTTTATTTATCATTTAAACTACTAATCAATATATTTATCCAATTATTAATCTTATTATTTACACTTTTTATTCTTTTTCTTTATTCTTTTGGTCCTCTATTATCATATAATCTGCTGATTTGTCATTTATTAAATCAAAGATAGGCTTTTTGAGCCATCTCTCATTTTTTATTACTGCTTTTTGTTTTAGTTTTGATATAAATTTTCATAAATTTATCATTAAAGAGTATCTTTTATCCCATTCTTAAGTATTTAATCTTTTTAACTAATTAAATTTCTATTCAATATTACATTATTTTTTTTAACTTAAATCATCATCTTCACTTAAGTAATCAGATTAAAAAGAATTTTTATTCATTTAATTCACACTTTTTCTTTTCTTCATTAGTATTAACTGTTTTTATTTTTCATTTTATTCATACTCCCAAATTGATTTGAAATTTTATACTCTTTTATTTGTAGGCTATGTAATATTATTATATATTTGTATATTTATTTATATTGCTTAATAATATTAAATTAATTTAAATAAGTTATTAATTTATATTATAGCATTAATTCTACAGAAACATTAGATTCGAAATTAGATATATTAGAAGTTTTTTCTTTTGTTTCTTACTTTTAATTTTCTTCTTCTTTCTATAAAATATTTTTCTTATTATTTAATTCTTTATTTTGTTTAGAAAAGGTACTGTTTTCTAAATTTAAACTCATTGTAACATTATCTTATTAAGAATAATTTTAATGTTTTAAATTAAGTTAAATTAATTCCTATTGATCAAGAAATATTTTTTATAATGGCTTATTTATTAAATAAAAATTATTTACTTATTTTTTGAATTCTACTTTTTTATTTTGAAGTTTAATTAACATAATTAATTATATTATTATTTTAAAATTAAATAATAATAATTAAGCAATATTTATATATTATAAAAATTTATTTAAATAAAATTGATTATAGAATATTATACTATTATAAATTATTATTATTATTGAATATAAATATTATAAAGATGGATAAACTAGATAATTATTGCAATAAATTAGGGTTTTAAAAGCTAGACTAAATAGAAGAACTAAAAAAGTTAAGTATGAAATTATACATGGCTCCCCGTCATTTAGGATTTATGATAATATTATTTGTGATAATACTGGTGTTTTTTGAATTCGGTTCGGAAGTAATATCAGAAGTAGTGGGATTTATTTATCCTGCTTATATGAGTTTCAAAGCGATAGAGAGTGAGAAAAAAGATGATGATAAATAATGGCTGACTTATTGGGTAGTATATTGCTTTTTGACTATTGCAGATCTCTCTTTAGGCTATTTTATGCAGATGATTCCCTTTTACTCTCTCCTCAAAGTTCTTTTCTACTTTTATTTGTTTCATCCTAATTTATTAGGAGCTACTGTCATATACAATTATGTACTTAGACCAGTTCTTATGAAGTATGAAATCATACTCGAATAATCAAACATTAACTAATCAAATCATCTTAACTAATTTCATCACCAATATCATAATACAATCAATAATCAACAATGAATAATCTTACATTATATATGCTTTTTATTCTATTTATTTATATTTCTATTATATTTATTACTATTTTAATTCTTTATTCTTTTCTCTATTTCTTAATTTAATTCTGATTATTTTTATTGTATTATTTTTTAATTATTTTATTAATTTTAATTTTGATGGATATCATAATATAAAAAATATAAAATTTCATTCTTAATTTAAGAGCTTATCTTTTAGACGATGATAACTAAATGTTATTTGATTAATCTTTATTTAATCAATGTTATGATGCAATATTTTAATCTTAAAAATAAAAATATGAGTTATAATTATTGTAAATATTTGAATAAAATACTGAACAATATTTTTAAATGGCAATAAATAAAGTATAAAATAATGATGAATAATAATATTTAGCTAATTTTGTTAAGTTTTATTATAAATTTACAGAATTTAGTTATATAATAAGTTGAGCATTTATTTTTTTAGATAAATATTTGAAAAATGAAGGAACATGCTTAATTCATATAATTTTTATGATATTAGAAAAAGGTTATAAATAAATAGAGAATAAATTATAGGAAAATATAATAAAGCTAATAAATATTATTCGTAGAAGATAAAACAACGACTAGAAATAAATAGAATTAGTTTAAGAAACAATAAAAGTAATAGAAAATATAAGTTAAATGGGAGATGAAATATTTTACGATTTGAATGATAATAGATATAAACTAAGAGTATAAAAGATAAAATAAAGAAGAAATAATGACAATTACATGAAATATTTTGGAGAAAGTTTATTAAAAAAGTCTGAGGATTACTATTAAGATATAGTTTAAGAACAGTTGATTAAGGAAAAAGAAATAATTAAAGTAATAGAAGAGTTGAAGTTGATAATAGAATAAGAGGAAGAATTAATAGAATTATTATATCCAAAAATAAGAAATTAGATGCTGAATAAAATTGAAGAACAGTTGATTAATATACCGATGTTATAAATTATCAATCATCCTATTTCAGGACTAGCAATTTAAATATAATAGATGAATTATAATAATATTTCTTTAATTTATCTCTTCTTCAACAAAAATACTCTCAACCTTTAAAATCTTGCAGATTTTATTTATCAATTTACTTCCAATAAGGCAATAAATTTAATTATGAATAATAAATAACCAATAAAGAAAATTGGGGAATTAATAGAACTAAAAAACATTATAGAATAAGTGAATAATAATTGTTTTGATAATGAAATTATAATTCATTAAAGTCTTTTAAAAGGTCTATAAAAGAGTATTCAAAATGATGAATTGATGATGAATAATCTATGCATTTATTCTGATTATTTAGTGTAAAAATTAGGTAATTAATTAAAGAAAGATGATTTAGACAAAAGGATTAATGATTGGATGGTATTATCAAAACAGTTAATAAATCATGACAATTTTATGAGGAATTATGAATATTTTTATGGAAGAAGACTACTAAATAATTAAGAGATAAAATAAGAAATTGAGAATAAAATAATCAGAGAATTTGAGAAAGAATGTGGAAGATCAAGCATTAATAAAATATCAACTATGTAGGTTGACTTAGATAATAGTAAGGAATTAACAAACGAGTTTTAAAGCTAATTTTAAGGGGATATTGAAGTAGATTTCCTGGTTGTTACATTTGGCCAATGGCCTTAAGAGTTAGTGAGTACTTAGCTTTAAATTGAATTGCCATGGTAGATTCAATAATTATGGGAGTAATTTACGCTATACTATTTGCACAAATATCCTAGTAGGAGGTTAAATCTTATTTGTCTTTAAGGATTTATCACAGTCAAGTATTATCATCTTAATACTTCTATTAACCTTATTATCAATTATTAACAACTTCTCATTCTTCTTCTTTTCAATTTTCATTCTTAATTAAATATCCAAAATATTGCTCAGTTCACTAATTTATCTTAAAATGAAATTTAGATACTTATTAATCATCTAATATAACTTGATATTTTAAAATGGAATCTTTAAGATTTAATATTAAATAATAATTTAAGTTTGGAAAATAAAACTATTGACTGTAGATTTAAATCTAATATCTAGACTTCAAATCAATCTATTTAAGTAATATTTTATTTTTTATTTAAATAAAGGATAACTCATATAATTAATAAAAGGATTTTTAAGTTGAATCAGATATAATGAGAATAACAAAGAAGTATAAGGAAATAAACATAAATACGCTTTTTTAATTAATAAATGAACAATCTATTTAAAAGGATTACAGCAATAGATATGTTAAATAAAGAATTGAATCTCTTATTTCTAGAGAATATTTAGAAAGAGATAACAATAATCAAAATATCATAAAATACATGCCATGATTAAAAATATTATAAATTAATATATTTATATCTGTAAAACTATAATTAGATAATTAATAATATTCATTATTAAATCTTCTCATAAATCCTAATGATAAGAATAATTATAATATTTAACAAAGAATTAAGGCTTCATGATAATCATTTATTGCATTATTGTATTTAACAAAAAAATGAATATGAAGTAGTTCCAATTTTTTCCTTTGAACCATAATTTTATGATGAATATGATGATTATTGGAAATCAAAAGTTTGTGGTAATATAAGGAAAAAATTTATATTAGAATCATTAGAAGAATTTTAAAAAAATCTGTAAAAATTAAATTTAGATATTTTAATATCTAGATTTAAATATACTAATCTTATAGAACATCTTATAGATAAAAACAAAAAAAATATAATTATTTATAATGATGATTATTTTAATGAAATATACTAAACAAAATTAAAAATTACAGAATAATTAAATTCTATTAATATAACATAAGATTAAGTTGATGTTTAATGTGTATGGGGAAATACGATGTATGATTTGTAGGACATGTCTCAAGAAAATCTTGATATAATATAAAAATCTACATTTTCTATTTTTAAAGAAATAACAAAAAATATAATAATAAAAGATTGTTATTGAATTCCAAATAAAGGAGAGATATTTCTTTGTTCTGATTTTTAAACTCTAAATTAAAATAAATCTTTATTTTTTACTATAGACCAACTCTATGAATATTATAAGATGGATAAAAATATATGACTAATTGACAAAAAAAGCATTATAAATTTCATAGGAGGAGAGTCACATGGGATTTAAAGAGCTTAAGAATTTTTATAATAAATAAAGGATTATCATATGACGAACAAAAATTTAACGAGTAAAAATATATCAAGCTTTTTAAGTCCTTTTATAAGCAATGGCTGTATTTCTCCTAGATTTTTAAACTAATTAATTAAATAATATGAAAATGATGATGTAAAATTTGATATAAATTATTTTATAAATCACGTATTAGTAAAAGACTTTTACAGATTTTAGTTAAAATAATAAGGGAAGGAAGCTTTGGGTTAAAATGGAGCATTAAATAAAAAGTCATATGGATCTAGATAATTTGAAATGAAAATTTTTTAAAGATGGGCTTAAGGATAAACAGGTATTCCAATTGTGGATGCTTGTATTAGAGAAATAATTAAGACAGGATTTACTAGCAGCAAAGGGAGACAAATAGCAGCTAATTATTTGACAATGGATCTACAATATGATTGGAGGTGGGGAGAAGCATTTTTCAGAGAACATTTGATAGATTATGATGAGTGTATTAATCTAGGATCATGGGCTAACATTGCAGGGCTAGGAGCCACCAACTTTAATCACTTTGCGATGAATGAGCTTAACAATTTAAAAAAAAATCAGCCCTTTATTTGTAGTTAATTGAATTTGAGTTTCACTCTTGACCCTAAAGGAGATTTTATCAGGAAATGGGTGACTGAGCTATAGTATGTGAAACTATAGTTCATCCATTAACCTTGGAAAATGCCTTAAAAAAAGTATGGTAAGTATCATCTTGAGATTGGAAAAGATTATCCTTACCCTATTCTCATATAAGAGTATAATGAATTAGAGTAGTTGTAAGATGATCTCAGTGACAGCAAGTATAAGAAGGTTAAGGTTGAAAACAATATGAATGATTATGAAAGGAAAATATATCTAAAAAAAAAAATGGGTAAGAATGAAAATTTAAAAGCTAATGAAAATCAAATTTGAAAATTTTGTTTTTTTATATTAATATAATTTCAAATTATTAGTTACTTTATCTGTTGAACATGATTGTTAAGGGAATTATATTTTTCTGAATCAAATTACTACTAAGATAAAATTTAAAATTAATTGTTATGAACTTTAGCTTATTAGATAAGTTGTTTAGTTTTGATGAAAGTGATTTGATATATATTATTCTAATAAAATTAGGCAATGAATTCTTTTCCAGTTTAATCATTGTACTTGCCAACCCCATGAAACATATTACTTTGGAATTCTCCTAAGTAAAAAGAAACTTCTGAAAATTTCAATAATCCTACTCCTTCCTTTTTGCCTTCACAAAATTAACCACAATAATAATTCTTTTCCTCTATAAATAATTCTCAACCCCATCCATTTTTTTTGTCTTAATTCCATTCCCCTATGTAAATGTATTTTTCTTTCCAATCACAAAATAAACCCACTCCTTATGCTTTGTTATTTACTATATTTCCTTCATAATACTTTTCATTTTCTTTATAATATACTTTTCCGAATCCATTTATTTTATTATTTTTAAACTTTCCTACATATATTACATTATTTTAAATGTATATCCCGTATCCATTTTTCTAATTATTTTATTATTCACCTATAAATATGCTTTATTGCTCTATTTATCTACAAATTATATTTTTATTCAATTGCACTAGTTAATCATTTAAAAATTATATTTTTTTTAGATCTTTTAACCCTCTAAGAAAATTTAATTCTTTTTTATTCAAAATCTTAATTGGCTTTAATATATCTTGCTTTATTTATTAATTATTATTTTCATTAAATATTTATTCATATTTAATATTTTGAATTAAAATAAGTTATTAATATTTTTTACTTAATTCATATATTTTAACTTTTAATTTATCAAAAATTTATGAAAAAATTTATTAATTTTATACTTGATTATTTATCTATTAAATAATTTATTCTTAATTAGCATTAATTTGTTAAATATTTAAACTCTAGCCCATAAAAATTATATGTTTTTTATTAACTTGTTAAATTTTATTTAAATGTAATATTATCAAAAATATTTTTTTATAAGACACAATAAAAATTTTGATTGAATTATATTGATAGATAAGATACTTTATTTAAATTATATATTAAGGAGTGAAAATAATAATTATAAATAATATCTAAAAATGAAATAATAAATATTGGTTTTACTATGCTTGTTAATTGCAAGCTAATGCAAATTTTTGGCAGGAAGAGAAAAGTACACTGGTTTTGACTAAACCTGCTTTGATGATGTATCATAAGTGATAGCTGATGTAAAATAAACTATTAGTGATGTCTAAGCTAATAACTGGAATGCTGTATTTTCTGATGTTATGACTACTGTAGATTAAGTAAAAAAAACTAAATAAGACTGCTTGGGAGCTAAATAGCTTGCTACTTTCAATCCTTAATGTTTGACTGATCTTGAACAACTCTATGAAGGATTCTAAAAGATAGTTCAAGATGTTTAAGCTAATGATTTAAATAAAGCTATTGAAGATGCTAATGCTTTAGTTCCTGTTGCTGAATAAGCTTACACCGATTGTTTGTAAGCAAAGAAGGTTATAATTATTGATTCTGACTATTTTGGACTTGAAAAGGCTGAAAAAGTTTAAATGAATGAAAACTGTATTCCTGACATTATGAATGCTTTCAACTAAGTTATTAAGATTGAAAATGACATCACTGGATTACACTGGATTGATTTGGCTAATGATGCTGTT
>Ga0315908_10000773_pt1 | contig 25014 bp, 22 predicted proteins | sample LakEriMetagenome_12_FD_203520 | JGI IMG/M metagenome (GOLD analysis project Ga0315908, IMG submission 203520) | Freshwater fungal communities from buoy surface, Lake Erie, Ohio, United States - Buoy 4 MA124 | ecosystem: Environmental > Aquatic > Freshwater > Lake > Lake biofilm | place: USA...
AATTTTAATTGAACAGATAATTTAATTTTAAATATTTATAAGCTTATATAAAATTTAGTATAAATTTTATTATCTTCTTTTATAATTTATAAGTAACTTTTATTTTTTAAATATTCAAAATAATGTTTTAAAATTTTTATCTAAATATTATTTTTATAATTTTATAATCATTTTAAAATTTTTTAAATTCTAAATATATTTTAAAATATATATCAAAATATCAATAAATATAGAATTTTAAAATAAAATATTTCTATTAATATTATTTTCTATATTTATATAATATATTAATATTTATTAATTATGTAAATAAAATCTGATATGAAATAATAATAAAAAGCTAATTTATTATGAATCAAATCTATTAATAAAATATAAATCATAATATAAAAAAGCCTTCATTTCCTAAAGTAATTGCTTTAATTATTTTTTCTTTCATGATTTCATAAGATTAATAGTTTGGTAAATCTAGAGAATTAAAGCAAGTGTGAGCAACAGGTAAGCTATTCAAATTAAGAACCTTAGTAATTGTGATTTAAATATGTATAAATCCTCCAAAAGGAACTTTAGTTAATCCTGTGAGAAATTCTAAAAATAACAACTGATTTTTTTAACCTAATTCCTCAAAAATTTACCAAAACCATTTTATTTAATTACTTTATTTATTATATCCTTCATAATTTGTATTTCTTTTCATATCCTCTATACATATATCTTATCCTATAAAATATGAAAATAACTAATCTAAACTTAATATTTCTAAAATTTATTAAGGAATTACTTCTCTAAATCCTTAAAATAAAATATCAACATGTTTTATTTATTAATAATACTTGAATTTTATTAATTTTTCAATATAAAATTCTTTATTAGTATCATCAACATTAGTATATTCAAAATTTTTATCTTTTTGTTAATAATCCATTAAATCTACAGAAATTATTTTGTCTAAAACTTAATATTAATATTCAAAAGTTAAATATAAACCTTCTACAGAATTATTTTTAATATTTAATAGTGAATTGTATAATTATTAATCGATATCAGAAATATCTTATAATTCTAAAGGAATATTTAATAATTATTTGAAAATGATTTTAGAGAAATTAATTTCAATAAATAAACCATCCAAAAGAGCCTTAGCCATTAACTTTCCTATGAAAAAATAAATTGTAAAATAGTTTGGTTAAATTAATGCTAATTCATTAGGAAGTATGTAATATTTATTTTCTGTAATTTTCCAAAAACCATTATCTAAATTGATGATTTCTTTTTGTAAAATAGAGTATATTTCTTAAGTTAATCCACCTTAGTCTTGTCCTTCTTCACCTTTAAATCTGATAACTAACTATTTTCTGATCATATGATCAACATTTATATTATTAAATTAATAGATAAAATTACTCACGGCATCCTTTCTATCTATTTTAATATTAATTATGTCTTCTTCTTATTCATCAACTTAATTCTTAAATTATAATATTTAAATATTACCATGAGCCAAGATTAGATATAATACATTTTTTAATCCAAATTTATTTTTACTTTATTTTCTTAATCAAATAAATATTTTTTTAATACTTTTATATCTTTGAATTCTAAATCTAAATCTAATACCATATTAATAATATCTGAAAAATTTTCTTTTATTATTTTATAAAATTCTTAATACTATTATTTTATTGATTCATCAATTTATTAATCATCAATAAAATTAAAAAGTATAAAAAATAATTATAAGATACTATAAAATATTAAAACTAATTCTTCTATAATTGTATATTCATCTTCATTTTTATTTTCTTTATTTTTTTTCAATTGATCAATTAAATTTTATTAGAAATATTTATTAATTTAGCAATAATAATCAATCATTATTTTAAAATATTTTATTAAATTTTCATTTTAAATTAAATGTATTTTTATTTTTTTATTTTTATCATCAGTTTTTTAATTATTTAAAATTCTATATAATTTTAATAAAGAATTATTAAAATGTTCTAAATCAACACATTTTTCAAAGGAATAAAACTATTCATTTATTAATTTTAATTTTACAGGTGTTTGAATAACATTTTATGTCATATTTTTATCCATAAAATCATAAACAAATTAAATCTAATTATTAAAATATTTTTAAAAAAAACTATAAAAAAAGTTTATAAATCTATCTACATATTCATATTATTCTAAATTTTCTTTTAAACTATGATCTTGATAGTTTAATAATAAATTAATAATTATTTTTCTATGAATAATTGAGTTTTTAGAGCTATTTTTTATTTCTTATTCCATATCTTTATAAAGAAATAATTATTCAGCTAACATCTAGTAACTATTTTAGTCTAAATATAAAGTAAAAATTTTTGGACTTAATTAATCTTATATTTAGCTGTATTATACTGATACTATTTAAGACATCAAATCATTTATAATTTAATTTATATTTCTAATTTTTTATTTATGTTAATAATCTTATATTTCTTTTTTATTATCAATATCTAAAAGTATATTTCTAATTTAAAACAATTTTAAAAAAAAACATTTATCATATAATTTAAAATTATAAAAATAATAAACAATTTTATAATTTTTAAACAATTTCTAAATAAATAAGTAAAAATTTTAAATTATATTAGGTATTTTTTCTATTTATTCATTATTTTCCATTAAATTTGTTTTGTATTCATTGTATTTTAATATTTATTCTATTAAATATTCAATAAATTAAACAATATTATGAGGAGTTAGTAAAAGCTATTAAATAAAATCAAAAAGTTAAGATTTATGAGAAACGGATTAAAAAAATTCTATTGAAATTTGATAAAAAAATTCTTTAGAAAACTATGGGGTTATTAATATAATTTATGTTAAAACAGGATTAAGTATATGTTTTTAATTTTAAATCTAATTTTAAAACTATGTAAAATTTTTAAGTAATTTTTTAGAACTTTTTTTATAGAAAGATAATTCACTTTCACTTTTTTGTGAATCTTCTTCATAACTACTTTATTTAATCAATTCTGCAACATCTTTATAATACTTTGATTTAATTTTTATCTATTTATATTTCTTTGGTAATTATTTTTAAATAAAATAATCTAAGGAACTTACAAATATAGTTCTATAATTGTCCTCCATTTTATCAAGTAAATTAATAATAGTTTATAATTAATCATCAGATAATTTAGAATCCCTTTTAATGTCAAATAATTAATCTAAATAAAATTAATCTAGAATTTTAAGTATATTTTTTTTATTTATTAATTATATTTCTTTGTTATTTTCTTATTTATTTTAAATATTTTCCTCATTTATGCTATTATTTATACTATTATTACTACTATCACTATTACTACTATTATTGTTATTACTATTATTACTATTATTACTATTATTACTATTATTACTATTATTACTATCGCTACTAATTTCACTTTCACTTTCATCATTTTCTCTATTGCTATTTTCATCAAACTCACTCTAACTTTTAGATTAATCTTATTCAATAACACTTATATTTTAATTATATTTTTTATATTATTTCGCTTCATCTATCACCATATCTCTTAATTCATCAGATTCCAATTCGAAAAATGTATCAATATCAATTTTTAATTTTTTTAAATTTTCTATCTTATAATTAGAATTCTATTTAAATTAATCTTACATTTAATTTTTATTATTTTTATTATTTTATTTCGTATTTTTTTATTATTATTCATTAATTTTTTTATTATTTTATTGATTTGACTGTTCATTAGATTAAATTAATAACTCATCTAAATAATTTTATTTTCCTATAAGAATTTGTGTTAAATCTAGATTTTACTTAGTTTCTGTTTTTATAAATTATTCTAATTCTTAAATAACATTAAGATCAAAATCTATGTTATAAGATATTTCTTAATCTACTAAACAATTTTTATATTATAAATAAAAATTTTGATCGTCTCATTAAATTTTAATATTTTGATTTAATTATTAATTTTTTATAATTTATAATTATTCCAAATTATTTTTAATAATTAAATTTTTAGTTTATTTATCTTTATTTAGAATTAAAGTCTAAAAATAATCTTACAAATAACTGTCTTCTTAGTTTTCTTACCTATAATTTATTTGATTTTATTAGAAAAATTAAAGATTTGGATTAAATAAATCCCATAATTAAGATTTATTCTAATTTATTTTTATATATTCCGTATTAACAGTATAAGTAAATATATCAATTAATTAAATAAAATCTTGGAAAGATGCAAGCTAGTAATATTCTAATTTTTCCCTATCGTAAAATGTCAATAAATTTTATTATTATGATTTAATAATTTATAATAAATCAGAATCTTAAATTAATTATTTCAATAGTGATTTATCGTCTAAATTAGTAAATGTTTATTCAATTATTTTCATTATATCATTATATATTTTTAACTTTAAATCAATTTTAATTATATTCATATTTAAAATATTTAATAAATTTATATTTTGTTTTAAATCTATAAGTTTCTAATGATTCATTTTATTTTATTTTAAAATACTTATCCATTTTAAAGATTAATCTCTTATTAAATAAATTAAATTTTTTATTAAATTTTGATTTTTTTCTATCTATTAATTATTATTAAGTTCTAAAAATATAAAATTTAATTGTTAAATCTATTTTATTAAATTTATTTTTAACTAATAGTTTTTAATATATGAAAAATAATTATAATCTTCTTAAATAATATATAGTTTTATATCTGATTCATCGAAAATAATAATTGATTATTTATCTAGCTAAACCAAAGTTTATTAATTAATTTACATAAAATCATAAATATTAATACTAAAATTTTACTTTTCTTTAAATTTTATATTACTATACAATTTTTTAAATATGTTTAAGATTTAATGGTTCTTATTTTATTTATACATTTCAGATAATTTAATCAATAGCTATTAGGTTAAAAATTAAATCTAAAATTATTTTTCAATATTTAAATTTTTTTATATTAATTTTTTAAGAAATTAATAGCTATTTACATATCTTTATATTTGTTATTTAGAATCTTATTGAATAATTTAAATCAATTCTAATAAATTTTACTTATTTTATTAATTTATAATTATTTTAAAAAGTATAATATCATCTTCATAGTCTATTTATTCAATATTTTGATTAAAATCTTTCTGATTTTTATAATATTGATTTATAATTTATTATAATTTTAATTCAAATTTATTTTATTTCTAAGTATCTTTAAGATGAAAATGATTTTAGTTAAATTATTATTTGTAATATTAATTATATATAATAATTAAATATCTTACAATATAATATTTAATTTATTCGAAATTAGAAATTCACTATTAAGAAAATAATTTTATTATTTAGCTTTCAGATTCATTATTAATTAAATCATAAAAATTTATACTTAATAGATCATTAATTAATTCAAATAAATTTGTTGAATAATTTTAATTATTAGTATTATTGTTATTTTGATAAATATTTATGATTTATTAAATTATCATTATATACTATTTTATTTGATTTTAAGTTTATATTAAATATTATATTAATAAATTAAAATCTTTTTCTTCAATAATATTCTAATAATTATTTAAACATAAATTTTAAACCAAACAAATAAATTAAATTTATTTTTAATCTATGTAAATTATTTAATGTTTGTCAATCTATTTTTTCAAGTAAATATAATAATAAATTTAAAAAAAAACTATTTTAAATTATTCATTGTTAAAATCTAAAAATTTCATTATTTTTTAATGATTAATATTACATTAATGTTAAATCATTAATTAATAAATATTTTAATAAATTTAGACTAATTATTATTGTTATTCTTCTTTTTTTAAATTTTAATCTTAAGAAATTTTTTGCAATAAATCTTACACTAATTAACTATTAAAATTATCTAATTTTTTATTATATTAAATTTTTTCCAATTATTATAATATTTATTGAATTAAAATAAATTTATCTTTTTAAATATTATATAAATAATTTATAAGCTTAAATTAATTTTTTTATTTATTATTAAAGAAAAATAAAATAGAAATTAATATTAAAGCTTTTATCTAATACTTATTTTAATATCCTTATAATATTATTAATTCTTAAATAACTTCATATTTGAATTTAAAATATTCATCAAAAAAATTTGATTCTTAAATCAATATTTAATCAAAATTTTCACTTTTTATAATTTTATATATAGTCTTATCAATTTTATTTTCAAAATATTAGTTTTATCTTAATTAAATAAATTTTAAACCATATCCATGAAATAATTTTTTATATAAAGATATTAAATAATTATTAACAGATATTAATAATAATTAAAAAGATTTATTATTTATTTTAGAAATGATGGAAAACATATCTAAACAAGGTATTATTTGTTAATCTAATACATTTTCAATAGATTAATTTTTATCAGCAATATTTTTTGCTAATTATTAATCACTAATATATTAATCCTAATCTTACTTTTTTTTTTCATCACTAAATGAATAATGAAGTAATAAAAAAGTATCTAATTTTATATCAGAATAATTATATTATTTGCAGAAAAATCTAAAAAGTTAATGATTCTTTAAATAATAAGGATTATTATTGTAAATTCTACATAATTCTTTAATTATATTATCTAAACATGGCCATTTTTAAATCTAGTTTTAATCTTATGGATCTTAATTTTTTTTCAATTTAGTAATTAAATATTCTATTTGATTTTAATTGGTAATTGAAAACCAGAATAATATAATTTTAGCTGCTTCTTAAACTTAATTTTCTTATAACTATTTAATTTAATCAACTATTATATTATTAATTTCATCCTAATGCTCATCTAATAATTAAATATTATTTAATATGAAAAATTTCATTACTAAATTTTAATCAATCTCAAAATTTTTTATTTTAGATAAGATTTCTTCAAATTAATACCATATTTTATTTATTATTGTGTCTTAAAGCTCGTTATAAAAAACACTTAATTCTTATTAAAATTATTCATTAAACATATAATAAACAAACAAAGTGAATTCTATTTTTTATTTATTTTATTCTAAATCATCAATAAATATCTCTATTGAATCTTAAATACATTCATAAATTCTTTGTTAAACTAAATATTTTCTATTTAAATCATACAAACCTTCATATTATAAATAAATAGACTTAACTTATTAAGCTAACATTAAAATTTAAAAATAATTTAAATCCAAATATTTAATAACGGTATCATTATCAATAAAACAATTTTCATTTTAATGCATTTAAATTATATTATCCTCTTCATTATTTTAAATTTTACAATTATTTTATTTTGCAAATTTGATAAATTTATCTAGTATTTCCAAAATAATATCTTCAATTTGGATAAATATACTATTGTTAATATTTTGATTGTAATAATAAATTTAATTTGCAATAAATGTATTTAACAAAGTTTTAATAATATTTATCTTCAACTACTAAATTAATTAATTTTGATTTAATTTATTTATATCTAAAATAAATGATAAATTAGAATAATCAATTTTTTGTTAATCATTCTATTGTTCTTAATTATTATTATAATTTCTATTAATACTATACCATTCTAATTAAAAATTCAAATAATTTCTAATTAAGTATTCATGATCTTCATAACATAAATTTAAATTAATATTAGCAAAATTTTAATTTAAAAGATTAATTTTATCTAAATTTTATTATCTAATTTAAGCTAATAATAAATTCAATTCTTTTTGTTTATTTTTTTAAATCTTATATAGTTAAAGATTGTAAAAACTAATAATTAAATCTAACTCTTCGTAAAATTCTATAATACATCTTTTTTCTTCTTTCAAATAAATTATTACGAATTCTAAAATCAATTCTCTAAAATTACAAATTTTCATATATTATTTATATTCTTCACTTGTCAATTAATTTTCAAAATAAGTAATTATATTTTTCATAATTAATTTAAAGTATTTTTTTATTAATTAAGTTTTATTCTCTGATAATAAAATGGATTTTATTATATTTTTTGTTTCTTCTATATTGAATATATAGTTAATCCTTTTCCTTTTAATGTCTGATAGAATTTAATATTTTATATTATTAATCTTTTCAATTTTTTACATTAATTAAATAATCTCTTATTCAATTTCCAATAAATCTTTCCTTTTTTCTTATTCATTATTTTCAATATTAATATTTTATAGTAAAATATCTTATAAATCATATTCCTAAATTAGAGTTAATTTATATAATTACATTTAATCCTATAATTTATTCCCTAAAAATAAATTTAGATTGTAAAAATAATTATTTTTCCATATAACTTTAAATATCTTTAATTTTTATATTTTATTATTATCTATTATTATATTATCAAAATAGAATGCTTAAGTTAAATTCAAGTAAAATAGTAATTATAAATAATGATAATTGAATTAAATTACGACTAGAAATAATTAGAAGATTTATTTGAATTATAAATCTAAAAAATAGACAAAATGCTAAATAATTCTCAACAAATTAATAAATAAATAATAGATTAGAATAAAAAAATTTATGAAATAATATAAAACTAAGTATAAGAAATTTTAGAATAATAAGATCAATAAAATTAATCATTTTAAAATTATGTTAAAGAATGTGAAGAATTATTAATTTAAGAACAAAAAAATATATAAGAGAAAGAATCTAAATTATTTAGTATAAAAGAATGTAATTTAAAATAATAATTTTAGAACAAAATAATCTAAATTTTTTATAAGAAGCATTCAAAATTTAATCTCAAAATACCCAAAAATCTTTATCTTTAGCAGAAAATATAATTATACAGAATTAAAACTAGTACTTTAATAAAAGAATATAAGAAATTTAAAATTGCATTTAATGTATTTATAATTTTTAAATTATGAAAGAAAAGAAAATAAAATTACAAGAAGTTGATGAATGTATGGATTAAAATTAAAAAATTATAAGATTATATGAAGAAACATTAGGAATAAAAGTAGAAATTAATAGTATATTATATTATTAAATTATATAAGATGATAATAGTATTCCTCTCCACTTATTTATTGAAGTTAAAGAAAATTTGCATTATGTAATTCACTTAAATAACTTTTTATAAGGTAATTTTAATATTATTTATTTTAATTTTTATTCTTTTGTTAATATTAGTCGTTTTTATTTAACCATAAATCGACATACAATAGGAAATTGATTTTTTTAAAGCTCATTAAAATATTATGTAATTTGTTATTTAAGTAAGAAATAAGATATTAGAATCACAAATTTTACAAGAATAAAAATAATGATTATATATATTTTTAATTGTATTTTTAAAAAAAATAGTAACAAAAATAAAAATATGAAAATGATATAATATTAATAATAATGATAAATTTAATGATAATAACAATGATTGTATTAATGATAAAGAATAAATATAATATAAAAATAAAGATACAGAAAACAAATATAAGATAATAATAATTAAATATAATGTTAGCAAGTGTAATATTTAGTGTTGTAGGTTTTATACTTTCATGTGTGTTAGTTTCTTTTATGATAAGTAGAACATACCATTTGAATCAATTAACTGGAGAACCAATTTCAGTATATAATTTGTCTAATCTAACAAGCATTCCATAATAATAACCAAAGCAAAACAGCAATAAAGCAGTTTAAAGATTCTTGAAAGGATCTAATCATAAGTCAAATGATTAATTGGAAAATTAATTACAAACTTATCTTTCATAATAATAATAGCCAATTTAAAATTAATAGCTAGTTGATGTTCAATAAAATCACTTACCTTAAATTGAAAAATCTAATGATTATCTCAAATAATCATAATAATAATAAGAAATATTGTTAAAGAAGAAATAAGAATAAGAAGAATAACTAAGATAAGTCGAATTACATAAACAAATGGAAATTGAAAAGTAAAAAATTTTAAAAAAATAGTAAGAAATTGAAAAATAAAAAGATATTTAGATTTAAAAAGAAAAGGAACTAGAAAAGCAAAAAGAATTAGAAAAGCAAAAAGATTTAGAAAAGCAAAAAGAATAAGAAAAATAAAAAGAATTTGAAAAATAATAATAATTAGAAAAATAATAAGAATTAGAAAAATAAAAAGAATAAGAAAAAGAAAGGTAATTAGAAAAGGAAAAAGAATTAAAAAAAGCAAAGGATTTAGAAAAATAAAAAGAATTAGAAAAATAAAAAGAATAATAAAAATTGAAAGAACAATAAAAATTGAAAGAATAATAAAAATAGAAAGAATAAGAAAAAATGAAAGAATAAGAAAAAATGAAAGAATAAGAAAAATAGAAAGAATTGGAAAAATAGAAAGAATTGGAAAAATAGTTGGAATTAATAAAATAAAAGGAATTATAAAATGAAAAGTAACAAGAAAAAGAAAGATAAATATAAAAACTTAAAGAATTAGAGAAAAAGAATGATAAATAAGAAATGAAATAAATATAGAATAACGTAATTTTAAACAATATTGCAAAAGTAATTCGAGACACAAAAATAGATAAAAAATTAGGAACTAAGAAGAACGATGATTAAATTTAATATGAAAATGTAGTGATGATGAATGTTCAACTCAAATCAGAAGATAAAACAAAATCAGTAGAATAAATTAAAGAAGTAACAAAAGAATAACATCATTCAAATAATTCAACAGTTATTATTGATCAAAAAGCCAATATTAAAACTTACCAGTTTAAATCAATAGATAATGTTAAATTTGTTTAAGCTACCATAAAAGAAACTTCTTAAAGAGAATAAAACAAATAATCAAACGTTTATGAAACTGTTTTTAATGGAAAAATTAGTGTCAAATCTAATTGATTTTTATTTTTTACAAATAAATAATATAATGCACACTTAATATAATTTAATAAAAATTTTAATAATTAAAAATCTATAATTTATAAAATTATCATAGTATTATAAATATAAAGATGAAAATAGAAGAGGAAACAGATTCAAAATCTAATTATAATTCTTTAAAATAAAGTTAATAATCAAGTAAAATTATAACTAATAAATACACTTTTTTTTTGATGCTTATAATGAATACTTTGATAAATGGCAGTTATTCCTTTTTAGCTCCTTTTTATCCTACTCTAGCATTGAAAAATAATGTGGACTAGTTTTGGATTGGAATAGTTTTTGGAATCGTTAATATATCTGGTTTGATATTCTCAATTATATTCGGAAAAATGATGATTTTCTGGGGAAGAAAACGTATTCTCAAATTAGGAATAGTACTCATTTGCACTTCCACCATAATATTTGGAATGTTGTAATATATAAATGAAAGTAACAATATTAATAAAAATTATAAGAATAATAATAATTATTAATATAAAATTAATAAAAATATTAGAAAATCTATTCATTATCTTATCTTTGACAGGTAGATTCGTATAAGGAATAGGCTGTAGCGCATATGGGTGTGTGGTGTACACCTACCTTTAAATCTTCTATCCATCATAAGTGGAAAAAAAGATCTCCTAAATGGAAATGACAACTGGATTAGGTAAAAATAATAATAAATATAATAATGATAACTAAAATAATAATAATAATAATAATAATTATGATAATAAATATAATAAAAATGTATAGGTCTAATGCTAGGCCCTGCATTTGGCACTGTTCTATACATTGTAGCTGGATACTCAATGCCATTCTTCATCTTTACGTTAATAATAATAATAATATCGCCTATAACGCTATATCTAATCCCGTCGGACTTATAACTCTCTTCCTCTTCGCAATAATCGTCAAGCTCCCCCTCTTCCCTCTCATCGCTCTCGTTGATATCGCTCTTAAAATCCCATAAACTATTCCTCACTATCCTTTTCATCATAATAGGATGTATGGGCGTAGGTATTATTTCTCCTGTCCTTTCACAACATCTTTAAAATAAAGGAATATCGTAAAACAAAGTTGGTTTCTACTTTATCATCCCTACACTTAGCTATTGTCTAACTGCCATTCCTGTCTCTTTCTTACCTAACAACATTGACAGAAAAGTTTATATGTAGATAGGCCTATTTAATTTGATTATTAGCTTTCTATTAATTGGACCTGAACAAAAAATAGGATTACCTGATAATATATATATTGTTAGTGTTGGATTAATGCTTCTAGGAGTTGGTTAATGTATTTTTATTGTTCCTGCTATTCCTGTTTTAACTAATTATATCGCCAATGTTTATTAGAATAATGCTAGAGATTAGATTTCGGATATGGCTAGTGCTTTGTTTCAGGCTACTATTTATATTAGTGGATTCATTGGACCTAATTTGAGTAGTACTCTAACTTAATTTTATGGAAATAGTAGGGCTTTTACTTATATTTCTATTTTTGTTTTTACTTATTAAGTTTTTTATTTTCTGTTATGTGATGGATTCTAAGCTTTTAAAACTGTTTTCTATAGGATTAATGTCTAAAATTCTGCTTATTAATCTTTAAAAACTATTAATTTAAATGATAATCTTTTAAATAATGATAGCTAAATTAATAATTAGGAGTAAAGTATTAATTAAATTATATGATTATATTTATATTAAATATAAATTGAATTGATTTTTTGATTTAGTTTTATTATTTAATTGTGTTGGAACACTAGAATAATAAACTTTAATTTTTATTAAAAATAATATATAAAAGTTTAATTTAAATATAAATTTTAATAATATATTTAAATATAAATTTTAATAATATATTAAAATTTAAATAAAATTTAAAATAATTCTAGATCAACAGTGGAATAAAACTTTTCCTGACCTACAATTATGTGAAAATGTTCCTCTTTTACAATTGTCTTTGCCTTTACAACAAACTTTAACTACTTTTCCACAAATTTCTCCACCTTCTTTTTCACATTTTGCAAAACAGTCTTTAGAATTAACTTAAATATATAAATAAATTATTACAGACTTATAATTGAACAAAAACTAAAACAACAAATAACAAAAATAATTTATTAGACATTTTTACTTATTTTTAATTGATTTTTCCAATTTATACTAAAAATCAAAAATAAATTAATCTATTAGATATTTATTTAAAATTAATTATTTAATTTATATTTCTAAATAAATTAATAAAAATAAAAATAAAAAAATATATAAATCATTTTTTAATCATTTCTGGCTTAGCTGCACTTTCTTATGTAAATTTATTAGGAATATAAGGTTGCTATTATTTTATATTCTATACATAAACTTTTCTCATTTCTTCAAATATTTCTTTTTCTCTATAAATTTAACAAGCTTTCCATTTATTAAGATAGTTTTTGCACTTACTTAATCTGTTTAAAAAAGGAATTTTATAAATAAATTTGTTTTCTATTATTTATGGTTCTTATCTTTAACAAGATAAGAACTCTACTTAAAAATCAACGCAAGCATCTCTATAAGCATACTATATATTTAAAGAATCCATTATTTCAGGAGCAAATTATTAAGATATTTCATAATCTTTTTACATTTTATTTAAGTAATCGTAAAATATTCTATTAATTAATTAATAAATAATAATATAATATTAATAAATAAAATGTCAGACATTAAAAAAACAAGATTATTATGTGAAATGTATAAACTTTAATAAGATTCTATAGCTATTGAAGATTTAAAAATTCCTTCTCTTACAAATGATTTAAAATCAAAAACTCTAATGAAATTGATTGGATATTATAGAGATAAAAAAATACCGATTGATATCATAGTTTTATTTTATGATTTAGAAAAAAGACCTTTCTCTTTATTTAAATTAATATTTTAATTGATGAAAATGTCAAAAGATTTAGAAGATAAAATAGAAGATATTTCAAATAAGAATAAACTTTAGCCAATAAAACATGAATTTAATTTTACAAGTTATTTACCAAACAATGATTTTAAAACTGAAATTAAGATTGATATTGCTTATGGCTAGAAATAGAAAGAAATAATATAGAGAATTAACAAGAAGATAGCATTGAATCAAGATACAATTGTTTTAATCATAGATTATAAATGTCGTGATAAAGAATGTGCTACAAGTTTTAAGGAAGAATATGATAATTTCATAAAGGAATCGATTTAAAAATTAGAAGAATTAATAGATGATAGTAAAATGTCAAGCTTTTTAAAAATTTTAAAAATTGAATCTTTTGTTGTAGAAAGTAATTTGATTTCAAAATTTCACTTTAATTATTTAGCATTGTAGCCAGTTTTAATTAGATTTAGAAAATATATTGAAACAATTGTAGGAGAAAATAATAATATTAATTTTAGTTTATTATTTAAAAGTCTTTATGAATTTAGTGTTATTAAAAATCCTTTAAAGTTTTTAGCCACTTTTTTATAAGTTCCTAAGTCAACATTTAATTTATAATTTAGTTACGATTATATTTTTAGTCTTATAAAAACTTGGTTGCAATATTAAAAAGATTAAAAAAAAAAAGACTTAGGAGCTAGTTATGTTTAAGATAAAAGTTATAAAAACTTATTATCATTCCAAAGTTTGTTAATTTTTATATTAGGAAATTAAGGGATAAAATTAAACATCAATTATAAAGAAAATCAAGCATAAATTAATGAATAATACATTAAAAATCATATTAAAAAGTACTTAAGTGTTTTTAAAATGCATTTAAAAATAATTTAAGAAGCTTACATATTTGCAAAATCAAAAAATTTACATTCTTTTATTTCTAATGTATCTGAATTGTAAGATATTATTGAATAACTGTATTAATACGCATTGTGTAATATTAATGTAAATAAAATTTATTAATTACAATTATATTTAGGTTGTTTTTAACTTTCCTATTTTCATTATTGACTTTAATTTAAAATCATAAGGTGTAAAAGAATTTGCAGAGTAATTTTTAGAATTTTGATAAAATTATAATTCACTAACTAATAATAAATAAATTTTAATAAATATTCTATATAAATTTTATTATATAATTAGTTATAATTTTTTTGAATTAGATATAAAATAAAATTTGAATTAAATGAATAAAATGCGTATATATGGATGGGGTTATAATGAGGAATGTTAATTAGGTGTATCTTAATAGCATAGTAATAACAATAACAATTCAGATTAATAAGATAACATCAGTGTTAATTGTATATCAAATTTGTAGTCTGAAATTATTTCTATAAAGTCAGGAGAAAGTCATACTCTAATGATAACCAGATTCGGAGAAGTAAATAAACAATTATATCATTAATTATATTATTACTAATTTAAATCTTATTAATAATTGTATCATTACTAATAAAATTAAAATGATAAAATGAAAATAATTATAATAATATTAATAATGATAATAATAATGATAATAATAAAAATAATGATAATGATAATAATAACAATAAAAATATTAATAAATAAAATAATAAAAATGTATTTAATGTGTAAAAATATAATGATAGCTTTTAGGTATGGGTAGTAACCAAAACGGTCAACTAGGTTTTAATAAGAACATTGAGCATATTCCAGTGCCTTCAGTAATATATTTCCAAACTAAAGAACAAATAAAACAAATAAGTTGTGGAACTGAACATTCATTCGCAGTGAGTGTAAACAATGAATTATTTGGATGGGGCTTAAATCTTTGAGGTCAATTGGGTCTAGGCGATTTTGAAAATAGGAGAGAACCAGAAAAAATAGCATTAGAAAAAATATTTCAGAAAAATGAGCTCATAGTTGATATTGAATGTGGTCCTTTACATTCTGTCATTATATCCAATCTCAATAGAGGATACTCATGTGGTTATAACAGCACTTATGCTTTATGTCAATAAGATAATTTAGATTCAAATACATTCATCGAAATTAATTAACTTAAAAATATTATATCTGATGATTAAATATAAATCAGGTGTGGATTATCCTGTACTGGATTTTTGGCTTCTAATAAAATTTATGTACAGGGCACTGTGGCTTAAGCTAAAAAAGTAATTCTATTTAAGTCGATTACTTTGATTGATTAGATGCATTAGTTTATTGATTTTGTAATTGGAAATTATTTTATTTGTGGTTTAACATTTTAGGGAGATGTTTATACTTTAGGAGACAATTTGTTTGGATAATTAGCTTAACCTTAAAGTGTTATTTAGTCTGAAAAGTTTGCTAAAGTTGATTTTGTCAATCAAGTATAGAATATTTATTGTGGAAGCAATCATGTAATTGCACTTGCAGCAGATAAAATTTTTGCTTGGGGAAATAATCAATAAAATCAAATTAATTAGTAGCTTACTTAATAGTTCTATTAACCTGTAGAGTTGGATTTCATAAAACCATAAGACATTCATATTGTACCATTATTATTATATTATTATATAATTTTCATTATTATTATTTTTGATATTATAGATCACTTGTGGAGATTTCCATACTCTTTGTTTGACTAATAAATAGCTTTATATTAATAAACCTGAAAAGAAATCAATTCCTAATGAAGAGGAAATAAATTTGATAATCACTAAATAAAAGCGAGAAAACGATTAACTAATAAAGAAAATAAATTAACTCTAAAATGAACTTGATATACAAAAAGTGGAATTAAACTAAGAAAAAATAAAAAACAAATACAATGAATAAAAACTAAAAGATATGAAATCTTAACATACTGTAGCTCCTAAAAAAGATAATTCAAGCTAAACAAATACAAATGATTTAAATGAAAATAACAATACTCCTAATAAACAAATAAATTAACAGGATAATAAAGGTGGTAAGAAATTACCAGAACCTCGTCAATTCAATATTTCATTAGAAATAGACTTCAGTGAAATAAAATTAGAAAAGCAAATCGGAGAAGGAGGATATGGAAAAATCCATTAAGGAAAATGGAGAGAATTGACAGTGGCAGTTAAGATGTTGAAGCCTTAAGCATTGAATGATATTGTCATTAGAGATTTCCTTAGTGAATGTAAAGCCATGGAAACTTTCAGGCATCCTAATATTTGTATGTTTTTAGGAGCTTGTACTAAACCACCCAATTTTGCATTGGTATTAGAGTATTGTTCCAGAGGTTCTCTCATGAATCTCATCCAGAATAAGGTATATGATCATATGATAATAATATCATAATTATTATGTTATTTTTTATATTATTATATTACAAATATATCATACTGATAATATATGATATAATATTTTATTTAATGTTACGAAAATATACATATTTAATAGGAAATAAGTCTGTCATGGGACGACAAGAAGAGACTTGCATTGGAAACATGTTATGCTCTAAACTACCTGCATAGCTTCGATCCTCCAATTTTGCATAGAGACTTGAAGAGTTTGAATTTATTGGTAGATGAGTTCTTCCGCATCAAACTGGCTGACTTTGGTTGGACCAAGATCTTAGATAATTATATGACTGGAAAAATAGGTACTTATTAGTGGATGGCTCCTGAAGTCATTCAGATGTACAATTACACTGAAAAGGCTGATGTCTACTCATTCGGAATCATCCTTTGGGAAATCTCAGCAAGAGAACCTCCTTTCAGAAGTATATTTTATTTATATATTACATAATTATTATATATTTTATAATATTATATAAATATCATATAATATTTATTATTTTTATCACAGACATTAGTGGAAGCAATGTTGCTAAAGAAGTTATTGCTAACGACCTTAGACCTACAATACCTGAAAAGGTGCCAAAAAACTTATAGAAATTAATTCGTCGGTGTTGGGACAGAGATCCCGCCTTGCGTCCAGGTTTCAAAGAAATAATAAAAGAACTAGAATCATTCAAATTTTGAATTAATTTAAAAGATAACTATTATAATAAATTAATAATAAATAAAATATTGATAATAAGAATAATAAATAAATATCAATATTAATTGTGGAACTAATTAGATGTAATGAGAGTTCCCCTTGCAACTGCAGTGGAAATAAGTAATGACCTTAGAAATGCAGCCCCTATTCCATTATAAAGTCCCTTAACTCCCTCCTCAACTATAACTAACTTAAAGCAATGCCAAGCACTAGAATATCGTATATTGATCATCCCTGGCTAATTGCTTTAGGCTTACATCCTCCTCATTACCGTCATCAAAGGGTGTTATATAAATGTAGCAACTAAATGTGATATTTAAAATTGTACTATAGGAGAATCCTGTATTAATTTATTACTAATATCATAACTCTTTGCTAGCAATAGAGAGTGTGGAATCATAAATGAAAAACCTTGGAAAGTCTCTTTAGGTTTCATTCTAAAGTTTCTTACTAATTTATCTACATTTTTGTATAATTTGAACCCTTCATTTCGATTCTGTAAAATGAATCTCGTCTGGATTACTTAAAGAGGATAGAGGAATAAATCAAACATGATTAATTATAATCCCTGTCCCAAAATCATGAACTCTTTTTTGGATTTAGAATATTATGCAAATCTCTCATTATTGAAACTGTCAAGCTATTTAAACTTAAAATTACAGCTGAGATAATTAATTAATAATCCTGTAAAAACTCCTTTATAAAATCCTAATGCTCCTTACTTCCTTAACCCATTAATAACATCTTGATATCCTTCATAAACAGGAGCTTAATATGGTTTATTAGTCCCAGTCACTCCACTTTTTAATAATAATTCATATTTTCTTCTTTCTTGTAATGTTATTTCTTTCGGTTGGGTCATTAATAATTTTGATTTATTGCTCATTGTTTCTTGTCCATAAATGTTTTTGTGAGCTTTAACTGAAATTTAAAGTGATACGTAAATAGTTTCTAAAGGAGCTATTAAGGGAGTCAATAGAAAATAGTTTATAAGGTAACAATTTTTTAAATAATTGTTTTTGTAGTTTATTTCTTTTATCACAGATTAAGAAATATTTATATTTGGATCTATTACTTCTTCTATTTTCAATTCATCATCAGTGTAGTTTTCACTTTCTTTTTAAAAATCATTGAAATCTTTTTTAATCATTTAACTATCTCAATATTATATTTAATTTTATATTTATTTATATAATTATTTTAAATTTCATGTTATTTAATATATTATTTCATATTATTAAATATATTATTTTATATTTAATTATTTTATATGTTATTTATATTAAATAATATATTATTAAATATTATATTTTTGATCAGATAAATGGCAAACATTATTTAGCAGTGGAAAAACTTTAACTTATAATAAATTAACTTTACAGATACTTAAAAGGAAGATTATTTATAATAAATTTTAAGTTTATAAATTGATAATTAGCTTTACAAAGAAAGTGAATAAGAATGCTAATCAATTAAAGAATAAGCAATATAATAGTTAGGTTAATTATATATAAAATAAGAAAATGGAGCAAGCAAAATATAAAATTTAATAGTGAATAAAAACGAAGTATTTAAAGATATATCTAAAACAAAGATGGCAAAAGTGATAAGAAATTTAATAGATTTGGTTTAGAAAATAGAAAAAAGTGAACAAATATAAATAGATTTATGTGTATATTTAGTAGATTGGTGTATAAGAGAAAAAAGAAGTTATTTGAGATAGAGAATCGAAATAAAATTAGCAAATTTATATGGAGAAAAAGGAGAGTATTAGAAAGGACTTGATATTACTGAATAATTGACGAAAGAAGTAAGGAAAAGTGATGACAAGCATTTGTTAGTTGAAGTCTAGTTAGCTGAAAGTATTATTCAGTTTAAGTTAAAGAATATGGCAAAAGCCAAAGCATCTTTGACTGCTAGTAGAGCATGTAGTAATTAGATTTATTGTCCATTGTTATTGCAAGCTGAAATTGATAAGATGAATGGCATTCTCTTAGCCGAAGATAAAGATTATAAGACTGCATATAGTTATTTCTTTGAAAGTTTCGAGGTATTATACACATAATAATATACTTATAGCAATAATAATATCAAAATATAATAATATTATAATATAATAATATGATAATATGATAATATGATAATATGATAATATGATAATATGATCATATAATATTATGAAAATATGATAATGTGATAATATGATAATATAATAATATGATAATATTATGATATTATTATATAGGCTCTTAACAGTTTAGAAGAACACAGTAAAGCAGTTTAAGTGCTGAAATATATGATGTTAACAAAAATAATGACTAGCTAATATGATGACCTGAAGAGTTTATATAATGGGAAATATGGATTAAAGTATCAAGGAATTTAAATAGAAGCAATGAAGGAAGTAGGAGATGCACACTAGAAGAAAAGCATTACTAGATTTTAAGAAGTACTGTCCTTATATAAGGATTAAATTTACTCAGATATGGTGATATCTAATCATATTTCCACTCTTTATGACAATTTGCTCATCTCTAATTTAATTTAGATCATTGAACCTTATAGCACTGTCCAATTGAGTTATATCAGTAGTAAGCTAAATCTTAATGTTGACTTTGTACTTAATAAGTTAAGTCTAATGATACTTGACAATTAGATCAATGGTACTCTTGATTAAGGAAATGGCTGTCTTATTATATTTGATGATCTCCCTTAGGATGTAACTATTTATTCAATTATAATATCATATAAAATTATTATTATTATTATTATTATATTATTATAGAATTCATAATATAATTATAAAATTATTATAGAATCTGTATGCGAATAGTTTATAATAGATGCAAGCGATGAACTTAGTGGTGGATAAACTATTCGAGAAGGCTCAACTTCTAAAACAATGATAATGATATAATATTATAAGATCATAGATAAATCAGTTTTCCTCCTTTAACTTAAAAGTTTAGAGTGTTTTTTCGTCATCCTCGTTCTCATCAGCATTAAAATGCTGAATTACTTTTTATTACTCCTCATCGAGATCTCTAGGACTAACCAACTTTTCTTGTGATTTTATATGATGAATACTCCTTTTGTATAAATCTGACTAATACTAACTTGCATTTGATAATATCTAATTATGCTCATTTTTATTATTATTATCTAAACTGTTTTACTGTTAATTATTGTTTAATTGATTATTCTGGTTCAAAGAAGCATGATAATGTCTTTAGTCTTTATTATACTCCATTTATACTTTTTGGTCTTGTCTGTTTACATTGTAAATGCTTTTAAATTCTGACATGTCTTGTCTTAAAAGCTTATCGAAATATTTCACTCCAAATGTTAGAATGCATTCTGGCTGTACCCTCAATATCTCCTTTGCGAAATTTTACAGAATTTGAGGGAAGCATTCTGGCACTGGGAAATCTTTTTGAAAACTGCTTGCCATTTAATTATACAACTTTTTTATTATATTTTAAATTTATTATATTCTTTTATTATACTATTACCGTAAATTATTACTATTTCATATAATTTAATTTTTATTTTAACTTTATTATTTCTATTATCAATCATTTCATTAATATTATTTTTATTTATCTATTTTTTTAAAAACATTAAATTTATAATAAATATGTAAATTTTTATTTAATTTATTTTATTTATTTGAATGAAAAAATAATATTATATACTACAATTCAATAAACATTTAATATTTTTAGTATAATTAAAAAAAATGAAGACAACAAAAATAAATTGAAATATCTGACTTCAAATAATACTGAATAAAAAATATAATATTTAATGTTGATTTATTAGATAATATAATATTTAAATATCGATTAATTTAATAAATTAAGAATATAATACTAAGAATAATAGATAATTCTAGAATAAAAAAGATTAATTATTAGAAGGCGATTTAGATTGTTCGAAAATAAAAATATAGTATTTAAGGAATTGAAGTTGAATTAATATAAAAATAAAATACAATAATAAAAATGGCTGAAAAACAAACAATTGAAGGACCCGCTGTAGGAATAGATTTAGGAACAACCTACTCATGTGTAGGTATCTGGTAAAACGAAAGAGTGGATATCATTGCTAATGATTAAGGTAACAGAACCACTCCTTCATATGTTGGATTCACCGAAACTGAAAGATTAATCGGAGATGCTGGTAAGAATCAAGTGGCCAGAAACCCAACCAACACTGTGTTCGATGCTAAAAGACTCATTGGTAGAAAATTCACTGATGATATTGTTCAGAAAGATTGCAAGTTGTGGCCATTCAAGGTCGAGGCTGGAAAAGATGATAAGCCAATGATCGTAGTTAAATACAAAGGAGAAACTAAGAAATTCTAAGCTGAAGAAATCTCCTCAATGGTTTTAATCAAGATGAAGGAAACTGCTGAAGCTTATTTGAATAAACCTGTTAAACATGCTGTGATCACTGTTCCTGCTTATTTTAATGATGGACAAAGACAAGCTACTAAGGATGCTGGAGCCATTGCAGGATTGAATGTGTTGAGAATCATCAATGAACCTACTGCTGCTGCTATTGCTTATGGATTAGATAAGAAGGCTTAAGGAGAGAGAAATGTATTGATCTTCGATTTGGGAGGTGGTACTTTTGATGTATCTTTATTGGCTATTGAAGATGGTATTTTCGAAGTCAAGGCCACTGCAGGAGACACTCATCTAGGAGGAGAAGATTTCGATAATAAATTGGTCGAATATTGTGCTGCTGATTTCCTTAAGAAGAATAAAGTTGATATTAGAGATAACCCAAGAGCTATGAGGAGATTGAGGACCTAATGTGAAAAAGCTAAGAGAATATTATCTTCTAGTACTTAAACCAGTATTGAAGTAGATAGTTTAGCTGAATCTATGGACTTTAACATTACTATCACAAGAGCAAAGTTCGAAGAATTATGCAATTCTTATTTTAAGGAATGTATTCCTCCTGTAGAGAAATGCTTGAAGGATAGTGGAATGAGCAAAAACTAAATTCATGATGTGGTATTGGTAGGAGGAAGTACCAGAATTCCTAAAGTGATTTAATTGATCACTGAATACTTCAATGGTAAAGAACCTAACAGAAGCATCAATCCTGATGAAGCAGTTGCTTATGGAGCTGCAGTGTAAGCTGCTGTATTAACTAAATAAGATTCAGCTCAGATTAAGGATTTATTGTTATTGGATGTTGCTCCTTTAAGTTTGGGAATTGAAACTGCTGGAGGAGTTATGACCGTATTGATTCCTAGAAATACTACCATTCCAACCAATAAGAGTTAAACCTTTACTACTTATGCTGATAACCAGCCAGGAGTTATGATCTAAATCTTTGAAGGTGAAAGATAAATGACTAAAGATAATAATAAATTAGGAAACTTTAATCTTGAAGGAATCCCTCCTGCTCCTAGAGGAGTGCCTTAGATTGAAGTCACTTTTGATATTGATGAAAATGGTATCATGAATGTCAAGGCTGTTTGCAAATCCACTGGAAAATAATCCAATATTACTATTACTAATAATAAAGGAAGATTATCCAAGGATGATATTGAGAGATTGGTAAAAGAAGCTGAATAATTCAAGGAATAAGACGAATAAATCAGAAAGAAGGTTGAAGCTAAAAACTAATTGGAAAATTATATTTACTCAATCAGCAATAGCATGAATGAAGAGAAGTTAAAGGACAAATTCACTGAAGATGATAAGAAAAAGATTGAGGATGCTAAGAAGAGTACTTAATAATGGTTGGAAAGCAATTAGGATGCTTAGGCTGAAGAATATGAGAAGAAGTTGAAGGAATTGGAAACAGTCTTCAATCCTATCATGACTAGAATATATTAGGAAACTGGAGGAGCTCCAGGAGGAATGCCAGGAGGTATGCCAGGAGGTGCAGGATTCCCAGGAGGTGCTGGATTCCCAGGAGGTGCTGGATTCCCAGGAGGTGCTGGAGGAGCTGGAGGTGCCAATAAAGGACCATAAGTCGATGAAGTTGATTGAAAAATATGATTATATTATATATTTATTATCTTGTATTATAATATATTATTATATTATTATTATTATTAGTTTATATTATATATTATTAATATTATTAATTATAGTATTAATAATATATAATTATATAATATAATAATAATAATAATAATAATTAAAATATTAATTATGAATATATTAAGTATAATAAGCAACAATATTTAACATAATATATATATAAAATAGATATGGCTGATAATATTTTCAAGAGCGAATAAAGTAAACGTTGGAAGAACAAACAAAGGACACTAGTAGTCTGCTCAAGAGGAATAACCCCTCGTTAACGTCACTTAATGCTTGACATCTTCAACCTTCTTCCCCACGGGAAGAAAGACGTAAAACTAGAAAAGAAGAATGAATCATGCTAAATATCTGAATTATGCTTATCCCACTCATGTAAAAACTACCTGTTTTTCGAATCGAAAAAGAAACGAGACTTATATCTCTGGATTGGATAAAAAGAAGGAGTATGTTGCAAATTATTTGTGGAGAATATTCATACTTCTGATGAACTATAACTCACTGGTAATTGTCTTAAGGGCAGCAGACCTGTATTGTCTTTTGATCATTCGTTTGACTCTTTAGATTAATTAAAATTGCTTAAATAATTAATTGTCAATGCTTTCAATGTTCCTGAATATCATCCTAAGAGTCAGCCCTTTGTTGATCATGTCTTTTAGTTTACTTATACTAATGATCGCATTTGGTTCAGGAATTATTAGATATTTAGGACTGTCGAGAACAAATAAACTGAAAAGATTGAGTTATATGAGATTGGACCTAGAATGGTCCTTAATCCTATGATTATTCTTGATGATTGTATGACTGGAGATGTTCTTTTTAAAAATAATCATTTTGTTTCTCCATAGTAAGTAATTTCATTCTTTTATTTTAGAAAGTCAACAAACTCAAGTAAAAACGCATTCTTTTATAAAATGATAATATCAAAAAGAAAGTCAAAAGGGAAAATATGTTAAGCAATATCGATATACCTGTAGATGAAGTTGATGCCATTTTTAATCAGGACAGCGATTGAAACATAAAATTATATATTATTAAAGTAATTTATTATTATATACTCATTTCTTTTTCCCTTATTTATTCGACTATTTTAATTTT